>Ga0182030_10011001_pt1 | contig 18289 bp, 19 predicted proteins | sample 812S3MmetaG_FD_121299 | JGI IMG/M metagenome (GOLD analysis project Ga0182030, IMG submission 121299) | Permafrost microbial communities from Stordalen Mire, Sweden - 812S3M metaG (Illumina Assembly) | ecosystem: Environmental > Terrestrial > Soil > Wetlands > Permafrost | place: Sweden...
GAAAACCATGGCCGATGCCCGCACCCATCTGGCCGCCGGCACCTTTGCGGAATATCACCGCGACTTCATCGCCCACTACCGGCCTTCCGCGAAAGTCATGGCCCAGCGGCGCGTGCTGGTCCCGACGGCGTGAGGCCATCGCGGCTCGCTCAATCCCGGGGACGGACCGCGGGCTTCAGCCCGCTTCAGAGTTCGCACCGAGTCGGGCGTTGAACGATTTTGCGCGTTCTGGATGGCGGAAGTTGAAGCGGCGTGAACGCCGCGCGCCAAGCCGCTCAACGTGTCAGCCTATTGCGCGATCCTCAATAACACCCCCTGCCCAGGGGCAGCTTCCGGTTTTTGCCATTCCGCGCGTTTGCTTGCCCCCATCGCCCGGATATGGCACTATATTGGCGTAGCGAAAACAATTTTTGCAAACATATGACCAAACCAACCATTATTGCCTATCTGAAACCAACCTGCGGCTGGAGCCAGGGTGTGCGGGCGGTGCTGCGCAAATACGACCTGCCGTTCGAGGACCGCGACATCATCAATGACCCCGTGCAACGGCAGGAAATGATCGAGAAGACCGGCCAGATGCTGAGTCCATGCGTGGAGATCAACGGCCACATGCTGGCGGATATCAGCGGCGAGGAAGTGGAAGCCTGGATGCTGGCGAACAAAATTGTGGCTCCGAACGACCGCCAGCCCGACGCCCCCATCAACCAACCCTGCGCGAATGAAGCGCCCACAAGCGCGCCATTGAGCTTTCTGCGCCGCTGACTTGGAGCTTTCCACCCCACCGCGCGAGCCCGGGCCCGCGCGGTTTTTGTTGGGCTGAACCCCGTGCGCTGATAGATTTGCCGATGTGCAGAAGCTCTCCTCAGTCACGGTCATGCAAAAATTGGCCCGCCGCTGGAAACGCGCCGGGGAAAAGATCGGATTTGTGCCCACCATGGGCTATCTCCACGCGGGCCACTTGAGCCTCGTGCGCGAGGCGCGCCGGCGCGTGGGCCAGGCCGGCCACGTGGTGGTGAGCAGCTACGTGAACCCGACTCAGTTCGGCCCCGCCGAGGACCTCGCCAAATACCCCCGCGATCTCGAGCGTGATTTGAAACTGTGCCGCCAAGCAGGCGTGGATGCGGTATTCGCCCCGACTGATACCGAGATGTATCCCGGCAAAGCCGAAGGCCGCTTCAGCACCTACGTGGTGGAGGAGAATTTGGCGCGCGTCATGGAGGGCGCCGCGCGGCCCACGCATTTTCGCGGTGTGACGACCATCGTCGCGAAGCTGTTTCACATCGTCCTGCCGGACGTGGCGGTGTTCGGGCAAAAGGATTATCAGCAGGCCGCGATCATCCGGCGCATGGTGGCGGACTTGAACTTTCCGCTGCAAATCGTGGTGGCGCCGACGCATCGCGAGGCGGACGGCCTGGCGATGAGCTCGCGCAACCAATTCCTGGACGCGGAACAGCGCGCGCAGGCGGTGATTCTGTATCACGCCTTGCAGGCGGCCAAGGCGGCCGTGGCCCAAAAGGCGGTTTCCGCCGCCCGCCTCAAGCAGGACCTGCGGGAGTTCTTTACGGCGGCGCCCCTGGCGCGGCTCGACTACGTTGAGTTTTTCGATCCGGAAACATTGCAGGCGGTTTCCCGGGTGCGGCGCGGCACGCACATGGCACTGGCGGCCTTCGTCGGCAAAACGCGGTTGATTGACAACGCGCGGCTCTGATTTGAGCTGAACCAATCAGCCGGGCGCGGTTTCCGGCCAACCGTCCGGATGGTCGGCGCCCGGTAAGGCTCGGCTCTTAAGTTTCAATAAACGAGCACGCTGGCCATCGGGGCTTTACTCATTTATTTCTGGTCTTGCAGCCGCCGCTTGATGCGTTCTCGCGCTTCCGGTGAAAGTTCCTGTGGCTCGGCCTCGGTAAATTGCTCGAGATGCCCCTGCGCAGCGTCACGCAGAAACTTGATTTGTTTTCCATAACGCCGGCACCATTTGCAAATCAGCAGATGCAGCCAAAGGCTTAGCCGCTTTGCCAGGGGCAGCGGATGATCTAATGCCTCCGACTGGGCACGCACCGCTTCCTGGCAATTGGGAAACAGTTCCGCGCATGCCGACCGTATTTTGTTCCAAAATTTCATCGATGTCTTGGCGCCTGACCCCTGCCCAATGACTTGGTCGTGCCAGGCGGTGAATCCTTACGCGTTTTGACAACATTTATGCATTCTTGGCGAACCAATTCGTTTCAAGGCATCGTCGCAGGGCCATCCGCGCCCGATGCAGCATTACCCAAAGGTTGCCTTCCGAGATGTTCAGCATGGCGCAGACTTCCTTGCTCTCAATGCCGTCAACCTCGCGCAAATTAAACACCGCGGCGACATTCGTTGGAAGCTTGCCGGCGCAGTCCCGGTACGTTTTCCAGAACAACTCGTTGTCCAGGTTCTCACCCGCTTTGTGCCATTCCTGGGGGCCAAGTTCGTGAATCCAGCCGCCCTTGCCTACGCCGTCGGCCACGAAACGGTCGCCTTCCTCGTCATCATAAAACTGCAGATCGGTGAATGTTGTTTCCCGGCCCGCCTTGCGAAAATGGTCGCAGATTTTGTTCTTCAAAATGCCTACGAGCCAGCTTTTCTCCGCGCTCCGGCCGGCGAAACTTTGCCCACCCTTCAGTGCGGCCAAAAAGGTTTCCTGCACGGCATCCTCGGCCCTTTGAGGATCGCGCAATCGCATCAGCGCGAATTTAAAAAGGTAATCACCGTGCTCATCCACCCAGCGTTCGGGATCGGACAACGCCCTGGCCGGCTTCGCGTCCCCGGGAATCAATGAATTTTCTGCCTGCATTAAGTTCATTATAATCCGCGAATGCGGCGGCAGTGCAAGCAAACCCGGACAAAAAATCTGCGTCCAATCGGCTGGGAACGAGGGCTATTTGGTCATCCGGTACATCGGCCCGCCGTGCCGGCCACCACACGCTGGATCTCGCCGGGCAAATGAATATTTGCCGCCCGCGATTGAATATTCCCGGCGCCGGCGCGTTGATGAAATTAATGGCGAGCGGCTAAACGTTGTAAGGACTTGATCTTTCCGGCGACGAATCAATATGCCGGCAAGAGTCAGAGCTAAAACCACCGGTTGGGCGAGCCCAACCCCCATTGAGTCGCAAACAGAAAAAAGATCACGGCCGGCGGGCGCAAACCGTCAAGCCGCTAAGTGCTTTTGCATCCCGGGCAATGTTTGTCCCGGAAAACATCTGCTTGAATGACCGAATTAAAGTTGTTGCAGCCAAAATATAATTCCGTAAAACTCAAAATGAAAATCGGTCGTGCCAGATGTTTTGTCATCAGCGACGCGGCCAGAAAGGGAGGGTAAAACATTAACATGATAATCATCATTAGCGGAACCAACCGGCCCGGCAGCAACACGCGCAAAGTCACCGCGCAGGTCGAGGCGAATTACCAATCGCTCGGCGTGAAAACGCACCTGCTGGACCTGGCCAAGCTGCCGCCGGAGATTTTCTCGCCGACGGCGTACGCCGAAAAGCCGGCTGGCTTTGAGAAATTCACCGACGCAATTCTCGCTGCCGACGGATTGGTCATCGTCACGCCCGAATACAATGGCAGTGTCCCCGGCATCTTGAAATACTTCATTGACATGCTGCCGTTCCCGGAAAGTTTCGAGCAGCGGCCGGTTTGTTTTGTCGGCCTCGCCGCCGGAATTTGGGGCGCGCTCCGCCCCGTCGAACAATTGCAGGCGATCTTCGGCTATCGCAATGCCTACCTTTTTCCTGAACGCGTTTTCATGCCCGGCATCGGCAAACTGCTGAACGAAGCCGGGCAATTCACCGATCCCGACATGCAGAAACGCCTCGCCAAACAGGCGGAAGGCTTTGTCGGTTTCGTCGAGAAACTGCGCGGAAAAAAACTTCGTTCATGATCGCGGCTGCGTTTTTAATTCTGCTCGGCCTTTACCTGGCCTGCGGATTTTTGTTCGCCATTCCATTCGTCGTGCGTGGCGTAAAAAGAATTGATCCGCACGCGAAGCACGGCTCGTGGGGATTTCGCCTGCTGATCATTCCGGGCACGATGGCCATCTGGCCGTTGCTGCTGCTCCGCTGGCTGAAGGGAATTTCTGAACCGCCGGAGGAAGTCACGGCGCACCGGCGGACAGCCAAAAAAATCACACCATGATCCTCCCGCTGCGCCAATGCCATTATCGGACTTTCATTGCCATCGGTTTCTTCCTGCCGATTGTGTTCGCTTTCGGCCTTGTCGCGAGGAAGCCCTTTCCGAGCCTGGACCCAATGCACGATGGACTGTCGGCCACACCACAAAAATTCCCTGTCCCCGCATGGGAACGCGCGGACCTGTTTGCCAAGTTGCCGGTCCGAGTCAGGCTTTTGCGCGAGAAAACGGACCCCGGGTCTTTGGCTCTGGCGTTTTCAGCCGCCACGGATTATTTCGTCAAGCCGGATTTGATGGTCTATTGGATGGCTGGAAATCCGCTGATCGGCGAACGGCTGCCGGAGGCGGCAGAGCTGCTGGGCGGATTTGATTCCGCGGCTCTGCCGTTGCCGGCAGAGGCCACCCACACCAACGGCGTGCTGGTGCTTTTCAGCCTGGCGGACAATGAAATCGTGGGCGTCTCGAAATCGATCCAATTCAATCAGCCAACCCCGTAACCGCTTAACAAACTCATGGGCGTCGAATATACAGCCGTTCAATGGAACCGCCAAAAACGGAACTATGATTATGTGCTCGTCGGCGGAGTTGCCGCGTATCTTCTGATTTTTGGCACGGTGACGGAATGGCTGTTCCCGAATGTCACCGAAGAGATTCTCATCATGCGCGCCTTCGGCACGGCGGCATTTCTTCTGCTCCACGTCATTTTGTGTATCGGCCCGCTCTGCCGGCTGAATCCGAAATTTCTGCCGCTGCTTTACAACCGCCGCCACGCGGGCGTGACATGTTTTTTGCTGGCGCTGGTTCACGGGGCGATGGTGGTGGCCACTTATCATGCGGGCAGTGATACGAATCCGTTTCTGAGCATATTTGTCACCAGCCGGCTGACCGGCTCGCTGGCGGGCGTACCGTTTCAGCCGTTCGGCTTTTTTGCGCTGATTATTTTGTTCCTCATGGCGGCGACGAGCCACGATTTCTGGCTGGCGAATTTGAGCGCGCCGGTTTGGAAGTCGCTTCACATGCTGGTCTATGTCGCCTACGTGCTGCTGGTGTTGCACGTCACGTTTGGCGCGCTGCAAGGTGAGACGGGGATGGTTTATGGCGGCGGCATGGCCCTGGGCCTGCTCACCATCATTTCCTTGCACCAGCTGGCGGCACGCCGGGAAATGAGAAACGACCATGAATTGGTGAAGGCTTCCGACACCGGTTTTGTTGATGCCTGCGCCGTGGCCGACATTCCGGAAAACCGCGCGCGCATTGTCTGCATATCCGGCGAACGCGTGGCCATTTTTAAATACCACGGGAAAATTTCTGCCGTCTCGAATGTCTGCCAGCACCAGAACGGCCCGCTCGGCGAAGGGAAGATTGTTTTTGGCTGCATTACCTGTCCCTGGCACGGCTACCAATATCAACCGGACACCGGCGACTCGCCGCCGCCATTCACGGAGAAAATCCCCACGTTCAATGTGCGGGTGGCCAAGGGCCGCGTGTGGGTTGATCCAAAACCGAATCCCGCGGGAACGAAAGCCGAGCCGGCCTTGACTGAAGCATGAATGACGAGTTTTACATCGGCTGGGAGGACAAGGCTGCGCCGGGCATCCGCCGGTTCGTCCGCAACGCTGTGTTGCTGTTGTTGAGTGGCTGTCTCGGCAGCGCGTTGGTGTTGGCAGCGAGGCAACGCACGATTGGCGTGAGCGTTTTCGAGTGGGGCACGGTGAAAATGTTTTCCGGTATTTTGCAGACGCAGCCCTATCCGCATCTCCTCGTGCCGCGGCCGGGCGCGCCGGACTCGCAAACTGGTTTTTCCACTTATTACCTCGTCGCGCCTTTCAAACATGGCCTGAACCGCGAAGCACTTTCCCCGCTGGACGGTAAAACCGTTTCCCTGAAGGGCACGCTCATTTATCGCGGTAACGAGACGATGGTGGAAGCGATTCCCGACTCCATCAAAGCCGCCGACAAGCAATTGCCCCTGCTCCGGGGTTTGAAAACCGAAAGTCTGGGGCGACAGACGTTCGTGGGCGAGATCGTTGACAGCAAGTGCTGTCTCGGCGTGATGAATCCCGGCCAACTCGTCCCGCATCGCGACTGCGCGATTCTTTGCATCAGCGGCGGCATTCCCCCCATCCTCCTCGTCCGACAAAAAATCGGCCCGCCCATTTACCTCCTGCTTGCCTCCGCCGACAACCAGCCGGTCAACCAACAGGTGCTCGACTTGGTCGCCGAGCCGGTGCGGATCACCGGCGAGGTGGAACGCCAGGGTGACTTGCTGACCTTGCGCGCTGATCCAGGCCAATATCAACGCGTGAAGTAATGCGATGAAGTGCATCAATCATAACGGATCTGACGCCGTGGGGATCTGCATGTACTGCGGGCGGGCGCTTTGTCCCGCCTGCATTGCATCGTCGAGCGCGGGGCCCCTGGTTTGTTCGAGCGAATGCCGGACTGCCTTGGAACACAACGAACGTGTGCTACAACTGCTGCTCGACAAAAGCCTGCAAAACGCCCGAGCCAGCGCATTCTATTTCTATCTTTGCGGAGGATTGTCGGCCGGGGCGGCGGTGGCCGCGTGGTTCATGTTGCCTTCGCCGTTCCTCATTTACTTCACGGCGGCATGCGCACTCGTATGTTTTGCGAGCGGCTTCTGGCATGGGCGCACCGGGAAAAGCGCCGCTAATTTCAAATCGCCCAGACCGCGCAACCTTTGAGTTCCATGAGCCAAACCGACGAATGTCATCCACGTCGCCAGCGGGGCTTGAAAATTTTCCTCTGCGTTGGCGGCATCATTTTCTTGTTTGCATTTGCAACCTTGCACGCCATTCCCGGATTCTTTGCCAAGTTTGACGATCCTTCGCGGCTCGGAGCGCCCATTCAGGTCGCCATTACTAATGGATTCACGATTCGTTTCGTCGAAAAACCGGAGGCGACCAATGGAGTCACGCTCAGCCTGGTTTTCATTCACGGCACACCGGGCGGCGCAGGCGTGTGGGCGGCGCAGTTTCAAACGCCATATACCAATGCGAATTTGATTGCCTACAACCGCCCTGGTTTTGGCGGTTCAAAACCGGTTCGTGCCCAGCCGCACCTGCAGCTTCAGGTCGATGCGTTGATGACCTTGCTGGCCGGCCTCACCACCAACCGGGTTTTGCTCGTTGGTCACAGCTACGGTTCGCCCATAGCGTTGCTGGCGGGGTTGGAACATCCCGAGAAAATCGCCGGCGTGCTGCTGATCGGCGGCGACGTGGATCCGGCACAGGAAAAGCCTTGGCTTCTGCAATATGTTTTCGGCTGCCGGGCGACCTCGTGGATCCTGCCCCAGGCGCTACGCCAGTGCAACCGCGAACTGCTCACCGTTCGCGCCGATCTAACGGACATGCAGAAAATGCTTCCGAAACTTTCCGTCCCGGTCGTGATGTTGCACGGCGACCGTGATCCACTCGTTCCGGTCGAAAATGTGGCGTGGCTGGAGCAACAACTTGCCGCCCTTGGCAAAACCAATTTGTTTGGTAAAATCATCCTGCCCGGCGTGAATCATTTCATTCCGTGGGAACATCCCGAAGCGGTGGAACGCGCAATTCGCAAATTGGACGAAATGCAGTCCCGTCAAAACGCTCCCGCTCCCGCCAACCGCTGAATGACGCTCATTTCCCGCGACAACACGAGCCGTCGGCCTTGTGTTCGTGTGCCGGACCGGCGTGTCGAATCTCAGCCGGTGATTTGCAGGCGTGGGCCGCGACGAAGAGGGTGCCCACCGGCAGAAAAAGCGGGGTGAGCAGCGCGGTCAGCAGGACGAACCCCATGCGTCCGAACGTTGTCGCACCTGATTCCAAATGGCGAAATTGATTTGAACGGGACGCAAAGGGCGCAAACCAAAGCTGACAAAATAATTTCAAGGAGCGACTAAAGCGGCCGCCAAACGAAGCTGCCGCGGGAGGTTCGAAGCCTGTGGATTCAGACTCGGCCAGGAAAACGAGGGTTTTGATCGTGCCGATGTCGTCATAATTTTCGCAGCCACCAGTCAGATGCATGGGTTTGGAAAATTCCACGTCATGCCTCGCGGCTTCGGTGAGCAGCAGGTATTGGTCGGCCGCCACGGAATTCTTGAGCAGACGATGGACGATGATCACGTCCACGCCCGCCAGTTCCACAAAATTAAATACGCGATGGAACAGCGCCTCGCCGCTGTGAACGACGACCTTGAGCCGGAGTTTTTCGATGTGCGTACACGCGTTGCAAGTGCAAGTGGTGGATTGGCTCAACTCCTTGATTTTATCGCTGAACCTCTGGAAGAACGTGATTAATTTATCGCCAATGATTTTTTAATTCCCGCCCAGGTTGGGGGTCGGCTGGCTTTCGGCAAAAGAGAAAAACCGCGTCGCCTTCCAGTTTGGCCACTTCCATCGGCAACTCGATTTGCCGGATGATGGCCTTAACCAGTTCGGTGATGATGGTTTGGCTGTGGCCGAGGGTTTTTGCGTTGGCGGTCATGTAGCGCGTGTAGCCGCTTATGTCCGCGATGATCAGCAAGACGGGTTCGGGCGTGTCAGCATCAGGATTCATTGGGTGCGGAATTTTTCCGGTTCGCGGCAGCGCGCGCGCCGAAACGCACGGTGCCCCACTTTCGCGTCATCTTGATTCAAGTGTTTCAATTCCGCAGGTAGTGACAATTATAGCCGCCAGGATTCTTTTGCAAGTAATTCTGATGATATTCCTCCGCCGGATAAAACACGGTGGCGCTGGTGATTTCCGTGACGACGGGCCGTTTCCATTTGCCGGATTTGTCCACCTGCGCCTTGACCCGCTCCGCAATTTCCTTTTGCTCGTCGCTAGTGTAGAAGATGGCCGACCGATATTGCGCGCCGATGTCGTTTTCCTGCTGGTCGCGCGTGGTCGGGTCGTGCATCCGAAAAAAGAAGCCGAGCAATTGTTCGTAATTCAATTTGGCAGGATCAAAAACAATCTCGACCGATTCCGCATGTCCGGTGGCGTGGGAACAAACCATCTCATAAGTCGGATTTGGCACAGTGCCGCCGGTGTAACCGACCGTCGTCTTGATGACGCCGGGAATCTGGCGAAGAATTTCCTGCATCCCCCAAAAGCAGCCACCAGACAGAATCGCAGTCTCGGTCTTGGGCAACGGTTTGATCAGGCCGGCCTTCACAAACGGCGCAAGCTGTTCGGCATAACCCGTTGCCGCCATCTGCGCCAATGGAATAAATTTCAGCGACGCGGAGTTGATGCAATAGCGCAGGTGCGTCGGACCGGGACCGTCATCGAAGACGTGGCCCAAATGTGAATCGGCCACGGCCGAACGCACCTCGGTTCGTTCCATGCCAAAAGAATTGTCCGACTTTGCGACCACCTCTTTGTCGTCCACCGGCTTGGAAAAACTCGGCCAGCCGCAGCCGGAGTCAAACTTGTCCAGCGAACTGAACAATGGTTTGCCCGATACGACATCCACATAAATTCCCGGCGCGTGATTGTCCCAGTATTCATTGGCGAAAGCCGGCTCGGTGGCGGCTTCCTGGGTTACGCGATACTGCATCGGGGTGAGGTATTGTTTGCGGTCGGCGGGCGGGATGGGTTTGTAATTATTCATCGTAAAATCAATGGGGGTTGAATTCGACCGTGTGCTGTCGCCGGGACGGCAACCGGCCAAGGCCAGAATCAAAGTGATCGCGCCGCACAATCCAAAGATGCAATGCTTCATGATCATGCGTCGGGCACGGCGTCCTTTCCTTACAGAGAATCCGGATTGTGTAAGGTTTGAGGCCGCACCCCGACCCATGTGCATGAACGAAAAAACGAACCAAGCTTTTGGTGTTTTCCTGGGCCTGCAGTTGATGGGAGGCATTACCGCGAGCGCCCAGATGCCGGCCGTCAAATTCCAAAGCGCTCAGACACAGACGGCGTTATTGGAACTCTACACGTCGGAAGGTTGCAGCAGTTGTCCGCCGGCGGAAAAGTGGCTGTCGCAGTTGCAAGATTCACCGCGCTTGTGGCGGGAATTCGCGCCCGTCGCGTTTCATGTGGATTACTGGAATTATCTCGGCTGGCAGGATGTTTGGTCGAACGCCGAATTTTCCGAACGGCAACGGTCGTTTGCCCAGCTCTGGAAAAGCGAAGACATTTACACGCCCGAATTTGTCCTGAACGGCAAGGAATGGCACAACTGGTTCAGCGGTAAAAACGGACCCCAATCGAACGGTGAGAAAGCCGGCGTACTGACCGTGACTTCGACCGATACGAACCACTGGCAGGCGAGTTTCGCGCCGGAAAATCCCAGGGATGTGGCCTACGAAATTCACGCCGCACTGCTCGCGGGCGGGATTGTTTCGGAGGTGAAGGCGGGCGAAAACAAAGGCCGCCAGCTGAAGCATGATTTTGTGGTCACGCACCTTGTGCAAGCCGGCATGATGATGGAAAGCGGCGTGGCAAACGGAAAATTCACCATCGAAACTCCACCCAATGACTTTGGTAAGACGTTGGCGTTGGCCGCCTGGGTCTCCCGTGTCGGAGAACTTGATCCGGTGCAAACGACTGGCGGCTGGCTTTTTCCGCCAGTGAAGAATTAATTGTAAGGTTTGTCGCTTTTCCCCGACACAAATCATATGAAAACATTATCATTGATCCTGCTCGCTGTCGGACTGGCATTGCCGGCTTTCGCCCAGGGCAAAGCCCTGCTCAACCTCGACAAATCCGGCATCGCCATTCAAGGCTATGACCCGGTCGCTTTTTTCACAGATCACAAGCCGGTAAAGGGCGACCCGAAGTTTTTGATCAAGCACGATGGCGCGATTTACTTTTTCGCCTCGAAGGAACACCAGGATCTTTTCAAGGAAAACCCGGCCAAATATGAACCTGAGTTCGGCGGCTACTGCGCCTACGGCGTCTCGCGCAACAAATTAGTGGAGATTGATATTGACGCCTTTCAAATTGTGAACGAAAGACTGTTGCTGCAATACAGCAAAGGTGTCCGCGATGATTTCAACAAGGATTCCAAAGGCAATCTCGCCAAGGCCGATGCCAACTGGCCCGGTCTCGTGGCCAAAAAAGGGAATTAATTCGTAAGAACCTTCCGACTGCCACGACCAATCCACAAGTTTTGGAATCGCCCACAAAATCCCCGCCCCAAAAAGCATGAATCCGAATGCTCTCAATGAAGCTCGCGAACTGATTCAATCGGCCGTGGAGACTTTGCGGCAAGGCGAAACCCTGCTCGCCGAAATCAGCGACGAGGAATACACCCGCAAAGTGCCGGTGGCGTTTAATGCCTCCATCGGCGGTCACTACCGTCATTGCCTGGACCATTTCCGCACATTGCTCGACGCCGCGGCGGCCGGCGATCTGAACTACGACCATCGCGAGCGCGGCACGCTAGTGGAAACCAACCGATTCGCCGCGTTGAAAGCGACGCGCGAATTATGCGAGGGCTATGCAGAACTGGAACCGGCTTTTCTCGGCCGCACATTAACGGTCACTTGCCTGACCAGTTGTTCGACCAGCGGTTCGCAGGCTTCGGCGTCCACCATTGGTCGTGAGATCATGTATTCCGTCGCCCACGCCGTGCATCACTACGCGCTGATTGGCATGATGGGCCGAATCATGGACTTGAAGCTGCCGCCTGGCTTTGGCGTTGCGCCATCCACGCTCAAATACTTGGCTGAGGTCTCTCCCGTTTCAGCCTGATTTTCATGACTGAAATCCTGCCCTGGGCACCTCACACCGTTGCCGAATGGATGCCGTTTTGGGCAGCGGCGGGTATTTTCTTCGCGACGTTTGTCTTGGAAGACGTCGCGGCGGTCGGTGCGGGTTTGCTGCTGGCAAATCATTCCATTTCCTGGCCGGCGGCGTTTGCTGCGTGTTTCTTCGGCATTTGGCTTGGAGACGCCGGACTTTACGCGCTGGCCCGGTTTGCCGGGCGCCGCTGGTTCGAGGGCTCTGCGTTGCGAAGGTATGCTCCCAGAGTTGCGCGCAGCGAGCAATGGTTTGCAGAACGCGGCACACCGATTTTGGTCATCAGCCGCCTTTTGCCCGGCGCCCGCCTGCCGACGTATCTGGCCGCGGGCTTTCTGCGTGTGCCCGCGGGCCGGTTCCTGCTCATCACGGGTATGGCCGCTTTTATTTGGACCTTTGCCATTCTGTTCCTCGCCCAGCCCTTCGGCGTCCCGGTTATCAAATGGTTGGGTGCTTACAAATTCGGCGGGTTGATGGTGCTCGTCGTGGGACTGGTTTTATTCGGCACCCTGCAACTGCTCCGCCGGGGGTTCGCCAATTTTAATTCGCGGCAATTTGCCGCCCGCCTCGGCCGCTGGCGGCATTGGGAATTCTGGCCGGGCTGGTTGTTCTACCCACCCGTGGTCACTAATTACCTGTGGCTCGCTGTCAAATATCGGGGCGCCATGCTGCCCACCGCGGCGAATCCCGGCATTTTTTCCGGAGGCATGGTGGGTGAATCGAAAATGGCCACCTTGCGCGATTTGCTGAATACCAGCCCGGAATTCACGGCCGAGGCGGAATTGCTGGCCGGTTCCGCGCCGAATGAACGACTCGCCTCGCTTCGCGAGATCTGTGCCCGACGCAATATTCCTTACCCGTTCATTCTGAAACCCGATCTCGGACAGCGCGGCGCAGGCATCAAACTGGTCCGGAACGAAGCGCAAGTGACCGACTACCTGAAACAAACCGGTGCGGCGCTGCTGGTGCAACGTTTTGCCCCAGGACCCCACGAAGTCGGCGTTTTTTATCATCGTTTTCCCGGGGAAAAGCACGGACAAATCTTTTCGATCACCGAGAAAGTTTTCCCCGTTGTCACCGGCGACGGCAAATCCACGGTTGCAGAGTTGGTCTGGTGCGATGCGCGCGCCCGCTTCCTCGCCGAAAAATATCTGCAACGGCTCGGCCCAAGACGAAATGAAGTCCTGCCCCGAGGCGGCACGCTCAAGCTGGTCGAGGCAGGCAACCACGCGCAGGGTTGCATCTTTCGTGATGGAATGCACCTTTGCACACGGGAGTTGACGGAACGCATTGATGAAATATCAGGGAAATTGACTGGTTTTTTTATCGGCCGCTACGACATCCGTTTCGCGAATGAACCGGATTTGCGCGCCGGGAAAGATTTTCAAATCATTGAGTTGAACGGGGCGACCTCCGAGGCGACAAGCATTTACGACTCGCGGAATTCCCTGTGGTCGGCATATCGGACACTGTTCCGGCAATGGGAGTTGGTTTTTGCCATCGGTGCGGAAAATCGCCGTCGCGGCTGTCCGCCGATGAAACTCTTGCATTGCTGGCGCGAATGGCGGAATTATTCCGCCCTGGCCGCCACTTATCCTGCAGCCGATTGAACCATGTGCACAGTAACCTTTGTGGCACGAAAAAAGGGCTATGCGCTTGGCATGAATCGTGACGAGCAGTTGGCGCGCGTCGTGGCTCTTCCCCCGTCAAAAAAGATAATCAACGGCTGCCGCATTCTTTCTCCATCCGAGCCCGGCGGAGGAACTTGGATCGCTCTAAATGACAGCGGTGTGACGTTCGCGCTCATCAACTGGTATTCCATAACCGCCCGGGTGAATGGTGAAACCGTCAGTCGCGGCCAGGTGATCAATGCGGCTTGCACCGCCAAATCGCCGGACACGGCGATTGCTGCCGTTGGTCAACTACCGCTGAAGCAAATCAACCCATTTCGCCTGATTGGGGTTTTTCCCACGATAAAAAAAATCGTCGAGTGGCGTTGGGATTTGAAACGATTGGTCCGCCAAAGACACTTGTGGCACGATCAGCAGTGGATTTCCTCCGGCTTCGATGAACCGATGGCACAACGTGTCCGCGGCCGGACTTTCCGCAATGTTTTGAAACAAAAGTCCGCCGGCAGTCTCGGTTGGCTGCGACGCCTGCATCGTTCACACGCTCCCGAATGCGGCGCCTTTTCAACCTGTATGCATCGCACCGACGCCATCACGGTCAGTTACACCGAAATCGTGCTGGCAACTCGTCACGCAGCCATGCGCTATATTCGTGGAGCCCCGTGCAAGGCATCAAGCGCCACGCCCGCATGTATCGGATGGTGAAAACTCATTACTTCGGCAGAGGATCATGGAATGCGGTCAATTTCGAGGCCCACGAAACAACCACGCTTTGAGCTGCAGTAACCGGCGCGGAGGGCAAACTGAACTCAAAGACGTTCCCGTCCGGCGTTCCCGATTTATCCCCAAAAGGCATCGCCATTGGCAGCCGTTCCAGTTTTTGCACCCCGACGTCCAGGCTTTTCCCGTTCAATTGAATTTCCGCCACCGCCAAATCTTTTGGCCAGTGCGCCGGCCGATGAATTCGCAAAATCCAGCGCCGTTCCGTCAAGGCGCCGGTGAAACTTCCGCTGGCCGCCCCAATCTTCACCTGGACCAATTTATCCGCATCATTCGCCGCCGCCGTAAGCTCCGTCGTGCGAAACTCCCCACGCTGGTACGCGATTGTCCGCGTGTCGTCTTCATACAACGTTATCGGATGACTATTGCCGGCATCGGGGTACAGATCGAGCGTGACGGGGTTCCATGGCTTCTCGCCGGTGAATTGCATTTCCGGCGCCAGCGGCAAAATCGCGCCGCTGCGAATATACATCGGAATTTCGTCGAGCGGCATGCTATTCGTGATCAATTCCGGACCGGAAGCCATTTTTCCGCTCCACGCATCCACCCAATCGCCCGGGGGGATCCACAAATCGCGCACGGCCGTGCTGGTCGTGGCGGATACCCATAGCAATTGAATGCGCGAGTGGCCATCGAACTGCTGGTATTCCACCCGGATGTGGTGCGGCACACCGGCGGTGATTGTCGCGGTGGCTTTGCTGGTGGTGGAATCGTGCGGACCCCAGGCATCAATCACCTGGCGGCGATCTATCCAAACGCGCGCCCCGTCGTCCTCCAGGGTCGCCAGGAAAATGTCACCGACGGCCGCCGGCACCTCGATCGTGCCAGTCCAGCGCACGGAGGAAAAGGTGCGGGGAAAATTTGGCGCCGGACTTTTGGCATCCCAATTGAAGTCAATCCCGGCGTCCGTCCGCTTGAATGCCGGCTGGCCGGCTAGATTTTCGTTCGCAAAATATTCCCCCTCCAAACCGGCTTGGCCGGCGGCGGTTTTCAGCCAATGGTCCGGAACAATTTCCAGTGAGCTTTGCAGTACCGGCGCCACCAGAATATTTCGGCCGATAAGATATTCGTCGTCGCGGCGGGCTTCGGCGAATTGCGGAAATTCCAAATCCAGCCGGCGCAGGATCGGCTCGCCGGTTTCATAGTTTTCATGCGCGGCGGCATAAAACACCGGGAGCAGGCGGTAGCGCAGGTTCAAATAATTGCGCGCAACCGTTTCCGCCACCGGGCCGAAGGCCCACGGCATGCGTTCGAGGTTGCGGGTGCAATGCGGACGATACACCGGCGAGAGCGCGCCATATTCGATCCACCGGACGTATTGCTCCAGAGTCGGGTCCGACGTGTGTCCGCCCAAATCGTCGCTTTCATAGGGGAACAGAGATTGCGCGCCGGAATAAACCGCGTTCTCCACGGCCCGCCGTAAATAATCCCAGCCCGGTCCAATGTCGCCCGTCCACTGGAAAGGGTAGCGATGCGCGGATACGTCCATCGGATGGTTGCGACTGCCGTTGTCAATCCCATCCACGTTGGCCAGGATCAACGGCCGCAGATCGGGTCGGACCCGGGCGGTGGCATCATGATACGGACGCATGCCCCATGCCTCCTTCCGCAAATTGGGCGCGGGTGACACCAGACTGATGGGCCAGTTACGGTCATACCACCACACATCTAGCCCGTCCTGCAACAGCCCGGCGAGTCCGTGGAAACGGAAATTCAGTTCCCGGGCGTTCAATGCCGACGCGTTCCCGTCCACCGGCTCCGGGTGGTCGTTGCACAAGACCTTCACGCTCCGGGCGTGCGCCTCGGAAAAAAATCGCGGCAGATCCGGAAACAAGGCGATGTTCGGCTGATAGCCGGTGGAAGCGCCGGCCCGCCAGCCGGTGTCCAGCACCAAAACATCGAGCGGAATTTTCCGGGCCCGATAATCATCAATCTGTTTCAACGCCGTGGCTTCGCTGTAATCATGCCAGCGACTGTCGAAAGCGCCGAGCGCGAACAACGGCATCATTTCCGTGGGGCCGGTAAGCTTGAGGAAATCCTGGCGCAGTTGAAAATAATTCCCGCGCGGGAGAAAGACATAGACATCCGGCGCGTTGTTGCTCAGATCCCAGCCGCCGTCGGGCATCGGTTCGGGTGGGGCGGTGACTCCCCACAAGGATGGGACAATCCGCGGAGTGTCCGCAAACCACCAGGCTTGCGGCTGGTCTCCGGGCGCGGGCAGCCACCGGCTGTTTTCCAACTTGCCGTCATAATGGTAAAGTTCCGCTCCGGCGGGGGAATCGATGTGAACGCCGGCCAGCGAAACAGCCTTTTCCAGGACCCGGACCGAATAATCGGCGGTGCGGATTTCAACCCACCCCGAATTTGTGACCGCCGTAAAATCCGTTCCCGGCCAGTTGCGGCCGGCCACGTGAAAGGTCTTCCGGTCTTCAAAGCCTTCCGCGCCTTTTGTTTCCATCCGCACCAGCGAGTCCGACAGCAACTGCACCCGGACCTCTCCGACGATGACACTTGCCGGCGCCGCGACCGCCAAAATCGCCGGCTGCAGAAGCGCCAGTGCCACAAGAATTCTTCCCAAGAATTTTCCGCGGCAAAAGCCGGACGGAATCAGCCCGTTCAATTTTTCAAATGCTCTTATCATAAAAAGGGTGAAAACCAGCAGCTTTCGTGGCCTGATTAAAGCGAGGGCGACCAGCTCAACCGATAATACGCATCGCCCGGCTGCCGGTTGCCCAAGTCGCTGAACTTATCCGACACACTGATCACTCCGTTAGTCGCCACCGTGTTCGTCGCGATGTTCACCCACCCCGCGGAAACCAGGTTGGTCGCCCGTTGCGTGACATACGTGTAGCCCGGTATGCCGTAGGCCGTCAGTGTCGTCGGGTTCCCGCTGACAACTGAGGCCACCGAGATCGAGCCGGTGACATTCGTCACCGTCACCGTCACGCTGACCACACTGGAAGTCGCCGTCAAGCCATTATCATCCCGGGCCACAGCGGCAAGGTTGTAGGTGCCGGCGAAGGCGTTGGTCCAAATGTAAGAATTAGTCCCGGAAGCATTGCCCACATTGGCTATCAGCGTCGAGCCTAGATAATACGCCACGTTGGTGATGTTGTCACCCGGAAAATTATTGGTCGCCGTAATCATAATGCCGGTTCCAAAGGCGAACTTCGCATGATTGGCCGGCGAAGTGATGCCGACTTGCGGTAGAACGGGACTGATATTCACTATAAGATTACTTATGCTCAATTGGTCGCCGGCACCATTGCCAATTCTCAAGGCGTTAAGAACCACGCCCGCCTCTTCAACGCCGGAGTATCCTCCATTATCCGTGGTGAAGCTGATGGCGCCGGTGTTAAAATTGTAGGTGAACGTGACATGATTGACCACCTGGGTGTCATGGTCGGTTTCTTGGTGAAAGCGATCGATCCAAAAAGTGCCAGCACCATCAGTGCCCCACGCACCCAAACCAGAATTACCAGTGAAGACCTCTTCCGTGCCGCCACTGCCGCCACTAAACAAGCTAACCCCGCCCCACCCGGTGAAAGCAGTGCCAACCCCCGCCGCAGGAACCAAGGTGTCGTAGTTAAGCGTTAATATCTCCCCCGGCCCCAGCGACGAGGTAAACGTGTCAAAAGCCGTATAACTGCCACCAGCTGTGTCGTATGTGTTCGTCACAGTGATGTCCGGCCCGGTTCCCGTCCAAGCTCCTCCCACATTCGCAGTCGCTCCGACGAGCGGAGTCCCCAAAGGCAGACTGAAGGTTTCCCAGAAGACCGCGGTGGTCGTCGTGGCAGATACCTCGCTGGAATTGGCGCTCTGTCCGCTGTCATTGACCGCCGACACCTCGTAGTAATACGTCGAGCCGCTGGCCAGTTCCGTATCGGTGTAGTTGGGTGTGGTCGTGGTGCCAACGATTGTCTCGGCCCCGCTGTTCGTCGAGCGCAGCACATTGTAGCGGCTTGCGCCAATCACCGCAGTCCAGC
>Ga0182030_10011002_pt1 | contig 18289 bp, 11 predicted proteins | sample 812S3MmetaG_FD_121299 | JGI IMG/M metagenome (GOLD analysis project Ga0182030, IMG submission 121299) | Permafrost microbial communities from Stordalen Mire, Sweden - 812S3M metaG (Illumina Assembly) | ecosystem: Environmental > Terrestrial > Soil > Wetlands > Permafrost | place: Sweden...
CGCGCACGTTTTCCAGAGCGATTCCGCCAGTTCGTGTCGTTTCTGCTTAAACTCCTCCAGGATGGGCCCCATCAATTGCCCGCCGCACGGAAAGGCGTGACCCCCGCAGTTCAGGCCCGACTCGATCCGGAACTCGGAAATCCACAGTCCACGCTTGGCCAGATAGCGCCCCTGAATCGACGCCGACCGGAAGTCGCTTACCTTCAGAAAAATTCGCTTTTTCAACCTCCCCTGCGCATTGGGCAGGAAGTCCGGGAATTCACTGGCGTAGGCGTAGAGCCGCTGGTTCATCCCCGCCGAGAACACAATGGCCGAATCCAGATCGCTTTGCGCGTAGCCTCGAAGCGCCGCGATGGCGTCGCTGAATTCGGGCGGCAACGGAGCCCCGCGCCGGTAGCGAATGGCATCAAGCTTGGTCATGATGTTGACATTGATGCTGCCGGGCTGAATGGCCTCTCGAAGCATCCCCTGCAAACGCTGCTTTTCGTCCGGATCAGCGGCGTGCAACATCTCCTGATAGCGGCGTTTGAGCACCCCGTCGGGCAGGAGTTCGAAGTACCGGGAAGTCTCGCCACCCGCTTCGAATGGAGCCGACTTCATCGTCTCGATTTGCCTTCGGACAACTTTGTTGAGAAAATTCAAATAAGCGGTGATCCTCGCCGCTCGCGGGTCCGGCTGCCCGCTCGCAATCGCCGCATACGGTTCGCCCACTTGCCGGGCATGGTAGCGGTGAATCCTTTCGATCAACAAATCATCTACCAGGGAAACGACGGAGGATATGCCAAACCGCGCAACACGCAACGGGGTATCAATCGTAAATCCCGTCCCCATCACCGGTATGTAGAATAGGTGATCAGAATAGGACTGACTCAACAAAGAATGTGAAGCTTGCACGTTAGGTTCCGGCTTATCCCTCTTGACGTAAGTCCTGCCATGGGGCGTTCATACACCAAAAACATAGCACCTTCCCTGGTCACTTACAAAAACATCGAGCAGCAACTCAAAGAGCAAGACGCCACCCGGTCATTCGAGCAGATAGTTTACGACTTAAAGAGGAGTGATTACTCCCCGGCTTCGATGCCAGCCTTCACTTCACCAATGGCATTATCGATGATGCCGATGGCTCTGGCGCGGTGGCCGCCTTTGTCTTCTCTCGCAACTTCGAGCTGATGACGCGCCGACCGGAGATTATCGAGGGCGTTGTACATGTGGGGCTGCCCCGCGTAGGCGTTTTCGACGAGGATGCCGCTGGTGGCCATGATTCCGACTGCGAACGCTAGGATGAGATGAGCAAGATTGAATTTCATCCCCTAACTTGGAACAGAAAATGGAAGAAGGCAACCCCCAGCACCATGATCGAAGTGAGCCGTGGATTGAGAAATTTGGAGAGAACACCGGCAGATCATGGGGGAAATCACTCGCAGTTCTTTCCCAGCGCATCATTGCCCTTCTGTTGTCCCGCCCCACATGGAGTGTCACAAATGCTCAGGGTCAATTACTGAAGAATCACTCCACTCCCTGTCGGCATGTTCAATAATCCGGCGAAACCGTTCTACTTCGATTATGACCGCGCACTTTGGACAGACATGCCCATCTTCCTTAAGCCATGCGACCTTTTGTGTGATTGGTTCAGTACATCCCGGACAGCGAATCGTTACCTCCTTGTCATCGAACGGCCCCATGTGCTCTCTTTACTTGTTTTACGCCTAAGCAGCAACCCAAATTGCGAGTCACCACCCGGTCAGGGGAGGAATGACGTGGAGTCGAGGATGTGGTGAAAGCGGATACTGGAACATTTACAAAGGTGTCCCCTAGCCAAGGTGCAACTTGATCGTACGCGAGATCATGCGCTTAAAGTGCCATTCGAAGCTGTATTCCAGAAGACGGGGTAAACACCCATTGCGCTTATTCGATTTATGTGATTAGGTTACAGTCATGTACATGATCGTTTACGTTAGCTCGGCGGTCGAACTTTTTTCCGAACAAGAATTGATGACTTTGCTCGAAAAGAGTCGCAAGAACAACAGCACATTGGATATAACCGGAATGCTGTTATATAAGGACGGAAACTTCATGCAATTCCTAGAGGGTCCCAAGGAGGCCGTGCTCGCTTTAATAGCCAAAATCAAATTAGATGCAAGGCATCGCGGCATCATTATCCTGCTGCACGAGGACCATGCTGAACGTGAATTTAAGGAGTGGTCAATGGGATTCAAGAAACTTGATTCCAATGCATCCCTCGAAGTTCCAGGTTACAGTGACCTTCTCGAACTCCCTTTGACCAGCGAGCAATTTCTGCTGAACCCTTCAAAGGCGCTCAAACTCCTGCTTAGTTTCAAAAATGTTATGCGTTAGTTTTCAGGCAACTTTACTCCATTGCTCAGTTTGGAGATGACGAGACTTTAGCGAGATGTTAGGGAGCACCCATCCGACATGGCTCAGAAGTTGAAACTGAATAGTTGAACTAAACTATCTGCGGTTTTATACGAGGAAACCGACTTGCGGTAAATGAACATTTTTGTTTTGGATTTAAACCCACGTAAGGCGGCCCAATATCATAATGATCGCCACTGCGTGAAGATGATTTTAGAAACGACACAGCTCCTTTCTACTGCTCTTCCCTACCTTGAAAAAGGAAGAGTGGGGCCTTACAAATCCACGCACATAAATCATCCCTGTTCAGTTTGGGCAAGGGAATGTAGGGGAAACTATCATTGGTTATGGAAGCTTGGTATCGCTCTGTGTAAGGAGTATACCCACCGTTACGGTAAAGTTCATCTTTGTGGCTCCTATCTTGAACAATTGAGATTATCCAAACCCGTCTCAAAAAAGATGACGCATTTTGCCCAAGCCATGCCTGAACGATACAAGCATTCAAATGCAATAAAGGCTTATCGTGCTTATTACATGGGAGAGAAACGTCACCTTGCAAAGTGGACAAATCGAGAGATTCCCTGCTGGTGGGATTGATTAAACCAGCATGAAAAAGTTCATGTTCGACGCCGAGATTTGGCTTCCACGCACCCTTGACGAAGTTTTTCCATTTTTCAGCGAGGCCCGAAACCTCGAAGTGCTCACACCCCCGTGGCTAAAATTTGAAGTCCTCACGACTTCGCCCGTGGTGATGCGGCCTGGAACACTCATCGACTATCGCATCAAAATTCATGGCGTACCCATTCGCTGGCGCACCGAGATCACCGAATGGAACCCGCCTCTTCGCTTCGTCGATATGCAATTAAACGGCCCCTACACTCTTTGGCACCACACCCATACTTTCATCGAACGTGACGGCGGAACGCTCTGTCGTGACGATGTGCGTTACCGCCCACGTGGGGGAGCATTGACGAATTGGCTCTTTGTGCGTCGCGATATTGAACGAATTTTCCAATACCGGCAGCATCGTCTCCTGGGAATTTTCCCCAAGGTGACCCCGGATTCGACACCCTAACCCCAGAAAATGAAAAGGACGATTTTGCGTCGTTTGCTTTCCGGGCTGGTCTGGGTGGTGCCAGCGTCCTTTATTCTGTTGGCCAGTCTCTCTGGAACCATTATGAGCCAAGTCGAACAACCCAAATACACTGTGTTGGAGTCTCAAGGCGGAATCGAGGTTCGCCAATATGCACCCATGATCGTCGCCGAGGTGGAAGTCAGGGGAGAGCGCATGAAGGCCCTGAACCAAGGGTTTCGCCTGATCGCCGACTATATCTTTGGCAACAATCTATCCTCCAAAAAAGTGGCGATGACAGTTCCAGTCACGCAGGAGCCAGGAGAAAAAATCGCCATGACTGCTCCGGTTACTCAAGATGGAAGTGGCGATAGTTGGAAAGTAAGATTTGTCATTCCGGAAGAATACACGCTCGATACCCTACCCAAACCGAAGAACAAAGCAGTCCATCTGACTTCGATTCCGGCCAGAAAGGTCGTGGTCATCCGTTTCTCGGGCTATAACACGGACAAGAATATCAATTCACACCGTGACCAGCTTGTGAAGTACATCGACGAGCACCAGCTAGCTGTCGTTGGCCCGTCTACGACCGCCTTCTACAACCCTCCTTGGACATTACCTTTCCTGCGGCGGAACGAGGTTATCTTTGAACTCCAATAATCCTCTCTTGAGAGACCGGGAAGCAACTCAAACAGCGAGTCACCACCCGGTCAGGGGAGAAAATGAAAAAAACTCCCAACAGGATAGACCCGATGAGGGCTGCGGTGTTGAAGCTGGGTCGGTTACAGTTGGGTACCTTGACAACCCTAGGAACTGAGGTAATTTTAATTGCCTTGGCACGGCCCAATAGGGCAGAGCAAGGTAATGTACTGCAAGTATCGTAAGGTTCGCTAAAGTAGAGTGAAGTACGGTAAGGTACGGTAAAGTAAACGCATTGCGCCCCTGGAAACGGGGGCGCAAAAGTTTTTTAAGCGAGTTTTTGCGGGTTGAACGTTCGTGACTCTCTAAAGGCACAGATAAATATCTGAGAATTTGTTATGACTTTCGTTATGACTTTGGCCTTTTTTGAGGCATTATGAGAGGTAAACTACCTTAATCTGGGTGTTCTAGGTTCGTGTCCTGGCGCGGCAGCCATAAGACGATAAACCTCAGCTACTTGCGACTAAAAAAAAGACCTAGTCGCTGTAAATCTAGCAGTAAAATTGGCCGTCGAACTGCAAGATGATGAAGGTTGCAGACCTGTTTGCTGGGGCAGTCATAAGGAAATACCCTCTTCCGCCACGGTTGCATTAGGACAATTCATTTGAAATCTAAATCGGTACCTGCTCAGTTAGAGACTCCGTCCTGACATCGATGCAACTTACTATCGCCCTGTTTCGTTCGTCCTTTTTCTTAGCGTTCGTCACGACCGCTTTACTTCTCGGCGCAAATTTGTCCCTGGCCGTGGCCAACTCCGACATTTTTCCCGCGTTACCTGCAGCGGAGAACTCGGTGGCCTGGAAAGACGGCTATTTCTGGATCAACGGAAAGCCGACGTTTCTCACTTCAGGTGAAATGCACTACGCCCGCATTCCGCGCGAGCTCTGGCGTGACCGCATCTGGCGCGCCAAGGAAATGGGATTTAACTGCATTCAGACTTATGTCTTCTGGAACGCGAGCGAGGCGCGCGAAGGCCAGTGGGATTTTTCGGACAACCTTGATCTCAACGCCTGGCTTACGACGATTCAGGAGGCGGGAATGTATGCCGTCGTCCGCGTCGGACCCTACTGCTGCGCGGAATGGGACCAAGGCGGCTTTCCCGCATGGTTGACCGTGAAGCCGGACATGACATTGCGGGACACTGGTGCGAACTTTGACACGTACGCCTATCAGCATCTGGATCAGGTTGAAAAAATTGTGGCCAAGCACCAGATCAATCACGGTGGGAATGTCATCATGGTCCAGCTTGAGAATGAGCATCCGCGCGGCTGGGGCACAGATGAAAAATTTCCCTACCTCGCCCATCTCGTCGATCAGGCCCGCACGAACGGACTCGAAATTCCCGTGTTCCTGTCCGGACTTCACCACGGCAACGATCCGGCCGGCAATTCCCCCTTCAACGCGGGCGCCTCGCCCTGGTACACAACCGAATTCTGGACCGGATGGATCGGCAAGTACGGTGACATGGATCCCGGCATGCTGGAGCAAAAAATCGCCTGCACCTGGAAGATCATCGCCTTCGGCGGAGCTGGCTACGACTATTACGTGGTCCATGGCGGGACGAATTTCGGCTACTCGGGATTCACACACGATACGACTTATGATTACGCCGCGCCCATCAGCGAGGCCGGGGGTTTCAACAACTTCTACGCCCCGGCCAAACGTGCGGCCTACTTCGCGCAAAGCTTTTCCGATCTTCTGACCGGCAGCCATAACGACCCGAATTTTGCCAAGGCCGACGGGGACGTACGCATCACCATACGGACTAACCCGTCGCTGGGCAGCCTGATCATGCTTGATCGGTTTGGAAAGAAGGGCGGCGGCGGCCAGATCGCACCCGATGCGTCATCCTACCAGGCCCCTACGGCGACCGCCTCGACCTCATTCACCACCCAGCTAACCGTCGGCAATCTTACCCTGCCGCACCATGGCACCTTGAACATTGCGACCCTGGAACCAACCACCGTGCTGGTCAACGTGCCGTGGACGGCCAACGCCTCCTTCGAGTCGGTCTGCACGAACGTGCTGTTGCGCCAGCAGATCGGCACGACGGACTACTGGGTCTGCTACGGTGCCCCCGGAGCTGGCGGCGAAATCACGCTGATCAAGAGCGGCCATGCCGATGCGCCGGTCGACTTCACCTATCCCATGGATGACAGTGTGAAGGAAATCGACCTCGACTCCGGCGACCAGCATCACTCCAAGCTGCTGGTCATGAACACCGCGACGACTGCGAAGACCTGGCTGGCGCAGGGCAAGATTTTTGTTGGTCCTTCGTTCGTCGAAGCAGACGGCAGCGTGGAATTCCCGCCGGAAGGCGGCGCCGCCACGATCTATTCCGAAAGCGGCAAGCAGAGCATGACCCAGCCGGCGGAGCAGGTCCCAGATGTGCCCAGCCTCGGCGAATGGTCCTGGCGCGATGCGGCGCCCGAGCGGTCGGACGATCTCAAGAATGGCGAATGGGAACAGACTTCAGGGCCGCAACCGATCGGCGCCGTTAACAGTTACCAGAATCGCTACGCCTGGTACCGCACCACACTTCACTCCGATTCCCCGTCCCCCATCGCCCTGCATTTCGCTGGTGGCCCTGGCCCTTTTTGTGCGGCGTTTCTCAATGGCCGACCCACCACCCTCGATCAGCTCGAAGCCCAGCCGGGCGACAACACGCTGGCGATTCTGGTCAAGGCCGAACCGCGCGATACGCTCTACAATCAAATCGGCGTCGTCGGTACGCCCGTCCTTCGAGGATTGTGGGGCGGCGTCTCCGCCAGCCCGCAAAGCTCGCCCCTTGCGGTTTCGTGGAAAACGTGGAAGGACCACGGCGACCCGGGCAAGCCCGAAGACGTGGCCAGCCCCGCCTACGACGATTCGGCGTGGAACTCGGCCGACTCGGGAGAGTTCCCGGACATCGCCAAGAACCGCCGTTGGTTGCGCGGCACCTTCACGCTGACGCAGGACCAAGTCGACTCCTTCATCGAGGCCCCCACCTTCGAAAAGTGGAACTGTTCGCTTTATCTCAACGGCCAGCAGATTCCCTCCTTTACCCAGGATATCTCCAAGATGCTCGTCACCGGCACCAACGTTGTCCTGCTCCAGCCGCGCGACCCTAAGTCCGATCTCCGCGACGTCACCCTCAACCTTTGGCCCAACGCGCCGCTGGCGCACGCCCCTTGGTATTTCCACGGCGGCCTCTCCCATCTGGAGGAGACGCCCATTATCGGACGCGTCACCAACTGGAGTGATTTCCTGGCCGCCCAACCGTGGCAAAAGGAGGAGCAGGCCACCGCCGGTCTGCCGGCGTTCTGGAAAACGAGTTTCACCAACCACCCCTCCGCCCGGTTCCGCGAGACCCTCGGCCTTTTAACCGACGGACTCCATTCGGGCCACGCCTGGCTTAACGGCCACAACCTGGGCGAATGTCCCCAGAAAGTGCCGCTCTACCTGCCGGAATGCTGGCTGAAAGACGGCGACAATGACCTCGTTATATTCGATCTCTATGGCAACAAGCCCGACGCTCTGAAACTCGCCCGCAAAGAAGCCTTTAAGGTGATGCCGCCGCCGAAACCTTAACAGAAGGATGGAAATTCCCCGGCTCTGCCGGGTCAGCACCGGTATAGGGTACCCACCGCGCGGAGCATCGCGTGGTATTTGTTGAGCCGGTCGCCACGGTTCGGGAGCGTAGCACTCTGGGTGTTCTAGGTTCGAGTCCTAGCGCGGCAGCTTTCTTCATTTTCCGGACAGGTCGTGAACAGCCGGGAATTTTCGTGACTATCTCCCTCAATACCAGGTAGTTCCAAGTAGTGCTCCTGCGTCGATCCAGTGACCTTGCCGGACAGGTCGGTACTGGCCCGGAACAATCTCTGTGAGTCTATTTGTGAGTCTGGCACGCTAGGTTTTGCGAGCTTTGTGAGGCTCGGCAGGTTGATTACCGTTTCAGCCAACGGAAGAAGACCCGCGTCGATGAAGGTTTTCGTGGTGAGTTGCCATCTCCACCGTAATCGCCATCCACCGTAAACGTGGTGGGGCCACCTTTTACGGTCAGTTTAACCCCTTGTACGGCATCCTGCGGGCTGACAATCGAAGTCGCCGCGGTGGAAGTCGTGGAGGGAGCATTTTGCAGATCACGATCCAAGGCAGCTCCATCGAAGGGGATGACGATGACCTTGCTGCCGTGGTTATCGTTTCCCTTGTCATCCTCCTTGGGAACATCCACCACGGCCAGGGTGACGGCAACGACTTGGCCGTTCTCTATATACACGTTGGGCCGCTCCATCTTGTTCCAATGATTGACCGTGCCATCGGTGTAGCGCACAAAGTTCTTGGTCGGGTCATAGGCCAGTCCCTGGTACTTCCAGTCGTTGATACCGTCCACCGAGGTGAGGTGAAAGGCTTTGCGGTTACTCCAACTATTGACGACGATATGATACAGGCCGCCGCTGTACCAAACGACCGGATCTTCCAGGTTCTGCTTGAGGAGACCGTTCACCTTGGTATAAACACTGGGGCCTTGCACGGTGTACGGTCCCAGGATGCCGGTCTTGCTGATGAGGATGGCTCCGGAACGCGGCACAATCTCAAAGTCCCCGTCGGGCCGGACCATCACGCTCATGTTGGACGCGCGCCCCAGGCCTTTGAATTCATTGTCGGCGATTTGGATGGTGCCGAGACGCACCCACGGGCCGTCCAAGGACTTGGAAACGAAAACGTCCCCCGGCCTTGTTTCGCTGACCACCACGGCATAACTGCCATCGGGCATCACGAGCGCCGTCACGTTATGGCCCTTGCCGCCCTCATCGTCCGGCCAGAGAAGGCCCTGGTCGACGTAGGGCCCCATCAAGGTATCACTCACCGCCTGCACGGCCTTCGAGTCAAACCAACCGAAGTGGCCTTTGGATTGATCCCAGCGGCTGGCGAACATGTGGTATTTGCCATCCGGTCCCTTGATGATCTTGCCATCCCAATAGTACCACTGCTTCATGCTGGTATCTTCCAAGCCATTCTTGATGTCGCGCGGCCCGACTGTGGGAACACCCCACGCGTCTTGAGACAGGGAATCCGTTATCGGCGTTGGCACAAAATAATCAATGAAGGTTTTGGTGGGGGCGGGATTTGTCTCCTGCCCGGAACTGGCGCGAATGGAGGTAACGCAGACCAAGACCATCACTACTATAAATCGCACGCTAAAAAATTTGTGGCCGCGCGAATGGATTGGTGGACTCATAATTTTGATTTGGATTATGGGGATGGGGAAAGAACCAGGGCCAGTCAAAAAGTCATTTTGCGTTTTAATTAGAAAGGTTGCAATAAGGCAAACTCTTCCCACGCTTTTTGAAAATCGTGCCGCAAAAAATAAGCCCGCCGATGTCCAATGTATTTGCCGCGCGGGTTTGCGTACCGCATTTCACACTCTAATGGAAGGTCCTCCCATGCGCCGTAGTAATTGGAAAGCTCGGACGCCTATTTTACGCTTAAAACAATAATGTGGTCATGAACAGATGCATGATGATGGGATCTATTTTTCCGATGAGAATTGACCGGTAACTTGACTCATAGACCAAATCATATCGTTATTGCCACTCGAGAACAAAGAGGGAAACGGCCTGGCGTGGCAGGGTGACCTGAAGTGTCGTTTTGCCGCCGCTAACCGTGATCTGTTGCGGCGTGTCGAATTGCGCAAGCTGGCCGGCTTTTTCCAATTCGGCATATTGATCCAGCGAAGGCGGTTGCGGAGCCCCCATCTTCTGCCAGGCCGCATAGGAATTGCTGTGTTCTTGATCAATCCGGTACTGGGTCACTTTCACGGGGCCTTGAGCCGTCAGACCGCTTAGGGTGAGATCGATTTTAGCTGCGGGGCCGGGCACATCATCGTCGTGGTAATTCCACACCATCACGCACAGCTTGTTGTTGTCCACGCTCGCCAGCGCGGAAACGTCGGGAGTTCCGCGGACGCCTTTCGTGCGGATGGTGTCGGCGTCGAGCCCCGCGCTACTTTCCGCGTCGAGGCGCTGACCGCTCATTTTCGCATACATGCGGAAGACATTGAGCACGGGCAGATCGAGGCCGTCGCTTGCCAGCGCCCGGAAGCCGGCGAAGCAGGGCTGATCTTCAAACTCGAACGCCCAAGTGAGCGCGCCTTCGAGGTTGACGCCATGCTTGTCGGCAAGTTCGTATTTGCGCGCAAAAACCGCGGCCGTGTAGCTCGAATACATGGTGCCGTTGCGATAGCCGTTCTGCGGCCCTTTGCACGCGGCGCAACCTTCGGGATCGGATTCGCCGATGACGATGGGCGTCTTTTTGTATTCGGGAAAGGATGCAACGACGGCGAACGCGTCGTTGATATTGGCCAACTGAGTGCCCATGCCCATTTCCACATGGCCCGAGACAAATTTCGGCGATCCTTTGGCGTGAAAGGAAATGAAATCGAGCGGCGTTCCCGTCCGGCCGGTCACGTAGTTCGTTCCATGCGCGCAATGATCAAGAAACTCGTGCAGGAACTTGCCGCCGGGACCGCCGGCCACTTCCGGCCCGCCCACGCGCGCCGTGGGTAACGCGCGCCGCACCCCGTCCACGGCGTAATCGTAGAGTTTGAAGTAGTCCTCATGCGTGCCGCGCCAGTAATCGATGTTCGGCTCGTTCCACACTTCCCAATACCATTTCTCAACCTCGGCCCGGCCGTATTTTTCGACGCAATGCTTGGTCCATTGATAAGCAAGTTCGCCCCATTTCGCGTAATCCTTCGGCGGATAGCTGAAGCCTTTGCCCGGGTTGATCTTGATGCCGGGCGGCGGATGATGCGGATAACCCTCCGGATGGGTGGAAAGAGCCTCGGGCATGAAACCAAGCTGCGCGTAGGGCTTCAGCCCGCGCTCAAGGTAGGTGTCGAAGATGCGGTCCGTGATCGTCCAATCGTAAACCGGATTGCCTTGGGCGTCCTCGGTGTAGGCGTTCGTGCTGCTCCATTTTAACGCGGGCGCACCGTCGCCGCTCGTGAGCAGGTGATGACAGCGAATGAAGACCTGCGGGCCACCGAACTGACCGATCTCGGAGAGCAATTTCTTGCCGTCCTTCATGTAGGTGTAATTCGCCTCGTCGTAACCGAAGAATCGCCAGATGGGCGTCAGCTCGCCTTTGGTTTTCGTCGCGTCGATTTGGATGGTGACGGGGAAGTCCTCCTGGCCCGTGGCGGCAGCGGGCGTCTCAGGCTGTTGGCCAAAAACCAGTCCGCAAAAAAAGAGGGATGCGACCGGAAGGAAGGTTGCTTTTTTCATTCGCCGGGATAGGTAGGGTCGAAAGTTAGGGCCTGTTAAGGTTAAAAGGTGATAGTGGTGCGGCATCCGAGGACAACGGCATTTGGAATCGCTGCCGATCCGCCGGGATGAATGATAACTTGAAGATCGGGCTGCACCGTCCACCATTGGGACAACTGGGCTAGATAAGTCAGTTCGATGTTCTGCTCAAAGTCGGGGACGGGAAGGTTCGTGCCGTTGAAACTATTTTCATCCTCCACGAAACCACGCAGGCTGGAACCGATGTTCCCGTAAGCCGTCGCAACACCAAATAAATCATTCGGACGACCGGGAATCAGGCCGTTGAAAGTAATTCCGCCGTCGCAGTAATAGTTAAAGACGCTTCGGTCTCCCAAGGCATTTCCTCCGCGAAAAAAGAGGTCGATTTCCTTTGTTTGATTCGGATCGGATTTGTCCTGCCAGACGGCCTGATCGGCGATAACGTAGAATCCATGATTGCCGTCGAGCGCTCGCGGATGACCATCGCTGGCAGGGGAAGCCAGGGGAATGCCGTTGTTGTCGTAGCGCTTGTCGGAAAACGTGTCGGTGTGAAGCCAGCCGCCGATTTTATAAGTCCCCGGCAAACCGCGAGCATCCTTCTCTTTGTTCAGGTTGTACCAGAGTTCGTTGATGCTGAAGAGGCCCTGGCTGCCGTTGATGTAAAAACCGGCGCCGGAATTGTTGTAGTCATGGGAAGGAGCGCGGTTGGGGTTGGGATCGACCACACGGTCCGGCGCCGGATTGCCCGCGTAAACGGCGCTGAGAAAGCTCCAGTGCTCATCAGGGTCGATCCTCAGACGGACGCCGGGCGCGGCGTAATCGTAGATGGGCGTGGGCGCGCTCAAGAACAAAATGCCCGGCCAGCCATAGGTTGAGACAAGAAAATTGGCGGCATTGTTGCTGATCAAGAATTCTTGATCGGCTGCCAGTTGGCCCACGCGCAGGGCGATTTTATCGTCGAGAAATTCCTGTTCATACCAAAGCTCAAAGAGATGGAGTGTGTTGTAAGCAGTGATGTTGCTTACGGTCAAGAGTTCGGTGGTGTCGCTTTTCGACAGGCCGCTTCCCATGGGATAATAGGAACTGACATGGAAGCCACCGTCCCAACCGGCCATCTTCTGAAAATCGAGCGTTAGCTCAAGCTGGAGCAGGCCCTCGTAAATCACGCCCTGCTTCGAGCCGCCGATGGGATTGCCAAAAACTTCCGCCGTATAGATCGGCGTAAAAGTAAGGCCCTCATTTTCAAGCTTGGATCGTTCTCCCCAAAAGTCGCCCAGAAGATATTTCTGGTTAAGCAGGCCCGGTGCGGCGGCGGATGTGCCTGGGGCTGGAGGCGGAGGAGTGGGGGGATCAGGCGACGCCACTGGATCACCTTGAGCAACCGAAGTGGCGACAAAGCAGGCGATCAAGGTCGCCTGCAAAATGTTTTCCCATTGGGCCCATCGATTCAACGTATTCATCATGGCGGAGGATTCAAACATCACGCTTGAGCTTTGGCTAACGCACGGTTGCTTTTTATTGGTGGTTGAATGTTGTTGGCTTGGCGTCTTTCAGCTTCGAACTTGAAATCGATTCGACACCATGCTCGAAAAGTAGGGCAGCCCCAATAAGCGTCAAGGCAAAAGTTTGCTTATACTAACTTATATTGTTACCGCTACCGCACGCTCTCCTTGCAAATGAAAGGGCGTTTTAGAAGTTATTCTGCGCATCGGCCCAACGCGTCGCCGCCTGGAGCAGCTCGGTCGCATTGCGCAGGTTCAACTTCTCCTTGATCCGGGCGCAGTAATCTTGTGGCCGCCATCGAATCAAAAATCGACCGGAAGTTCCGGCCGTTCCTCCTTCTTCTTGCAAACACCCCTTTCGCAAAGGCCATCCGAAGGGATGGCCGGAGAGCCGCCGCCGCATACCGGCGGCTATCGTTTTACTTATTACGCCCTGGAACTATTTTGAAAACACGCCCTAAAAGAACCTGATGTAGAACAGCACGCAAAGGGCCACGACGATCAGGCTCAATACGACGTCCATTGTTCCCCAGCTTGCGCGGGTGGCCGCCTTCTCTTCGGGCGTGGCGCCATAAAATGTGTATTTGACGGTCTTGGGATCCGGGGCTTTGGTCATGAGACTAATGACGATCATCAAGGCGGCGGTGACGACGAACAGTATCTCGGAGTAGTAAAGCCAGTGGATGTCCCAGAAGGTGAAGAGCAGGCCGAACTTGGCCTTGATGGGGGCAATGGCGGTGTTGTATTGATCCTGCGTAATAGCGTGGTGGTAAAGCTGCTCCTTCAAGGTTTTCACGGTGCCTCCGTCGTGGCGCATGACGAGATCGGCGGCAAGCCGGCCGAAGCCGGCAAGCATTCCCACCACAAACGACCAGAGCGCGGCGGTCGCGGTGGCGCGTTTCCAGAAAACGCCAAAGAGGAACAACACCGCGATGGCTGGCGAGAGATACCCCTGCACGCTCTGGAGATACTCGTAAAGGTTCGAGTGAAGCGCCTTGATCACCAGCACCCAGCAGATGCCGAGAAACACGATCACCGCCGTGGCGATGCGCCCGACCAGCACCTCGGTTCTGCCGGAGGCGTTCGGGTGGAATTCACGATAGAAGTCCATCGTAAAAAGCGTGGCGGCGGCATTGAACTTGGATGCGAGCGAAGCCATGAGCGCGACGATCATGCCGCAGGCGACAACGCCCCTGATGCCGTGCGGCAGAAGCTGCGCGACGAGTGACGTGTAGGCGGCGTCGCCGCTGGTGCTGAAACCACTGCCGGGCGTCTTGGTCAACGCAAAGGCGACCATGCCGGGAACCAGAAAGATGAACACGGGAGTCAGCTTGAGGAAACCGGCCAAAATGGTGCCTCGGCGGGATTCCTGCTGGTTTTTACCGGCGAGAACACGCTGGACGATGTATTGGTCGGTGCACCAATACCAAAAACCGATGATGGCCGAACCGGGCAGCACCGCGAGCCAGGGCCATTCCGGGTCGTTGTTGGAGCGGATCAGGTGGATGTTATCGCCGACGGCGGCAGTGGTGGCTTTCCAGCCTGCAATCAAACTGCCATGACCCAGTGCGTGCAGCCCGATGTAAAGAATGGCGACCGAGCCGAAGAGCAGCACCGGCGTCTGCAACACGGCGGTGTACATGATGACGCGCATGCCGCCGAAGATGGTGTAAAGACCGGTGGTCGCCGCGAGACCCAAGGCGATGACCCAAAAGATGTCCACATGGTAGCCGTAAAGACTGACATGGTCCACGTTGAGCAAAGTGCGGATGACCACGTCGCCGGCGTAGATGGTTGCGGCAATTTTGGTCAGCACAAGGCTCGCCATGGTAAGCAGGCTCAAAACGTTTCGCGAAGCGCGGCTAAAGCGCAGTTCGAGAAATTCCGGCATGGTGAAGACCGCCATGCGGTCGTAGAGCGGCACAAAAACCCAGCCCAGCACAAGGATCATCCAGCCCTGCATTTCCCAATGGGCCATCGCCATGCCGGTGACAAAACCGGCGCCGGCGAGACCGACGAGATGTTCGGAGCCGATGTTGGAGGAAAAGATGGAAGAGCCAATCTGCAGCCAGTTCGCATCGCGGCCCGACAGGAAGTAATCCTTGCCCGACTCGTTTTTCTTGCGCATCGAGAACCAGACGGTCGCGACCATGCCGAGGGCAAACAGGGCGATGACCGCCCAATCCAAACCGTTAAACACCGAGCCACGGCCGATGGGCGGCGCGGCCTCGGCAAAAAGGAAGGCAAAGGAAGGAATGCTGTTCATATCGTTTTACCGGCGGGAGGCTGGCCGTAATAAGCCCCGCCTCCATGTTTGCGTTTGAAGTGTTTGTCGAGAAGGTGTCCGGAAATGGGCGAGGCGGCCGGATTGGCCTGAAGGGTCTTGAGAGCCATTTCGGCGACGATCTCCAGAGCGAAGGCCGTTTCGATGGCTTTGGCGCCGGAGGGCCCCCAGACAAACGGCGCGTGGCCATGCACCAGCACGGCGGGCATCTCCTCGGGATCGAGTTTTCCATTTCCGAATCGCTCGACGATGACGTTTCCCGTTTCCAATTCGTAGGCCGAGGCGACTTCGGGCCCGGTCATGGGACGGGTCACCGGCACGTCGCCGTAAAAGTAGTCGGCATGGGTCGTTCCGAAGCAGGGGATCGCGCGTCCGGCCTGGGCGAAGGCGGTCGCGTTTCGGGAATGGGTATGGACGATGGCGCGGACGCCTGAGAAGGCTTGCAGAAGCCGGCGATGGGTCGGGGTGTCGGACGAGGGGCGCAATTTCCCCTCCACCACTTTTCCATCGAGATCGAGCAGGACGAGGTCATCGGGCGTGAGCTTCTGGTAGTCGACGCCGCTGGGCTTGATGGCGAAAACACCGCTGGCCCGGTCGATCACGCTGACATTGCCAAAGGTCAGGTCGGCCAGCCCCAACTCGGGCAACCGGCGGTTGGCGGACCAGCATTCCTCCCTCAATTCCGTGTAGCTGCTCATGGCGGACATTTAGATTTAGAGGCGGCTTAATCCGGGCGCAAGATGATAGTAGATCTCATTGTTGCGCAGTTGCTGTTTGAAGGAACGGAGTTCGGTCGCCTTGTCGATTACCACCAACTCGAGGTTCGCGATTTCGGCCAGGTCTTCGAGATGTTCGGTCTTCACCGCGTAGCTGAAGCCGGTGTGGTGCGCCCCGCCGGCATGAATCCAGGCCGCGCACGCCGTCTTGAAATTGGGCCGGCACTCCCAAACCGCGCGGGCAACGGGCAGTTTGGGCAGCGTCTGGGGCGGCTTGACGACATCGACCTCGTTGACCAGCAGTCGAAAGCGGTTGCCCAGGTCGATGAGCGAGGCGTTCAGCGCTTCCCCGGCGGGGGCGGTGAAGACCAGCCGCACCGGGTCTTCCTTGCCGCCGATGCCCAGCGGGTGAATCTCGAGGGTCGGCTTGCCCTCGGCAATCGACTCGCAAACTTCGAGCATGTGCGAGCCGAGCACGAGATGGCGCTCCGGATGGAGGTCGTAGGTGTAATCCTCCATGAACGAGGTGCCGCCCGGCAAGTCGGCCGCCATGACCTTCATGGCCCGGAGCAGGGCGCAGGTTTTCCAATCGCCCTCGGCGCCGAAGCCGTAGCCGTCGGCCATCAATCTTTGCACGGCAAGCCCCGGCAACTGCTTCAAACCGTGCAGGTCTTCGAACGTGGTGGTGAAACCTTTGAATCCGCCCGTTTTCAAAAAGGAACGGAGCCCGAGTTCCAGGCGCGCGCCATAGCGGAGCGAAGCATGACGCTCGCCCCCTTTGCGCAGCGGGGCGGCCACGCGATAGCGCTCTTCGTACTCGGCGCAGAGCTTGGTGATCGCGGACTCGCCCGCCGCATCGACGTGCCGGACGAGATCGCCGACGCCATAGCCATTCACCGAAAATCCGAAACGCGCTTCCGCGGCGACCTTGTCCCCTTCGGTCACGGCAACCTGCCGCATGTTGTCGCCGAACCGCGCGAATTTGCCTCCCTGCCAGTCGTGCCAGGCCCGCGCCGCGCGCATCCAGACGGCCACGCGGTCCTGCGCTTCGGGGTCGGACCAATGCCCGACGACGACCTTGCGATTGAGCCGCAGGCGCGTGTGCAGGAAGCCGGCCTCGCGGTCGCCGTGCGCGGCCTGGTTGAGATTCATGAAATCCATGTCGATCTCGGCCCAGGGAAGGTCCCGGTTGAACTGGGTGTGGAGGTGCAGAAACGGTTTGCGCAACGCGGAGAGGCCGCCAATCCACATTTTGGAGGGCGAAAACGTGTGCATCCAAAGAATCAACCCGGCGCACTTCGGGGTTTGATTGGCGTCGAGGCAAAGCTGGCGGATTTCCTCCGGCGTTTTGAGCACCGGCTTGAACACGACGGCCGCCGGGATGCGTTCCGATTCATTCAGCGCGCGGGCGATGTGACGCGAATTGTCCGCGACCTGTTTCAGGGTCTTTTCGCCATAGAGATGCTGGCTTCCGGTGACGAACCAAATTTCAATGGGGGCTGGGTTTTTCATAAATGGCGATTTTCAGGTTGATGTCTTCTGCTTGAGTTGGATGAGGTCCTTCATCACGTGGCGGAGGTCGGTTCCCTTGCCTACTCCGCCGAAGGCGTCGTGAAGCTGGCGGTAGAGGCGGTAAAGCTCGTTGTAGGTTTTGTGGCGCGCGGGATCGGGTTGATAGCTGACCGGGTTGAGCTTGGTCATCCGGGCCTGCGCCTCGGGAAACGAGTCGTAACCGCCGCGCTTTCCACCCGCCAGCACCGCCGCAACCACCGCCGAGCCGAGGGCGCAGGCCTGGCTCGATCCCGCGATCTCGATTTTGGAGCCGATCACGTCGGCGTAAATCTGCATGAGCAGTTTGTTCTTTTCCGCGATGCCGCCGCAGCAAACCACGCCCGTGACCGGCACGCCGTACTCCTCGATCCGCTCAATGATGGCGCGCGCGCCAAAGGCGGTGGCTTCGATGAGCGCGCGATAAATTTCCGCGCGGGTCGTGTAAAGCGTCTGGCCGACCAAAAGGCCGGTGAGGAGCGGATCGACCAGGATCGTGCGGTTGCCGTTGTTCCAGTCGAGCGCGAGGAGCCCGCTCTGCCCCGGTCGCGCCGCCGCGGCTTCCTCCTCCAACTTGCGGTGGACCGCGGCGTCTCCCTCGCAGACCACCTCGACCCACCACTTGAAAATATCGCCCACGGCCGACTGCCCCGCCTCGATGCCGTAAAAGCCGGGAAGAATCGCGCCTTTGACGATGCCGCAAATGCCGGGGATGTCGGCGATTTTCCGGCTGGCATCCACGACCGCGCAATCGCAGGTGGACGTGCCGATGGCCTTGACCAACACGCCTTCCCTGATGCCGCTGCCAA
>Ga0182030_10011003_pt1 | contig 18288 bp, 18 predicted proteins | sample 812S3MmetaG_FD_121299 | JGI IMG/M metagenome (GOLD analysis project Ga0182030, IMG submission 121299) | Permafrost microbial communities from Stordalen Mire, Sweden - 812S3M metaG (Illumina Assembly) | ecosystem: Environmental > Terrestrial > Soil > Wetlands > Permafrost | place: Sweden...
CAGTAGGAGAAGTACATGCCTCAGGGCACCGTGAAGTGGTTCAACTCGGACAAGGGCTATGGTTTCATCGCCCCGGACGACGGCTCGGCCGACGTCTTCGTCCACCACTCCACCATCAAGATCGACGGCTTCCGCACTCTCCAGGAGAACCAGCGGGTTGAATACACCGCTGGTCGCGGCCCGAAGGGTCCGCAGGCGGAAGAAGTGCACCCGCTGTAACACGTCACGACACAGACACTGAGGGGCGGCCCTGAAAAAGGACCGCCCCTCAGCGTTGTCTAAAGTTCAGCGTTGTCTCAAGGCCCTGGCCGTCGTCAGTGTCTGTCCGGAAACCTCAGCGGCGGATGGTGAAGAACAGGTGAGTCGCGTAGGGCGACTCGATGACCCCCGCGCCAGTCGAGCCCATGGCCTCCTGTAGCACCTTGCGGTCGGCATCGAGCGGCGCGAACCGCCGGTTTTCATCGTCGTAGCGCCACGGTCCGCCCATGACCCAGTTGTGCAGGCACTCGCCGCGCTCGCCCAGGCCGCGCCCGGGCGCGTCGCCGGGCCCGGTGATGAATCCGTCCAGCGAGCCGCGCCCGCAGCGGGCGCAAGCTCCGCAAGTCCTAAGCTCCCACCGGACCGGTGACGGTGACGAGGCTGCCGTAGGTGAGGTAGGGCCACGCTGTCTTGGCTGAGTCCCAGGGCACCTCGACGCAGCCCAGGCTCTGGTTGAACCCGTAGCTGTACCGGTCGAAGTAGTGCACGGCGTCACCGCCGTTGAAGTAGGAGACGTAGTACACCGGATCGTCGTACTTCGTGCCGTCCGGGTTGGTCCCCTTCATGTAGGTGAAGTAATAACGCAGGTAGACGGGGAAGGTGCCGTCCGCGGTGGCGGCAGCGGAGATGCCCGTGTTGGCCGGGCTGTCGAGCACCAGGCGCCCGTTGTGCCAGACCTTCAGCGTCTCCGGGAGAACCTGGCTGGCGAGCGCGTAGGTGTAGCCGTTCGGGTTGTGCCGGCCCTTGGCCACCGCAGTGAGCAGATAGGACCAGACCGTGTGGCCCGCGATCCCGTCCATGGTCAGGTTCTGAACCGACTCGAAGGCCCGGACCGCCCCGTCCTGGAGCAGGTTGTACGAGCCGGCTGTCCACTGGCTCTTCAGGTTCCAGGGGTAGCCGCTCTGCCAGGTGAAGGTCCCGCCAGGTGCGTCGTACGCGGCGGCGAGCTCGGCGCGGGCATCGCCCGGGCTGATGGCGGCTCTGGACGTCGACGTCCAGGTCAGCGGCAGGTATCCGAGCTGAGCGAGCAGCTGCTGCAGGCGCATGGTGCTGAACGAGCCGGTGGTGAAGCTCTGGCTCACCGTAGTAGCCAGGGTTCCGCCGTTGCCCGCGGTGTTCCCGGCGGCCGATATCACGCCCGCCAGGCCGCCGGGGATCTTCACCGTGACGCGGGTGTTCTCGAAATACCCCACGGTGGGGGTGAAGACCGCCGAGTTGCCCTGGATCGCCCAGCTGCCTGCGATCTTGGGTGAGAGCACCGGCAGCGGGGAGGTGGCGGACAGCGGCGCGGAGAACTGCACCCGGATCGGGCTGGCGCCGTTGACGTACTTCGCGCCGGACGCCGGGGTGACCGACACCACTTGCAGGTCCGGCGCCGCCTGCAGCGGCTTCTGCGCGGCCGCCGGGGCGGAGTACGACACCGGGGACGCATGGCTTCCCGGTGCCGCGAACGCGACGATGGCGATGCCCGCGACGAACACGAGCGCGGCGCTGCTGGCCGTGAGAGCCGCGCCGCGCCTCTTACCCGAGCTGATTCGTTTGGCTGCGGAAGTCCCGTCAGTTGCCAGCAATGATTGCTGTCTGCGGAACCATCCGGATCGCGACACAGCGCCGTCCCCTCGACCTAATTCACAATTACATAACAGTAGAGCTGCAACTCTCCAAGCAAGCAAGGTCTGATGCCAACTCCTCACAACAAGACAGACGCGTACGCACGGGAAAAGGTTGCCGATGTCGGCCGATCTTGTCCGTCGGCCGGACCCGGGCGGGGGTACCAGCGGGTACTGCTGTCCGTATTCGTGCGGGCACATCGAAGCTGAAGGGGTTGGCCAGCGAAAACGTTAGCTTACTAGGCCGCTGGCGCGCTGGAACCCTGGTTGCGGACATGCCTGTGCCGCGACCGGGTAACCCGTCCGCGCCCCCGGGGCCCGGAAGCCCGCAGCGGCCAGGCCGCTCGGGCCGGGCGGCGGCCGCGGTCCCGCCGGCCGACCCGGCACGGCGAATTGCCGGGCAAATTCAAGGGCACGCTGGAACCCTCCAGCTTGCGGTTTGCAGCCGGGGAATAGATAAATACTGAATGGGAATTGACGCCGCCCCCTGGTTATGCGGCGGGCTTAGCATGTCTTATGAGTATGCCCGGCCGGAACGCTTAATGGGAGTTGGCTCTCCGGGGACGTCAGGCACCGTCGGACAGCGTCTACGTCAGGTGACGGTTGTTGCCGTGTGCGCGGAGTGTGGCGAGTGTGACCGATAGTGCATTGGCTGCCGGAGGCTTCGGCCGCGTCGGCATCCTGAGCGGTGAACCGGCGTAGGGTGCGCCGGCCAGCCTAGCCCGCTTCCCCGTAATCTCTTCGCAAGAACCGGCCATCACAGAGTGAATTTTAATAATTACTTTCCGTCAATGTAACCAGGCAGCGACGACCATGCTGCTGCCCCGGCCTCTTATCACGGAGCGATCTCGGTCCGGCCGATGCCGTCACCTGCAACGTAAGAACTTGGCAATGAATTACTGAGCTTTCGGCGGTACTCCGCGCTTTAAACCGGACAAAACGCGAATCTTCTGAATTCCCTGACCTGCCTGTGCCGCGCGGCTAGCGTGATCCACCGGGAGCGTCACAGCGGACACCCAATGGAGGTGGATTGAATGCTCAACGGGCACCGGTCCGCATGGCGACGTCGCGGAGGTAAAAGTCGTGCGGCGCGTATTGCGGTCCCCCTCGCCATTCCGATGGCGTTGGGCCTGACTCTCGGGATCATCCTTGCGGTCTCGGGAAACAACACCACGAAGATTGACCAGTCGGCCACTGCCGTCGCAGCGTCGGCCAGCCCGTCCGGGAGCGTTTCCCCGTCGGCGTCGGGGTCGGCCGATCCGACGTCCACGGCCACCACGGCTACCTCGACGACCAATGTCAACTGCGACATCATCGTCCCGGCGAACCCGCTCAGCGCGCAGGGCCTGGCCACGCCTTATCAGCTCACCGGCACGGACGGCCAGACACCCGCGGCGTCTGGCTGCGAGATGACCAACTCGGCCAACCTGGGAGCCTTCGTTCAGGCCACCATCCTCAACCCGGCCACCGGCGCGCTGGCGGTTTATAACCCGCTCGTGGTTACCCAGGGCATCACCCCGGCGATCACGCCCCCGGTGCCGACGCTGCCGGCCAATGCGATCGTCACGATCGACTTCGGGTTCAACGGCACCGACCTGTTCCAGGTCGGGGCGACGGCGGATGCGCTGCAGCAAGGCAGTTGCGTCAATGGCGAGCCGGGATCGATCTTCGGCCAGGTGTCGTTCTGCAACGGCATTAACTTCTTCAACGCGGCGTTCCGGCTGGAACGCGAGGGGAAGCTGGTCGTGCCGTCGGAAGGCACCTCGACGAAGATCGTGCCGACCGCCGGCAGGCTGGGGACCGGCGATGACTGCCCGGTCACCCGCAACTTCGACATGGTCGACCAGGACCCGAGCGACAACGTGACCACCGAGTACCTGCTCGACCCGACGACGGGTCAGACGGCACCGGACACCGCGGGCAACGCGACCAACCTGACCGGCTCCCAGCTGCTGCTCAACGGCAGCGACAACACCCTCCTGGACGGGTTCATGGACCCGATCCTCGGGTGCCAGCCGTTCGAGGCGCCCAACCTGGGGGACAACGGCGCGCCGGCTACTTCGCAGGCGCTGGACGAGCTGCTGGCCGCCAAGAACCAGCCGAGGACCGCCGCGCTGGTGCCCGAGAACGACGAAATGGTGCTGGACAACAACGGCGATCTCGACCCGGCCAAGACCAACCTCTACCGGTCCGAGATCGGCCAGGCGCCGATCAACGCGCAGAATAACCGGACCAGCAGCCCGACCATGTTCTGCCAGAACATGGTCAACATCCAGACGCCGTTCCTGGCGGCGAACCAGACCCTGCTCGCCACGGGTAACTCGCCGGTGCTGGGTGTGGGTGACAATCTGCTCACCTTCCTGGCAAACCGGCTCAACATGTCCTTCACCAACCTCGGCTGCCAGAACTTCGGGCTGACCAACCCGGTCACCGTGGTGCTCAACAACGCCGGGGCAGCCACCGCGGCCACCTTCAACACCACACCCCAGACCGCGTCTGGCAACGGCACGGGGGCGGGGCCAGGACGAGGGGGTTCAGGAGGAAATCAGCCACCGGGACGGCATCAGCGGAGGGGCCGTGGGCACCACGAGCTAATGGACCCGTCGGGCATGTAAGGAAACGGATTCAGCCAGCACTGGCGCTGGAAGTTCCATTCGGTCGCGTTAGCGGCCAGTGAGCACGATGCCCCCGGGAGAGCCTCCCGGGGGCATCGTGGCACCAACTACATCGCGGGCTCAGGGGCCCGGTCAGCTGCCAGCAGACAGGACAGCGCAGAGTGCAGGTCCTAATGAGGAGCATGGCAATGCGAGACAGCGGGAGCGGTGACGGCATGGCGCCGCCGCAGGGGCATGACGTTATGACCGGATCGCCCGAGGCCAGCGCGGTCGCCGACGGCGGCCCGGAGGCGAGCGGCGCTACTCAGGACATCGCTGGCGACAAGGCGCCGGAGTCCCCCCGGGCGAGGACGCGGGTGGGTGTCAGGCTGGCGGCCTACGTAGCCGCGGGTGCGCTGGCTCTAGGAGCTGGGTTCGGCATCGCCAGGGTCATCTATCCATCCCGGCCGGCCCCGCTCTCGTCGGTCATTCCCTCGCCGGCCACGAGCGGCGGGGTGTTCGTCGAGGATGACGACGGCACGGCCCAGGACGGCCAGACCAACGCCTTGCAGTCGACCGGTCCCGGCCTTGTGCACATCGTCCGGGGCGGCCAGGCCGTCGGAATCGGTCTGGTGCTGACCCCGTCTGGCAAGGTCCTGACGACCTACCAGCCGTCCCGCGAAGCCGGGAACCTCAGGGCGAAGTACGTGCTTTCCGGCCGGACGTTCCCGGTCGCGGTCATCGGCACCGACCCAGCCGCCGGCCTGGCGCTGCTTCAGCTGGCCGGCGGTAGTGGCCGGGCCTTCCCGACCGTGGCTGTCGGCAACTCGGCGACCCTCGTCGCCGACTCGTACAAGGCCAAGCAACTCTCCTTCCACTACGCCGGCGAGGTCTTCGACACCGCGGTCGGGACCAGCGGCACGCAAGGCGCGCTGGCCCTCGACACGGGCACCTTGATCGGGCTGAACAAGACGGCCGTCGTCGACGGTAAGAGCCGGACCGGGCTGATGCAGTCGGTCCTGCAGTCGCCGCCTGCCGCGGAGATCGGCGGCCCGCTGGTGAACCTCAACGGGCAGGTCATCGGCATCACGCTGGCCGGCGCCGGGCACGGCCTGGACATCAGCGGCTTCGCGATGCCCATCAACCAGGCCCTCGCGATCGCCGCCCGGATAGACGCCCAGGCGCGGCCTTCCTCCTAGTGCGCGCGGGCCGGCATCCGCCCGGACCACCTGGCCGCCGACGTCATCACGGCCCTGACCGGGCGTAACCCGTGAACGGCGGACCTCGGGGGTTAGCCCAGGCCGGCGCTGCCCGCGTAGTAGTTGGCCGCGGCCGAGGTCTGCAGCGGAGCGGTGGCGGGGTCGGCGGGCAGCGAGGACGGGCTGACGAACGTGCTGCCCTGCGGGCCCGCTTCCACGGCCTCGTCCAGCGCGCTGCCGTGCAGGTACTGCGACCAGGTCAGGAACCACTCGGTCCAGCCGTCATCCCATTTGCCCGCCGCCGTGCTGTTGGTGACGGTGATGGGATCACCGGGGATGGACATGTTGTAGTACGTCTCCGCGTCGGCCGGCGGCAGGTTCACGCAGCCGTGACTGACGTTGGTGCTGCCCTGGTCGATCACCGACCAGGGCGCGGAGTGGTAGTAGTCACCGCTGAAGGTGAACCGGACGGCGTAGTTGACCAGCTCGTTGTAGTAGCCGGCGCTGCCGGGCGCACCGCCGCCGATCATGCGGACCGGGTTGCTCTTATCCACGCTGACGTACGTGCCGTCGGGGGTCGGCAGGCTGGCGCGGCCGGTGCTGATCGGCCAGTCGTAGATGCGCGTGCCGTTGAGGTAGATCTGCGTGTAGTGCGAGGTCGTGCTGGCCACAGCGATCAGCGACCGGCCGATATTGAACGACTGGGTCAGGTCCGCACTGCCGTACATGCCATTGGCGCCCTCGACCCCGTTCAGGTGGCCTTCGAGGCTGACGGTGGTATAGGCCGGCCAATAGTCCTGCGGCCGGAAGTCCAGGTGCTCGTCGCCGTCCCAGTACCAGGCGCCGGTGACCGGCTTGGAGGTGGTCAGCTGCAGCGACCGCTCGACCGCGGCCTCGTTGGTGATCGGCTGGCTGAAGATCAGCATGATCGGCATGCCGACCCCGTAGGTCTGGCCGCTCCCCTCGTAGATCTCGGCGGAGAAGGTCTGCGAGGGCGTCAGGGTGCGGAAGCTGCTCGTGGTGGTGATCTTCTGGCCGCTGCCGACGGTGCCGGTGGCGGTCACCGTGTAGCTCGCCGACGTGTCCAGCGTCCAGGTACTGTGCCAGGTCTTGCCGCCGTCGCTCAGGCTGCCGGGCACCGGGTCGCCCGATGACGTAACCGTGACGTTCGTCACTTTGCCCTTCGCGGCGGTGACGGTGATGCCCCCCGAGGGATCGACGTCGCGGCTGCCGTTCGCCGGCGTGATCTTGAGCTCGGCCGCGAGCGCCGCGGCCCGCGCCCGGGCCGCCGCCCGGGCCGCCGCGGCGGCGGACGCGGCGGACGCGGAGGCCTGCGCCCCGGCCTGGCCGGAGCTGGCTGACTGCGCGTGTCCGCCGCCGCCGCAAGCGGTGCCGAGCAAGCCGATGACGGCCGCCGCCGCGATGGTGGCGAAATGCCTGCCACGCCCGGCTGACCTGCGGTCTTTGCCACGCACGGTGACCCTCCCTTGGCGTCGACGGCTGAGCTTGGGTTGGCGATGCCCGGTGTTGCGCGTCCCCACGCATTTTACGTGCTGCCTACCCGGGCGAGTTCCCTGTGCGCCTGCGGCGCGGGCGCAGCACCGCCCAGCCGAGCGCGAGCACGGTGAGCATGATGATCACGTATTCCGGCCAGGCTCCCACCCGGTCCGCCAGCGTCCGGTAGCTGACCAGCGGTACCCGCGCGTCGAGGATCGCCTGCCGCCAGATGCCGCTGTGCTCGATCATCGCGCCGTCCGGCGCGATGATCGAGCTCTCCCCGGTGGTCGAGGCGTACACCACCGCGCGGTCGCTCTCGATGGCCCGGATCCGGGCCATCGCCGTCTGCTGCTCGGTCTCGCCGAGCTGGCCGTCGATCTCGAAGTCCGTGTCGTTGGACTGCACCGCGAGCAGGTTCGCCCCGGCCGTGACCTCGGACCGCACCAGGTTGTCGAAGCCCACCTCGTAGCAGATCACGTCGCCGAGCCTGATCTTTCCGACGTCGAAGACGACCGCCGTGTGCCCCGGGGTGAAGTTCACCGGCTGCAGCGACGGGAGCGAACTGAACTTTGAGATGATGCTGCGGAACGGGATGTACTCGCCGAACGGCACGAGCTGGCGCTTGACGTACATGGTCGTCGGCCCGCGGCCGGGGACCCAGAGCTGGCCGACGTTGCGTTCCGGGTTCTGCCGGACTTCCCCGACCAGGATCGGCCGGCCGATGGCGGCCACGGCCCCGGCCAGGTCGGTATAGATAAAGGGGTAGTCGTACGGGTCAAGGCCGGTGGAGTTCTCTGGCCAGATCACGAGATCGGGCGCGGCCTCGCGACCCGCCTTGACCTGCGCGGCGAGCTTAGCGGTGGCAGCGGCGTGGTTCTGCGTGACCTCGGTGTCGTTCAGCTGCTGCGGCAGGTTCCTGGCCCGCGGCACGTTCCCCTGGATCGCGGCCACCTGCGCCGTCGGCGCGCCCCCGGTCGGGTCGACCGGTAGCAAACCGCCCGCGAGCACCAGCCCGATCGTCACCACAGCGCCCAGCGCAGAGCTGAGAAAGTCCGGGGATCGCCAGGTCCGCGCGGCCAGCAAGGTCAGGATCGTGCGGGCGATCATGGCCCCGGTCAGTGCGACCAGGAAGCTGAGGAACGGCACGCCGCCGATCGCGACCCAGCGGACGTCCGGCGCCACCGACTGGCTCATCCCGAGCCGCCCCCAGGGGAAGGGGTAGGGCCAGCGGTCGCGGACGCCCTCGGCCGCCACCCACCAGCCCGCCACCGCGACCGGCCAGCAGCGGAGCCGCAGCAGCAGCCGCTGGCCGATGACGAGCACGGCGAAGATGAGCGTCAGGGCCACGGCCAGCGCGAACCACACGTACGAGGCCTCGTTGACCAGCCAGGACAGCAGCGGCACGAAGAACGCCAGGCCGAACACCAGCCCGCACGCGAACGAGCCCCGCAGGCGTCGCCCGGTCAGGGCCAGCACGAGCAGGGCCGGCCCCAGGACCGCGAGCGGCCAGGCGTCGACCGGGGGGAAGGAAGCGTACGTGGCCAGGCCGCCGAGCAGGCTCAGCAGCAGGGCCCAGGGCGCGGCGAACCCGCCGAAGGCCTCCGTCCGGCGTGTCCTCGCGCCGGAAGCGGGTGCGGCCTGGGCGGATATCACCCTGGCAGCCTAACCGGATGATGCACATGCGTCACGTCCAGGCTCGCGCACCCAGGCCGCGGAACGGCGACCTGGCCGCGGGAACAGCGACCGATGTTATTTACCGTGAACGAGGTGTAGCGCTGAGCTATAGTACGTATTGCGAACGCCTCAGTGGGGGGGCGTGCACTTGCCGTTTCCGTCCTTTCTTAGGTAGTGCACATGAATTGGCTGAGTCATGATTAAAATCCGTTATCGCGATCCGAATGAGCTTTCCCCTGGATTACACGCTGCGGCCGAGCGTATTGGCCGTAACACCACGGTTTACCTGCTCTCTGGCCTGACCGCGCCGGAGCGCCAGGCGGCGCTGCGCAGGCTCCGGCTGTCCGCCCGGATGGGGTACTGTCCCCCGCTGCCCGCCCCGCAGCTGGGGCTGGCACTGCTCGCGGACCGGATCAGGATCAGCGTCGGGCAAACCGGAGCTGTCTTCCGCTCTCACCCGGCCGGGAGCACGGTGCCGGTCATGGCGGTCTCGGCCGGCGCGATTGCCTTCCTCTTGTTCTCCACAGTCTCGATCCGGGTCCTGCACACCGCGCCGGCGCCGGCCCAGGTGCCGCTCTCCGGCCCTGCGCCGGCCGTGACGGCTTTCGCCGCTCCCATGCCCAGGTCGTCGCATGTGTCGGCCGCTGGCGGATTGGGCAGTGCGGGCCAGGTCGACTCCGTCGGCGGACACCAGACCCAGACCAAATCGGGATCCAGCGGATCGTCGGCCTTCACCTGGCCCACCATTTCCGGCACCGCCGCCAGCACAGTTGCGGTAACCGGCAGTATCGCCCTCACCAGTAGCAGCGGCACGAACGGCACGGACACCGCGAGCGGCACGGACACCACAACCGGCAGCGGCAGCGGCACGAGAGGCGGCCGCATCAGAGGCGGCGGCACGCGAGGCGGTACCGGCACCAGCCGGAGCGCTTACAGCAGCTCAAGCGGCGGCAGCGGCCGTGGCCGTGGCGGTCAATCTTCTCGTTACGGTTACGGCGGGGATTCGGCTGCCACGCCCGCCCCGGCCGGTAGTGCCAGCCCGTCACCGTCGGCCACGCCTGCACCCGACCTGGCCGCCAGCTCGAACAGCGGCCCCTGCCTGGACGTGGGTCCGCTGGGCTTCTGCCTGAACGTCTAGACCCCGGCTACCCTGGGTCCACCGGAGGAAGATCCGGCCGGATCAAGGGAGCTTCGGGTTGACCAGGCGCGGGTGGCTGCTGTTCGTCGCCATGGGCGTGATCTGGGGCATTCCGTACCTGCTCATCAAGGTGGCCGACGGCGGCGTCTCGGTGCCGGTGCTGGTCTGTACCCGCGTCGCGCTCGGCTCGCTGCTGCTATTGCCCGCCGCCCTGCGCGGCGGCCACCTGCGCGCGCTCCACGGCCACCTGAGATGGCTGGCCGCGTTTACCGCGGCGGAGATCGTCGGCCCGTTCGCGCTGCTATCCAACGCCGAACGGCACCTGCCCAGCTCCACCAGCGGCCTGCTCGTCGCCGCCGTGCCGATCATCAGCGCGCTGCTGGCCATACTCACCGGAGCCGGCGACCGGCTCACCCCGATCCGCTGGGCCGGGCTGGCGATCGGGCTCGGCGGCGTCGCCCTGCTCGCGGGTCCGGGCGCGGGCCGAGGGGGCACGCTGCCGGTCATCGAGGTGCTGCTGACCGCGCTGGGCTACGCCACCGGCCCGCTGATCGCCAACCGCAAGCTCGCCGACCTGCCTCCGGTGGCGGTCAACGCGGCCTGCCTGGGCGCGGCCGCCGTCGTCTACGCGCCGTTCGCCGCGCTGACCTGGCCGCGGGCGATGCCGTCGCTGCAGGTCCTGGGGGCGCTGGCCGGACTCGGCGTGATCTGCACCGCGGCCGGTTTCCTGGTCTTCTTCCGGCTGATCGCCGAGGTCGGCCCGGCCCGGGCCACGGTCATCACCTATTTCAACCCGGCCGTCGCGGTGGCCCTCGGCGTCCTCGTCCTCGGCGAGCACCTCACCCCGGTCATCGGCGCGTCCTTCGCCGCGATCCTGGGCGGCTCCGTGCTCGCCACCCGCCCTGGCGTCGCCGGGCGCCGCGGAGACGAGCAGCAGACACTGCCACCAGGGCCCGTTCGGAATGATTCTGTTCTTTAATTATTTCTGAACGGATCGTGGTGCCTGCCCGCCAGCCTGATCCGTGGTTTTCCCTGGGGAGGCTGATGAGTACGACCGCGGTACCGGACCCGGCCGGAACCCCCGGCCTGCGCATGTCGACGGCGCCGGGCCGGTGGGTGGTGGCCGCCACCGTGCTCGGCTCGGGGATGGCCGCCCTGGACGCGACCGTGGTGGGCATCGCGCTGCCGGCCATCGGGCGGAACTTCGGTGCCGGAGTGACCAGCCTGCAGTGGGTGGTGGACGCCTACACGCTGACGCTGGCCGGGCTGCTGCTGCTCGGCGGGACGCTCGGCGACAGCTACGGGCGGCGGAAGGTGTTCATGATCGGCACCGTCTGGTTCGCCCTCGCCTCGCTGCTGTGCGGGCTGGCTCCGAACGCGGCGGTGCTGATCGCGGCCCGGGCCCTGCAAGGGGCCGGCGGGGCGCTGCTGACCCCCGGCAGCCTGGCGATCCTGCAGGCGTCCTTCGCCGCCAAAGACCGCTCGGCCGCCATCGGCGCGTGGTCGGGCCTGGGCGGCATCGCCACCGCGGCCGGGCCGTTTCTGGGCGGCTGGCTGATCAGCGCGGTGTCGTGGCGGCTGGTGTTCTTCATCAACCTGCCGCTGGCGGTGGCGGTGCTGGCCATCACCGCCCGGCACGTGCCCGAGACCCGGTCGCCGGGTCCGGTGCCGAAGCTGGACGTCAGGGGAGCGGTCTGCATCAGCGGCGCGCTGGCCGGGATCACCTACGGGCTGATCGCGGCCTCATCGGACGGCTGGGGTTCGGCGGCCGTGCTGGTGCCGCTGGGCGCCGGAGCGGTGCTCTTCGGGCTGTTCATCCTGGCCGAGGCGCGGGAATCGGAGCCGATGCTGCCGCTTGGGGTGTTCGCATCCCGGCAGTTTTCCGCGGCCAACGCGGTGACCTTCGTGGTGTACGCGGCGCTCGGCGGAGTGCTGTTCCTCGTCCCGACCGTGCTGCAGGTGGTCCGCGGCTACAGCCCGCTGCAGGCCGGCACGTCGCTGCTGCCGGTGACCGTCATCATGCTCGTGCTTTCGGCCCGGTCCGGGGCGCTGGCCGCCCGGATCGGGCCCCGGCTGCAGATGACCGCCGGGCCGCTGGTGCTCGCCGGGTCGCTGGTCTTGTTCACCCGGCTCGGCGGAGCCGGGGACTACCTGTCCGTGGTGCTGCCCGCGGTGCTGGTGTTCGGGCTGGGGGTGGCGATCAACGTGGCGCCGCTGACCGCGACCGCCCTGGCGGCCGCGCCGGCTGATCACGCCGGCGTCGCCTCGGCGGTCAACAACGACGTGGCCCGGGCGGCCGGGCTGATCGCGGTGGCGGTGCTGCCCGCGCTGGCCGGCCTTACCGGGCAGAGCTACCTGCACCCGGCCGCGCTCGCCCATGGCTTCAAGCTGGCGGCGCTGATGGCGGCGGCGTTCTGCGCCGCCGGGGGGGTGCTGGCCGCGGCCACTATCCGCAACCCGGCGCGGGCCGCACCGGCTCAGCCGCCGCCGCGGGAATTGTCCTGCGGGCTGGAGGCCCCGCCGCTGCGGACCGAGAATCTGCGTAGCCTGGAACGGACAGCACCCGCCGACGTAGGGGATAAGCGATGACTGCTGACGGGATCCCGGCCGCCGGAGCCGATACGGACAAGATGGTGGAAGCGGCCGCGCGGGCCGCCCGCGGTACGGTCGCCGACCTGGCCAGCGTGCCGGACGAGCGGCTGGACGACGCGCTGCGGGCGATGGCCGGCCAGCTGGGGCACCAGGCGGACGCGGTGCTGGCGGCCAACGAGGCGGACCTGGCGGCGGCGCGGGCCGACGGCATCAGGGGCGCCCTGCTCGACCGGCTGCGGCTGGACCAGGCCCGGCTCGACGCCATCGCCGGCCAGCTCCGGGCGCTGGCCGACGTCCCGGCCGAGCCGTCCCGGCGCACGATCAGGGAACTGGACGGCGGGCTGATGCTGGCAGAATTCCGCCGGCCCGTGGGCGTGATCGGCGCCAACTTCGAGGCCCGGCCGAACGTGGTGGTGGACATCGCCTCTCAGTTCGTCAAGTCCCGCAACGCCGGGGTACTGCGGACGGGGTCAGCGGCCATCCGCTCGGCCATCGCGCTGGCCGATGAGGTCATCGCGCCCGCGCTCGGCGCGGCGGGGCTCGACCCGGCCATGATCCAGCTGGTCCGCGCGCCCGGGCAGGACTCGGCCCGCGCGCTGGTCAGCCAGCCGGGGCTGATCCCGCTGGTGATCCTGCGCGGCAGCGGGGACAGCACCCGCGCGCTGGCCGCCGAGGCGGCCCGCCACGGCGTGCGCACCATGGCCCACGCCGACGGCGGCGCCGTCCTGTACCTGGATGCGGCCGCCGACGCACGGCTGGCGGACCAGCTGATCGAGGCCAGCCTGGACCGGCTCGGCGTCTGCAACCGGCTGAACCTGCTGCTCGTGCACCCGGCGCGCTGGGACGAACTGCTGCCGCGGATCCGCCGGCTGCTGGCCCGGCTGGGCATCGACGTGTCGCTGCCGCCGCACACCCATCCGCTCGGCCACGAGTGGGCGCTGGATCCCGGCCGCGAGCCGACCGTCACGATCGCGCCCGCCGACGGGCCCCGGGCGGCCGCGCTGCTGGCGAACGAGGAGACCTCCGGGCTGGCCGCGTCGATCGTCACCGGCGACCAGGCCGCCGCGGCGGAGTTCCTCGGCGCCTACGCGGGCACCGGCGCGTTCTGGAACGTCACCACCCGCCTGCTCGACGGGTTCAAGCTGTTCTCGGTGCCCGAGACGGGCATCAACATCGACGCGGTGCCCGGCCCGCGCGGCCCGGTCACCTTCCGCGACCTGTACCTGCGCCAGCTCGTCGTCACGCCGGTCACGCCGGGCTGAGCCGGGGGTCAGCCGAGGACGGCGAGCGGTCCGGAGTGCTCGACGCGGTTGTTGACCATGTCCAGGTGGCGCTGGGTGAAGGCGCGCAGCGAGCGGAGCTGGCGCTGGGTAAGCCGGTCGCAGACCCAGTCCCAGTGCAGCGCGACCCAGTCTCCGGGGCCGATGTCGCGGGCCAGGCTGGTGCCGTCGAGGCTCCGGCTGGCCCGGGCAGTCGGTGGTGGCCGGCACCGTGACCAGCTCAACTACGGCGCCGGCCGCCTCAGTACCCGCGGCTATGAAACTGAACGATTCCGCTGCTAGGCCGCGCGGCGCGCCTGCCGCCGCTCGATGACTTCGTCCAGCACGGTGCTGAAAAGGGCCGCCTTGCTGCGGTTGGATTTGCCGTTCATCCGGTCCAGGGCCGGAGCGGTCGCCGCCTCAAGCGCCGACAGGCCCTCACCCAGCAGCCGCCGGGTCTCCTCCGACGCCATGATGGCCTGCGCCGAGTCCAGTGCTTTCTGCAGGCCCTCCCGTCCCTGGCGGGTGCCCACCAGGAAGCCGACGGCAAAACCTAGTACTACTTCCACGCCCATCACTTCCTCTCCGGCGCGGTGGTTTACATCTCACGTAGCTCCAGGTAGCGCCTGATGTCCGGTAGCGAGTCGATCACCATGGCCAGCAATGCGGCTATGACGACCGCCTTGATCAGCCTGCTCAGCATCCCGCGCACCTCCTTCCCATGTCGTGTTCAGTTCGTCGTGCGTTCCGCTCTGTCGCCCGCCAGCTGCTGTCCGGCGGCGTCCTGCTGGCCGGATGTGCCTGCCGCCGCCTGGGCCAGGATCTCCTTCACCGCCCGTACCGCGTGCGGCAGCGCGTCGCGTACCGGCTCGGACAGGCCCATCCCGGCGCTGATGTCGGCGGGCTCACAGGCCACCAGCAGGCTGCGCCCGGGCCGGCCGCCCAGCGACACCAGCAGTGCGAAGATGCTGTCCGGCGTCAGGCTGTGCGCGTCGATGACCGGGCTGGTCAGCGACGCGGGGTCAGGCAGCTCCACGTCGATGACCGTGACCGTGCCCGGCGCTTCGCCCCGCGGCGCCGCGTCGACCAGCACGAACAGGTCACAGCCGTTGAGCAGTTCGTAGGCCAGGTGGACGCCGCGGATGCCGAAGTCGCGGATTTCCGCGCCGTCGCTTCGCGGCTGCTCGCCGAGCAGCCGTACGACCTCGACCCCGAAGGCGTCGTCGCTTAGGAACACGTTGCCCACGCCCGCCACCAGCGTCCGCCCGGTCATGACGTCGCCTCGCACGGCTCGACCTCATCGACGGCGAAGTAGAGGAAGCGCCCGTGCGCGATGCGCAGATCCTGGTCGGGATCATCGGCCAGCGCCACGGCCAGGTAGGGGTTGTCGTCCACGTCGAGCAGCACGGCCTGGACTTCGGCGATCCGCCCGATCAGGAACATGTCCTGGGCATCGCTGCGGCGGTTCCCCGGCCGCAGCCGGACCCGGCTGCCGCGCCCGATCTGGTGGCCGCCGATGTTCACGGTGTCGGTATCCGGCGACACGGACGCGTCCGCGCCCGGATCCCACCAGGGCACGTCCGGATCGCCTATCCACTCCGGCTCGCCGGAGGCGGCGGTGCGCGCGACCATGGTTTCCGCATCCTGGGCACCTGGGCCCGAAGGCGCCGGACGCGGGGAGCGGACCGTGCCGTGCAGCTTCACGATGTCGCGGGGGTCCATGGCCTCGACCCGGTCGATCAGTGCGGCCGCCCGAGGGTCGGTGGCTCTGGCCTGGAGCTTCTCGTCGTCGGAGAGCGCCAGGGTGCGGAGCGTGAGGATCTCGTCGATCTCGAGGCCGTCGTAGAGCTCGCCCGGGCTTTCCGGCGCGACCTCGGGGTGGTCGGACAAGATGATCGGCGAGGACAGCACGATGTCCCGCCCGCCGTCGGGGTCGGCCAGCACCGGCCAGCCGCCCACGTTCTCGCATTCGGCCACGGCCGTCTTCGCCCACTCCGGCGGGTCGATCATCGAGATGAACTCGCCGCCGGCGGCGGTCATGATCACGTGCGCGGCGACCAGCGCGGTGGGCAGGGCGTCTTCCCGGCGCCGCGGGACGGGGTCGGCCGCGGTCCGGTTCTCCACCCGCAGCTGAAGCCGCACCGCCTGCCACGGGCCGTCGAGCGGGAACGCCCGCACGGACACGACGCCGGCCAGCGGTTCCCGGCGGCGCACCGCGTCGCCGTCGTGGTCCAGTGGCTCGCGGTCCTCGCCTCCGGCGACCGCGAAGTCCTTGACGTAGCCCGCGCCTAGCAGCTCGTCACGGCCCACCGTGAACTCGATCTCGCACTCCACCGCCTCGTCCCAGGTCTGGCTGCTCGGCCCGGATGGTTCGGTGCTGCGCCGCTGCACCTGTAGGAAGCGCAGGATGACCTGGACGGCGGGCTGGCCGGAGTGCTCGAGGACGACCTCGGCCTGGGTGAAGTCGCGCTCCGACGGGTCAGCGGCCGCGTAGCCCGGCCCCATGACCACGCCCCACTGCCAGCGGCTGCGGTTCTTCTGCGCCGAGGCCCGGTAGGGGTACAAGATGTATCCCTCGTACAGGACCGCGTCCGCGATCCGCCGGACGGCGTCCAGGCTCACGGTTGCCTCGCCTCCGGCGCCGCCTCTGGGGCCGGGCCTGGGGCCGCCTCCAGGGCCGGGGCCGGGTCCGGGCTCCGGGCCGTGCCCAGCAAGGCGGTCAGGGTCGCGTCCCAGGTGGGCAGCGCGTTCTGCGCCTTGTACACCGACAGCGCGTCCAGCGTCTCCCGGCTGCAGCGCAGCCACGCGCTGTTGGGGAAGTGCGCGTCCACGAGCTCTTTCCAGACGCTGACCGGCATCCGGTAGGAGGCTTCGGCGCTCCACGGCACGAGCTCGACGGAATAGCCCTGCTCGGTCGCGATGAAGACGGTGCCGCTGAACAGCATCAGGAGCGGGACCGTGCCGTCGTCCAGGCCCGCGAAGTACCGCCCCGAGGCCACTTCCAGGTCGTAGGTGCATGGCACCGGAAGCTCGATCTCGGTAACCGCGGTGAACGAGGGGACCATGGCCGTCACCGTGGCAAGCTGGATCGGCTTCACCGTGTCGGCCCATCGTGACGGGTCACCGAACAAGTCGTGCAGCCGCTGCGCTTCGGTCGCGGAGTACCGGCGGCGGTGCGGCTCGATCCGGATCTGGCAGCGCAGGGCGATGGCGTGAATGCGCACGCCGGAACGTTCGGTCACCGTCAGCTGGAAGGCCAGCGTCGGGGTCACGGCGTACCGTTCGGCGGTCGCACCGGTGCAGCCGAAGATCAGGTCTGCCATCTCAGTGCTCCGCGTCCAGGTGAGCCGGCTCCCGGTCCAGCGCGACCGCGCGGTTCCGCAACCCGGTCAGGAACGTCGCCAGCGCGGTGCGGACCTCGGCGCCGCCATCGAAGCCCTGCCAGTACAGCCGGAGCTCGCCGACCAGCGAGTAGCACATATCGATCGGGATCAGGAAGACCTCGTTACCGAGTTCGGTGCGGTTCACCAGGATGGCCTCGACATCGGGGGCCATCTCGCCGAACAGCGGCTGCGCCGCGGCGATCCTGTCCCAGGCCGCGAGGTCGAGCTCGCACTCGGTCGGGCCCGCCGGGCTGGGGTAACCCGCTACCACCCGGCCGACCGCCGAGTTGTAGAAAAAGAACGCCATCGCGACCGGGATCTGCAGCTCGTTCCAGTCCTCGTCGGTCAGCGGCCGGCCCGGATCGTGGTAAATACGCTCGGGTACGGCCCGGTACCGGCCGCCCGCCGCGCCCTCATGAGTGAAAAGCAGGTAGCAGGCGCGGCAGGCGCAGGCCAGCGACCGCTTGTCGGTGTCCACCAGGTGCCCGTGCCGGTCGGTGAGCACCTCATGGCACAGCTCGCAGTGTTCGGCTTCGGCAGCCGCCGCGCCGGCAGTCGCCGCGCCGGCGTCCGGCCTCCGGTTGCCGGCCAGGGCCGGAATGGTGTCCAGGGCAGGCAGGCCGGCCACCAAGCCCGCCAGGCCGTCCAGCGCCGGCTGATCGTCCAGGTCCGGCTGGGCCGCTGCCGCTGCCGCTGCCGACGGCCCGGGCGGCTCAGCAGCCGGTGGCCGTGCCGCGACCGGCCCGGCACCCGGCGCCCGCTTGACGAAGCGGCGAAGACCGGTCACCTTGGCACCTGCACCCGTACCAGGACCGCGGCCGGTGTCCCAGCTGGTCACCGGGCCCCCTGGAGTCCCGCCGGGCGCCGGCCGATCTGCAGCAGCGGCAGTTCCGCCGGCGCCTCGACAACCTCGATGTCAAGGCCCGCCGTCTCGGGAGCAGCGGCTGTCACCGCCTCCTCGACGGCCGCCCGGACCGCGTCCGGCGAGGATCCGCAGCCATGACCAGCTGCCTCCATGCGCAGGTGAATCACGCCCTGATCGTCGATGCCAGCGAAGTCGACCTTGCCCGCGTGGGATCCGAAC
>Ga0182030_10011004_pt1 | contig 18288 bp, 17 predicted proteins | sample 812S3MmetaG_FD_121299 | JGI IMG/M metagenome (GOLD analysis project Ga0182030, IMG submission 121299) | Permafrost microbial communities from Stordalen Mire, Sweden - 812S3M metaG (Illumina Assembly) | ecosystem: Environmental > Terrestrial > Soil > Wetlands > Permafrost | place: Sweden...
CAGCGGTGTTGTTGGCGGGGGCGATCGCCACGCTCGCCCTGATCGCTAAGCGCCGTCCGCCGTCCGGCCGCTCAGCGCTCTCCTGGACCACCCTCTCACAGGGGCTGCACTTCGTCTGGCACCGCAAAACGGTGCTGGGAGCCATTTCGCTGGACCTTTTTGCGGTATTGTTCGGCGGTGCTACGGCGCTGCTGCCCGCCTATACGCGGGACGTGCTGCATGCCGGACCGGAGGTGTTCGGCTATTTGCGTGCGGCACCGGGCATCGGAGCCGGCGCCACCGCGATTTGGCTGGCGTTCAGGCCGGTTTCGCGGCATGTCGGCGTTACCATGTTCGCGGGCGTCGCAGCATTCGGCATGGCGACGGTGGTGCTGGGTCTCACCCACCTATTTTGGGTGGCGATGGCTGCGCTGGTCGTTTTGGGGATAGGAGACATGATTAGCGTGTTTGTCCGTTCGCTGCTGGTGCAGCTGCAAACGCCGGATCAGATCCGCGGGCGGGTGAGCGCCGTAAACTCCGTATTTATCGGCGCTTCGAATGAATTGGGAGAGTTCGAGTCCGGCACGACGGCGGCCTGGTTTGGCTTGGTGCCCGCCATTGTGATTGGCGGCGTCGCCACAATAATGGTCTCTGTCTTATGGGCACGCGTTTTCTTCCCTGGACTGTGGCGTATGCAGACATTCGAGCATTGAAGGAACGAACCCGATGGAACATAAAGACGAGCACGAGCATGACCGAAACGATCATGGCTCTCATCATGAGCATGCGCATGACCAACATGCGCATGACCACGATCTCGCGCATGACCATGACCATGACCACGGACACGCGCATGGACATGCTCACGCCATATCCGCTGAGGGCATCAACCTGCGAATGGGCATTGCCGTGGCCCTCAACTTGGTCTTCGTGGTCGTCGAGGGAGGATTCGGATTTTTATCGAACTCCGTTGCCTTGATCGCGGACGCCGGTCATAACTTGAGCGATGTGCTGGGTTTAGTCTGCGCCTGGGGCGCTTTGTTGCTGGGACGCCGGCCGCCCGGCGCCAAATTTACCTACGGACTCGGCCGCTCATCCGTGTTGGCTGCGCTCGTGAATGCCGTGTTGCTGCTTCTGGCCTGCGGCGCCATTGCTTGGGAGGCCGCGAGCCGGCTTGCGGCACCGCCGCCCGTCGCCGGACGAACCGTCATGGCCGTTGCCGCCATCGGCATAGTTCTCAATGGCATCAGCGCTTGGATGCTTCACGCCGGCAGTCACGGTGATCTCAATCGGCGCAGCGCCTACATCCACATGCTCAGCGATGCCGCCGTATCCGCCGGCGTGCTGCTGTCGGGCCTGCTCATTGTATTTACGGGTTGGAGTCTGCTCGATCCGATCATGAGTCTGATAATCGTGGCCGTGATATTGATTGGTACCTGGCGGCTGCTTCGAGATTCACTGACTCTATCGTTGGATGGCGTGCCCGCCAGCGTCAATTCCTCGGCCGTGATGTCCTACTTGGCCGATCAACGGGGAGTTACCGATGTGCACGATCTGCACATCTGGGCGCTCAGCACCACGAGCATTGCCTTGACGGCGCACTTGGTCGTGCCGGACCGAGGCGCGGAGGACGCGTTGTTGATCTCGCTCACGCCGGATTTAAAGCGCCGCTTTCGAATCCAGCACGCCACGCTGCAAATCGAAAGAGATCGCTGTGCCCACGGATGTGAGGACGAAGCGACGGCTTGAGGTTAAGGTCGGCCTGAAGTTCAAGGCCAGCCTTAATAAGCTCAAGGCCAGCCTTAAGGCCAAGGGGGCGTAGCCCCACAATTCCGCGCAGGACATAAAAAACACCCGCCAGTACACCCACCACCGTCGCACTTGGGCCTCACCGCCTAAAGCCGCCGCACGCGCATCGATGTAGCGAGTGGCTGTGTTCACGAGTTTGACCTTATTGAGTCTTGCGAGTGGAGACGGGCAGGCGCCTGATTTGCGCGGCCATGCGCTCGAACACCAGAGTAAGCAGCCGGTGGAGCAGATAAATGCAGAAGGGTGCAATCAAGCCCCACGCCAGGCCTGCGTGGAAAATCGCGTCCCGAAGGACCACGACGGCATGCCACACCCCTTCCGACATGAGTGCAAGCCCGGCCTTGATCGATACGGCCTGCGGCGGCGCGCGCACTATCCATTCGCCAAGCCGCACAAAGGGAATGATGAGCAATATTTGCGTGGGTGCCATCGCCGCTTGCACGAGCTGGATGGCCGGCAAATTCAATCGGAAGACCAGCGCGATGAGAGTGCAAATGATGGTGGACACGCCGAGGACGGGAATGTTCCCGACCACGATTGCAATGGCGACACAGAGCGCGAGCCGCCGCGGCGAAACGCCCTGCCGCAGCAGCGTCAGCAGCGGTTCGAGAAGCCTGCGATTCAGCCAGTTCTTCAAAGGTGAATTCAGCGATTGCGCGCGATGAGCCTCAAACGTAAAAGGTCAAAAAGCCAAAGTAGGCGTCCAAGAACGTGGCGATCGTCCAGTAGCGATCCGCTCCTGAGGTCAGGCCGCCCCACCGCAGCAACGGCTGCTGGGTGGCCGCCCATAGGTTATAGCCGAACAATGCCAGAAAAATGCAGCAAAACAGGGTCTTTAGGAAGGTTTTCGTCGCCATGGGTTGCACTCTCATTGGCTATTCGGTGGCGGCCCGGGGCCGAATGCACGTCTTTAAATATTAGCCTTCATGCAGCGGGCGTAGCGCGAAGCGGTGCAAAGCCGCTACAGTCCGGCAAGGAGATCATAAATGTCCAACGAAAGTGCGATCCGTCGCGACGTCGGCGCCATCGCGCTGATGTTTACCGGTTTAGGTTCGATCATCGGCTCCGGTTGGCTGTTTGGCGCATGGCGCGCCGCCCAGTTGGCCGGTCCCGGCGCGATTTATGCTTGGATCATCGGCGCAGTGGTCATTTTGTTCGTCGCATTCACCTATGCGGAACTCGGCGCCATGTTTCCGGAGTCCGGCGGCGCGGTGCGCTACGGGCACTATTCGCATGGCACGCTGGTGGGCTTCGTGGCGGGTTGGGCGGCGTGGATCGCGATCGTCTCCGTGATTCCGGTGGAGGCCGAGGCCTCCGTGCAGTACATGAGTTCGTGGCCGTGGGCCTGGGCGCAGGCGCTGTATGTGCACGCGGCCAACGGTCAGGGAGAATTGACCATTGCGGGGCTGTCGATTTCCGCCGTGCTGGTGGTGATTTATTTCTTGGTTAATTTCTGGAGTGTGAAAGTCTTTGCGGATACCAACAGTGCGATTACGTTTTTCAAGCTCATCGTACCCGCGGCAACCGCCATCGCCTTGGTATGCAGCGGATTTCATAGGGAAAACTTTCAGGTGGGCGTTCATGGAGGGCAGCACGTCGGCAACCTCGCTGCCATTCTCACCGCGGTAGCCACCAGCGGCATCGTTTTCAGCTACAACGGTTTCCAAAGTCCGGTAAACCTCGCAGGAGAGGCACGCCATCCCGGGCGCAGCGTCCCCTTCGCGATTTTCGGCTCGATCGCATTGAGTACCGTGGTGTACTTGATGCTGCAAGTCGCCTTCTTGGGCTCGGTTTCGCCCGAACACCTGGGCGAAGGATGGGCGGCGCTGGAATACAGTTCGCCATTCGCGCAGCTGGCATTGGCGCTCAATCTCAACTGGCTTGCGATCCTGCTATATGCCGATGCCTTCGTCAGCCCCAGCGGGACGGGCAGCACGTATACGGCCACCACCGCGCGCATGATTTACGCCATGGAACGAAGCGGCACGGTTCCTGAAGTGTTCGGCCGCGTACATCCGCGATACGGCATTCCGCGCCCCGCGATGTGGTTCAACCTGGCCGTGTCCTTCATCTTTTTGTTCTTTTTTCGGGGCTGGGGCAAGCTCGCGGCCGTGATTTCCGTGGCCACCATCATCACTTACCTGGTGGTGCCGATCAGCGTCATCGTGCTGCGCCGTACCGCGCCCAACCTGCACCGTCCATTGCGCGTTCCGGGCCTGCCGCTGCTTGCGCCGATGGCCTTCGTGCTCTCCACGCTGATGCTGTTCTGGGCCCGCTGGCCGCACACCGGCGAAATCATGCTGCTGCTGATTCTGCCGCTGCCGGTATATTTGTACTACCAGGCAAAAGGTGATTGGCGCGACTTCGGGCGGCAACTGCGCGCTTCGTGGTGGCTGCTCGCCTATCTGATCGCCATCACGGTTCTGTCCTGGGCCGGCAGCAAGGAATTCGAAGGACACGATTACATCGGCTATGGCTGGGATCAGCTGTGCGTGGCGCTGACCTCGCTCGCCTTCTATTTCTGGGGAGTGCGCAGCGGCTGGCGCACGCCGGCCGTCATCGCAGTGGAGAAGGACGCCGCAGAAATGGCCGCGGTGAAGTCTTAAGATCTCGAGTGTCAGCGCAAGCCGGCAGCGCTCGTCAGGTATACCGCGAATGTCCCCAGCCAGTGGCCGCCCTCGTAGTGTTCCCCGGTGACTGCCGGAAGAGCCGCGTCACGATGTTGCTCAGCAAGGGTAAGGAGCGCCGCCACCCGGCGATCGCTTTGAGGCAGGCCATGCGCAATTCCTTCGAGCATCCAGGCGCGGCTTAAGTTAAGCCCGTCAATGTGGGCGAGCTTAGGGTCCGAACGGTCGGTCACCACTCCGGGCTTCAGCCAGCCAACGCCGGCATGTCGAGGGATGCCGGGTAGAAATCCTGACAACCACGCCCCGAACTCCTTCGGTGCCAGCACCCTGCGCATGAAATCCGCCTCCGCGAGGCAGGGCGACAGAAAGTCTTCGCCGGATGGTTCATAGCTCAAGGGGCAGCTGCGATCCTTAATATAAAATCGTTGCGCGGCATCCTTAAGCAGCGCGCGCATTTGCGCATCGCCGGCGACGCCAGCCCAATCCCAGATCAAGCCGAAGGAAAAGGCAGTCTGATCGTGCTCGCCGATGCGAATGGGATAGTGCAACTTCGGCAGCCAGCTCTTGATGCGCGCCGCAGCCTCGGTTTCCAGGGGTTGCAGCGTGCTCGACCATTGTTTTGCCTGGGGGTCATTCCACTCGCGTAGCTCAGCACATAACTGCAAGAGCCACGCGAGACCATAGGGGCGCTCGAACGAGGCGCGGCCGGCGTGCTGCAGAAACCTTAACTCGCCCGCCATGTTTTCCGCCGTAAAACTGCGAGCGAGTTCGGCTCTTGCCTGGACGGCAAACGGCGCGTCGGGCATCAAACGCAGCAGACGCACCAGCAACCAATGGCCGTGCACGTCGGAATGCCAGTCGAAGCAACCGTAGAACGCCGGCGTCAATTCACGGGGTGGGCGGGCGTCGGAATCGCGGTCCATGCTGAGACTGATGTGATTGGGATACTCATCATGCAGGCACTTGAGCGCCAAGCCGGCGAAACGCCCAGCCGCCGCCGGGTCCATCGGCGCGGAGGCAGCAGCTCCGGTTGCGGGCGCTGCGCTCATCGCGCCGGGCAAACTCGCTAGAAGAACCGCAAATAATGCCGCTGGGCGCATGAAGACTTCCTTCGGTGGTTGCAACCGGGACGGATACGGATATTAGCGCGGCCGCGCGCGGCGTGTGGCCTGCGCCGTGTAGGGATCGTCCGGCCAGTAGTGCTTTGGATAGCGGCCTTTGAGATCCTTCTTCACTTCGTGATAGCCGCGATTCCAAAAACTCACCAGATCCTTGGTGATCTGGACGGGCCGTCCCGCCGGGGAAAGCAGCTTGAGCAGAAGCGGCAGCTTGCCGCCCGCGACCGCCGGAGTCTGACTCAAGCCAAATAGTTCTTGTAACCGCACCGACAGCGTCGGGTTTTCACCTTCCGAATAGTCGATGGGGATGTGCGAACCGCTCGGGACGGTGAAATGCGTCGGTGCTTCCCGTTCCAGAATGGTTTCCTGCGCGCGCGTAAGGAAGGAGCGCAGGGCATTGCTCAAGTCCAACCGCGCAAAATGCTCGCGGCGCGTGAAACCCACGATCCACGGCGACGCCCATTCCGGAAGCGTGCGCTCGAGCGCCTCCTCGCTCAGGTCCGGCCAAGGCTCCGGACTTGCGACCTGGTACTGCCGCATGAGCGTCACGCGGGCCTGCCGTTGCCGCAATTCCTTGGTCCAGGGCAATGCTGCGATTCCCGCTTGTCTGAGGCCGACGAGAACGGCGTCCTGCATGGCGTTGGGATCAGGGTCGCGCATCTCGAAGGATTCCAACAGCAGCGCGCCGAGCCTGCGTTCGCGTTTGGCACTAATGGCTCCGGCGCGATCATCCCAGTGAATCTCCGCCTTGTCCGTAATGAGCACGGCGAAATGCCTTTCTAGGTCCGCCAGGCTGATTGGAGCCGCTAGGAAAATTCGCGCCTCGCGCTCAGCCCCGTCGAGTTCCGCGGCGACAATGAATTCTGATTTGGCCAATGCCTGCGGCTCCCCGAACCGAGCACCGCGGCCGCTCGCCAGCAAGTATCGCGTACCGTCGCCGCGCGCTCGTGCGATGCGATCCGGATATGCCCACGCCAGCAGAATTCCCGTGGCTTCGTGCGGATCGGCCGTGTCGCGTGCGTTGCGCAAGTCGCGCTGCCACCGGCTGGAACTGCGCTGAGCCTGCGCTTTGGCGCGGGCATCCACCGTTACGCCTGCCGGTACTTCGCGGCTGTCGCCGCGCAACACCGCCACGCGAAGCCGCAGATCCGCATCGTGCGCCCCAATTCCTGCGCGCAGAATGTCGCGCTCGCTCAAGATCGCGGCGAGATCGCAGGCCAGTCGAGCGGCGCCCAACTCCTGAGCCATAACCCGCATGTGGGCGAGCCGCGGATGCATGCCGAGCTTCTCCAGTGTGCGCCCGTGCGGCGTAACGCGCGCTGCGTCATCGATTGCTTCGAGTTGGCGCAGCAGGTCCCGCGCTTGCGCAAGCGGTGCCGCGGGCGGGGGATCGAGCCACGCCAAGCTGGTCGCGTCCACCGCACCCCAGCAGGCGAGTTCCAACGCCAGCGGCGCAAGGTCCGCATGTAGAATTTCCGGCGGCGTCTGCGGGCTGAGCGAAGCGTGCGTGCCCTCCGACCAAAGACGGTAACACTCGCCTTCGCTCAAGCGGCCGGCGCGGCCGCGGCGCTGGTCCGCCGCGGCTTGCGACACCTTGCCGGTCACCAAGCGGCTCATGCCTGTCGCGGGATCGAATTCAGCATAGCGCCGCAATCCTGAGTCGACGACGACGCGAATGCCTTCGATGGTGAGACTGGTTTCCGCAATACTCGTAGCCAGCACGACTTTGCGTTGGCCCTGAGCTGCCGGCGCGAGCGCAGCATCCTGTTCCGCCCCTTCGAGTTCGCCGTACAGCGGCATCACTCGAATGCCGCGATCGAGGTCGGCTTCCTCCAGGGTACGCTGCACGCGGCGAATCTCCGCCGCGCCCGGCAGAAAGCAGAGCACATCGCCTTGGTGTTCGCGCAAGGCAGAACGCACCACCTGCGAGACCTGAAGTTCCAGATGAATTTCACCGCGCCGCGGCACGTAGTGAGTCCCCACTTCGAAGCTACGCCCTTTCGCGGACACCACCGGTGCGTCTCCAAGCAGCCGCACCAGCGGTTTTAGGTCCAGAGTGGCCGACATCACCAGCAGCCGCAGATCTTCGCGCAAGTTCTGTTGGCTTTCGATGCACAGCGCCAGGCCAAGATCCGCATTCAGGCTGCGCTCGTGGAACTCATCGAATATGACGCAGCCGACGCCGCTGAGAGCGGAGTCCTCTTGCAGCATGCGAGTGAGAATCCCTTCCGTGACCACCTCGATGCGTGTTTCGCGGCTGACTTTGGTTTCCAGGCGGGTCCGAAATCCGACCGTGCGGCCGACGGGTTCTCCCAGGAGAGCGGACATGCGGTTTGCCACTGCGCGGGCGGCAATGCGGCGCGGCTCGAGCATCAAGATCCTGTGACTCTTGAGCCAGGGGCTTTGCAGCAGCGCGATGGGCACGATGGTGCTTTTACCGGCCCCCGGCGGCGCTTCGAGCAGCACACCGCGGCGCCCAATCAACGCGTCGTTGAGCGCCGGCAGGGCTTCATTGATAGGCAAATCGGGCAGCGATGGCGTTTTCACAGGCGCCGTACGATAACCCAAGGGCATGCAGGCCTGGGAAGGTCACGTGTTAAGATGTGCGCCGTCGGGCCTGTAGCTCAGTTGGTTAGAGCAGGGGACTCATCAATAAATGGTGCCTTCGCATCGCAAGGTGCGAAGTGGACGGGATGAATTCAGGGAAACCTGACCAGCTTTTGGCTGATGGCAACCCTGAGCCAAGCCGGCGGTACACCGCCGGAAGGTGCAGAGACTACCTGAGCGCGTTCAAGTCGCGCTTAATGACAGGCTAGAGCGTCCCGCACCCCACGTGGGTGAAGAGATAGTCCACTCCCTCCGGAAACGGCGGGGCAGAAGTGAATCCCTTGGTCCTCGGTTCGAGTCCGAGCGGGCCCACTAATTTGCGATGTTCGGGGACGGTCGGTAACGATCGGGGAGGGACGGTATTCGGATCGAAACACCGGAAAAACAGGTGTATGGGACTCGAATTAGTCCGAAATGACATTCGCTAACGATCGGCAAAGTTCGCTATGAGCCGAGCAAAACCTGGGTAACTTCCTGGGTAACTCACGATACCCCGATTGAGTTACCCAAGAAAATTGGGTTTGGGCGTCAGGAAATCGGCGAAAAAGCTGGTACTTAGTCACGCGCGATTGCTTTGCTCGGACCCGGATTCGATTTCGCGCGCCGAATTCGAATTGCACAGCGTTTCCTAGAGTGACGAGCCGCTCGGGCTACAATTCGTGCGACTACACTTCAAGCAGGAGCCGTTTATGTCAGCGGCATATGTCGAGCGTAATGCTGCCGCTTGTTTGCTGGCGATCGTCGCCATTGCTGCGAATGGGGTACGGCGGGTTCTCAGCCCCTGACAGTCCGATCACCTAAATTTTGTATTTCAACACAACATTCGTGATTAGATCTTCGACGAAGTCGATAACCTTAGTTCGCTTTATTGCGATGCTCGAGGGGTGAGCACAGGAGTTTCTTGTCCCAAGTTTTTCTTCTAGTATTTTTCTTACGTCATTCGAAATCGCGCCTGCCGAGCGCATGAATTCGATCAATTTCCCTTCAGGGATGTTTCCAAAATCGTCACGGGACTTGATGCTTGTGACCTTGACGCGCTTGTCCGTATTCACGGCCAAGACCTTGTCGAAGGCCGCCGCATGCTTGTTCATCACGTAGTCGATTAGATGATCGAGTGCTAATATCCAGCACATGACTATGGTGGCCCGGTTCGCGCCCGCTTCGAAGCAGTTAATCGTCTCTTTCAGAAAATCCTTCTTTGAACCGGCGGGAAGCTCGTTCTCAAGTTTGCGCAACTCGGCGCTTGTCTGAAGGACAATTTGTTCCGCTCCCATCTTTTTTGAGAGAGTTTCCCGGTAGTGGCGCTGCAATTTATAGCCGCGATCTGCCTTAACGAAATTCTTCGAAGCGACCCCTTCGGACAAATACTGTGCCGTTCGCGCGGGAGGCGTGATATCACAGGCGGTAAAGCAGCCATCGATGGACTTGCTCGTTGCGACGTTCTCGCCTGCCTCGACTGTCAGATAATACGCGAACAAGCCGACCAGCTCCTTTTGTTCGAGCCTGACCGCATCTTTGATCGCATTGTAGAAGCGACTTGCCCCCTCACTCATCTAGTGGTCTCCGATTTCTTCTTCAGTTTTGCGTTATAGAAATTATCTCCCGGAATTGTGATCTGAATATCCTGCGGCGAAGAGTACTCAATGTAATGGGTCCGACTTTGCGCTGTGCGGAACGCCTGCAAAAACGCCGCGGGAGTCTCCGTCTTAGCCTTAAGAGTAAAGTAGCAAGTAAAAATATGATCAGCCGTGCAAGGTACGCGCTTGACTGTGTCCCTTAGAAAGATCGCAAACAAAAGAATCTTCTCCGAATGATTCTCCGGGTCGAACTCGTCGTACATTTCTTCTAGTCCAGAAAGATCGATCGAGCCGTCGAATGTTGGCTTATAGTCTGCTGATCGAGAGTTTTCGCCTGCTTTGCTAGACCCACGACGATGCGGTTTTTTCTTTGATTGCGCGGCGCTTTCGTCTGTGATCGCCGGATGGTCTGGCGCAACTGCCAAGGCTCTCGGTGCAGCCGGCTGAAGTGCCACTAGCTTGCCGATGTGTTCTTTAAAATCTTGATAGATTGAACGGACGAATGCTTCATCGCCCTCTACTTCAACAGTGCCTTCGCGGATATTGATGGCCAGCTTTGTGTTCATCGTAATTCCTTCCGTGGATTTATTGGGCTTCAGTTACCGTATTGCCGGTCCTGATCATCGTCTGGACCCGTCGCATGCCTTCCTGGGTGAGTTTGTAGGTCTTGCGGGCCTGTCTCGAAGTTCCGCTTTTTTTAAGCTGAAGAATCAATGCCGGACGGTCGTTTTTTAGAGCCGTCAGAGCCTCGGTAATATTTCCGATGCCGTGTCCGAGGTCCTTAAGGCCCGCATTGAGGGACTGCGACGCAAAGCTAGGCAAATTTTGGCACACCTGCTCCCAGTACGAGGCGATTAGCGCCTTTTCTCTTTCAGTATTGGGATTCGCAGCCTCGAATAGCTCAGCGAAGGTCTCGAATCGCGCTGTAACTTCGGTGGATTCGTTTGTTGCGCCGAACTGTTGCGCTGATGTCGAACCGCCATCTGCATTCCCCGTCCGAGTAGCGCGAAATCGGCTATTCGCCCAGTGAAGTGCACGCTGCCGGGCAGCCTCGTCTAATGGCTCCAAAGCGTCTGCAATTTTCTTCATCGCCTCAAGCTCATCGTGTTCCGACATGGGAGTTGCTCCGAGATTTGTCGCGGAAGTTTGAGAGGCTATCAGACGTTAACTGAAAAGATAATAATAGACATGATGTTTATATGGAAGCATTTGAATAATATGAATATAAAAACCCATAACATATTCATGTGCGCTCTAGAAACATGATGTTCAGTTGACAGTCACCTCCGTGTCCGTCGCTATGTAAGGCTTCGCCGAATGAATGGCAAATCGCTTGTAGCGTATTTAAATATAAAAATAGTAAAAACAATGATGTACGATGACAATGACTGATATTCGATAGAATTGTATTTTCACCCAGCACGGCGTTGCCTGGCGACGGACGCGAACGTTATGTAATCTTGTAATGCAAAGAAATATCGAGCCATTGGAATATGACGACAAAGTTATGCTGCGGCATTCGGCTGCCATTTACCAACAAGGCGAGTTGCGAGGTGCTTGAAGTGCGGGACGTTGAGAAACGCACGGCGGAGAGCTTCGGACCGGAGTACGCCAGCGAGATCAGATCTCTCTCAATCTCAGCATTCTTATCGGATGGAATTGGATGGACAATTGGATGCACGCGTGAGATAGTGAATTGGATGGAATTGGAGGTATGAATGGATGGTACGCCCAATATTGCCGGTCTAGTCATAACCTCCGACATTCTGAAATTTGTCAGTGGTATTGATGAATTCAAGGGTGCCTGGCGCGCGATAGGACGTATCGCGCCGGAACGGCTTTCCGCCCTGCGACGCGTAGCGACGATCGAAAGCGCCGCGTCCTCTACCCGAATTGAGGGTGCGAAGCTCACCGACAGGGAAGTGGAGCTGCTCCTTTCTAATCTGGACATCAAGTCGTTCACTAGCCGCGACGAGCAAGAAGTTGCCGGCTACGCCGACGCCATGGAGATGGTCTTTACTTCCTGGGAAGCTATCGACCTGACTGAAAATCACGTCCGGCAACTGCACCGCGACCTTCTGAAATACTCCACCAAGGATGAGCGCCACAGAGGCGAATACAAAACCCTTTCCAATGATGTCGCTGCATTCGACGCCGATGGTAAAAACCTCGGCGTCGTGTTTGCGACCACCACCCCTTTCAGCACTCCCGGCCAGATGGCGGCACTTATCGTCTGGACTGCCAAAGCGCTCAGCGACGAAGCCGTGCACCCGTTGATTGTCATCGCCGTCTTCATTGTGTCGTTTCTAGCGATCCATCCGTTCCAGGATGGCAACGGGCGACTCTCGCGAGTTCTCACGACCTTGCTGCTTTTGCGCAGCGGCTATGCGTACGTACCCTATAGCTCGCTAGAGAGCGTCGTCGAGCAAACCAAGGAGCGCTATTACATAGCGCTTCGGCAAACGCAAGGCACAATCAGAACGGCTAAACCAGACTGGCAGCCGTGGCTGGTCTACTTTCTTGGAGTGCTAACCGAACAGAAGTTGCGTCTAGAGAAAAAGATCGCACGCGAACGAATCTTGCTTGGCGATCTGCCAGAGCTATCGGTACAGATTCTTGAACTCTGCCGCGAACGCGGTCATGTCATGATCAGCGACATCGTCAAGGCAAGCGGCGCAAGCCGAAACACCATAAAAGATCACGTCACGGCGCTTGTAGAAAAAGCTCATCTGGTGCGCCATGGTGCGGGGCGTGGAACCTGGTACGCACTGTCCTGATCCTCTCTACACTCCGTAGGCCCCTGTCTGTTGCCATGCATTTCGAAGATGTTTTTTAGATCGCAGGCTAAATCCCGAGCCAAAGGAATTAAGACTAAAGCGAAGCGCCGACATGTCTGGGTAACTTCCTGGGTAACTAGGAATATCGAATTGGACGAAAACCGATAAAAGAAGGTGTTTGTCGCTTTAATTCGATGGTGAGCGGGCCCACTATTCGTAGACGTTCGCTAGCGTTCGGGGACGTTCGGAAAGATGGCAAAATACAAGAAAAATAGGCGCATAGGACTCGAATTAGTCCGAAATGACGTCCGCTAACGATCGCCAAAGTTCGCTACCAGCCGGCAATTTTGGGGGTAACTTCCGGGGTAACTGAAGATGCCCGGATGGAGTTACCCCGTGGAACTGCTTTTGGCGCGGGAAAGATGGCGGGAATAAAACGCATGTAGCCACCGCAACTCAGATTTCTGGACTTGGGTTCGATTTCGCGCGTCAATTGAAACGGCCCGCTCGCATATCGACTGTCGTGGAACTCGAAAGAAAGTGACGGACGTTTGACGAGTTGGCTTTTGCCGGTATCGGCCAATTCCGGAATTTGGAGGCTCCAAAGACGCTGCTCCAAAGCGGACATTGCAAGTCTTGCTTGGGCGCGGTCGGCGCGCGTATTCATTGCGCATCATGGAAGCGTTGAGCGCTTTACTCATTTGGCCGCACGCGGCGGCGCGAACACCGTGGCGGCGACTCTTCGGATTTGCCACGTGTTAGCACGAAGAATTCACCTGACAGATGGCTTTTCGTGTCGCGGCTAATCGGTCGAAAATTATTCATGGCTTCCAATGCAATACGAGAACTGAAGTGATCATCTCGCATAAGCTCGCTTCACGGCCGCCGCGAAGTCCGACAGGCTGCTAGGCGTGCGCAGCGGACGCGCTTGGTTCAGCAAGCACTGCGTCGAGTTGGGGCATTGCTGCGCGTAGCCCTTCTTCCATGCCCGGAATCGTTTGCTCCATTGCTTCAACGCTTGAAAACTGCGTGACGATGGTCATGCGCGATCCCGGCAGCGTGGTTTCGAAGGCGAACTTCATCGACGCCGGCATGTTCTGGTCCTCGGCGTTATCTTCGCCGTCGTGCGCCTCGAACGAGCTGATTGGATGCACCGCTGTGAACTTCCAGGAGCCGCTCCACTTTTTTCCCTCCGGCAAAGTCAGGAAGTACTCGGCGCGACCGCCAACTTTGAAATCATGACGCGTGAAGGTGGCAGGAAAGGCGGGTGGTCCCCAAAAGCGCTCGAGCTGGCGCGGGTTGGCAAAGGCGTCCCAAAGGCGCTTTTGCGGAACGGGATAGTCGCCCACGACGGTGATGGTGAGCTTTGCGGCGTCTTTGGTGACAGAGGTAAGCGGCATAATCATTTTCCTTTCGGTAGAAGAACATCGTCGAGTTGCGCCATGCGCTGGCGCCAAATGGATTCGAAGTATTCGAGGAGCTCGCCGGCGCGCTGGAGCCGCGCGTGGTTGGTGGAGACCAGTTGCTCGCGGCCGTTTGCACGCTTCTGAATGAGACCCGCGCGCTCGAGCACGGCGACGTGCTTTTGCACGGCGGCGAAGCTCATCTCGTACCGCGCAGCAAGATCGGACACCGACGGCGTTTCCGTGAGCGACCGCGCCAAGATGCCGCGGCGCGTGCCATCGGCCAAAGCACGGAAGAGCTGGTTGAGCGATTCTTCGCTCTCTTTTCTATATACAACCATATGGTTGTACGTTAACCTCGTCCGATCACTTTTGCAACACGTATTCGCTAGGAGCCTGTCGGACCCAACGAAAAGCGGCACATTGGGGTGGAGGCAGAAAAGCGGACGTTTCAAAACGACCGCTTGGGGCCGACTTTGATCGTTCGAGCGACGTGCTCAATCGGGCCAGAACCCGTATGTCGGACGCCTGCCCAATTTGACCGCATCGTAGACAACTGTGGTTGTCAGCTAGACAGTGTTGATCTTCCAGGCGGAGGCTGTCCGTCGAGGCGGAGGAGCTTGGGGTCGATCGCCGCCCACGTTGGTGCCATCGACGTCCAGATTGTGGATTCGGGTGATACTTTATTCGGATCGTCGAGAGTGCCCACCCTTACCGCAGTGAAATGCGCCCGCCATTGCGAGGTGACGAGTACGTGTGTCCCACATATGGGACAGAACCGGCAGTACATGACATTTCCACTGTCGGCGATGAACGGGAACTCCTTGAGCTCGCCGATGACAGTCAGCGCACTGGTGTTAAAGAGTGCGTTGACGGTGCCACTTCCGCCGCCGATCGTCTGGCACATCCGACACCAGCACGCCCGCGCGGTGACCGTGGCTCAGCGATCCGGTAGCGCACAGCCTTGCACAGGCATCCGCCCGTCAGTTCCATGAAACGCTCTCCTGTCTGTCAATCCGAGCCGATTTGCTGGGCGGCACTTTGATCAACCGATACCGTCGCCTGTCAGAGTCGTTCAGCGTGGCCGAAATGATCTCATATGTCCGCTCCAAGAATGCACATCGGGCAGCTCCGGATCGCGATTATCCATTTATCTGCCCCGCTGTCGGCGATACCGTCACCGTAACCGTGGTGGACGAAGACGCCATCGAAGCATTGCAGAGCGACGAAGTACTGAGCGTACGCCGAATCAAGTCCGCGGCCGCGTGATTGTCTTTGCCTGAGGATCGCTGCCGCGCCTTGTTTCGGCATACCCTAAGGATTAGCCAATGAGCTTTAGGGAATTCGATACGGTCGTCATGAAGGCTGATATGCCGAGTCACGGGCTAAAGAGCGGCGATGTTGGAGCCGTGGTTCAGGTCTATTCGGCAGATGCCATTGAAGTGGAATTCGTTACTGCCTCTGGCCACGCTCAAGCATTGGTGACACTCACAACTCGACTAGTGCGGCCGGTCGGCCCCAAAGATATTCTCGCAGTGCGCCAATTAGACGCTGCGTGAGAGCCTTTTCTGCGGCCGCCAATGTCGGGGTAAGTTTCGGGGTAACTGAGATTTTCGAATAGGTGTTACTTCAATAAAAATAGGCGTTTTCCGTGTTAATTCGATGGTGAGCGGGCCCACCACTTTCCCAGATAGCCGGCTTCGGATTCCCAATCAGCCGGCACTGGATTCCCATGGGGTACAGCGGTGGCTCGGCGAACTGGCGATAGCGCTCAAGGAGGAGACCTACCGACCAGAACCGATCAGACGAGTGTTTATCCCGAAAACCAACGGCAAATTAAGGCCGCTGGGTATTTCGACTCTGCGGGATCGGGTGTGCATGACAGCGGCGATGCTGGTGCTCGACCCGATCTTTGAAGCCGACCTTCCGCCCGAGCAGTACGCCTATCGAGCGGGCCGCAATGCGGGAGCTATCCACTCTCGCGTCTATACGGGTACTTCGGACTCGTGCGCCTGACAAAGCTTGGTCGCGGTGCGTCGTGGTGAAGGCGTGATGTTCTGTCCGAGAGCCGGATGCGGGTGATCTGCACGTCCGGTTCGATGAGCGGGATGTGGAAACGGAGTTACGGCACGGGTACTTGGGCACCGCCAGACGAAAGGGGCGGCAACAGACAACCCACACCTACGACCACCGCGCCACATCTCGACTCTACCGGCTCCGGAATTACGATGGGACGTGCGCAAGCGCCTCGAGCATTCCGATCCAGCAGCGCTCAGGTTAAGGCTTCGGCCGCGATTTCAAAGGAGCGCAGGCGTGCCGCATGATCGAAAATTTGAGAAGTGATCATCAACTCATCCGCGCCGGTCTGCTTGATGAAATTGTGCAGATCCGCGCGCACCATCTCAGGGGTGCCGATCGAAGCGCACGACAATACCTGCTCGAGGATAGCTCGTTCCTGCAGCCCGAGGCCCTCGACGTAACCTTCGGCGGGCGGCGGCAGTTGCGAAGGACGACCGCTGCGAAGGTTCACGAATGCCTGTTGCATCGAGCTTGCCAGGAATTTCGCTCGGCCCAAAGAATCGGCACCGAATACGTTAAAGCCCAACATCACGTACGGCTCGGCAAGATCCCGCGAGGCCCGAAACTCGGTGCGATAGAGCTCGATGGCGGGCATCATCTGCGCCGGCGCAAAATGCGAAGCGAACGCAAAGGGGAGCCCAAACGCTGCGGCAACCTGCGCACCGAACAGGCTCGAACCCAAGATCCACAGTGGTACGTTGAGACCGGTTCCGGGCACCGCGCGCACCGCCTGTCGGGGCGACACCGAGAAATAATCGGCGAGCTCCTGAACATCGCGCGGAAAATCATTGGGGTCTGAGGACAAATTGCGGCGCAACGCCTGCGCAGTGCGCTGGTCGGAGCCGGGCGCTCGGCCCAGGCCCAAATCGATGCGCCCGGGGTACAGTGATTCAAGCGTGCCGAATTGCTCGGCAATAACGAGCGGCGAATGGTTCGGCAGCATGATGCCGCCGGCGCCGACGCGAATCGTGGAGGTACCACCGGCAACATGGCCAATCAGCACTGCGGTCGCTGCGCTCGCGATTCCCGGCATCCCGTGATGCTCGGCCAGCCAAAAACGCCGATAGCCCAAACGCTCGGCGTGACGCGCCAGGTCGAGCGTGTTCCTAAAGGAGTGGGCCGCATCGCTTCCCTGTGTGATGGGCGACAGATCGAGGACGGAAAAAGGGGTCATGCAGGGTAGGGTGGGGCACCCTCAACCATTCTCAACCAACATATTAAAACTGGTTACGCAAAGGTTCATTTTGGACGGCGCCTTACGGCCAATGATGCATATCATCCAGCTCACCGCCTTCTCACCAAAGACTAAAAGTGCCGCCCGCCTCGAAGAGATAGCGCACGCGTACCTGCGAGACACATCCTGCAGGCGACAGTCGGCCAACTGCGGCCAGTAGTCCTACGGAAATGCTGTCTCCGAAGCGGACATCCCTGCGGCGGGTTTTCAAGGCCGCTAACCGTGATCGGTTTGGGCACTCTCCAGTTTCCGCGCGCATCAAGCGAGTCCCGAATTGGTTCAGGCTCTAGTCGAGCGAGTTTCTGATGCGGAGTGGTTTCCACGACAGCTGTCAGGATGCGCGTCTCGAGCGCTCGGCATCTATCAGCGCGCGCTTTCGCTCAATACCCCATCGATAGCCGCCCAAGCCGCCATCTCCGCGCAGAACGCGATGGCATGGAATGAGTACCGCGATCTTGTTTGCCGCACACGCCGAGGCCGCGGCGCGCACCGCCTTCGGCGCACCGATACCCTGCGCAACCTCAGTCGTCGCCGCCATGACCAATGCGCCGAGCGCCGTGTCGCGACAGGCGTAGGCGATCGCCTCTCCGGCTCCGCCATCTCGATAGGTCAACGGGGTCATGCCAAGACTCCGCATGGCGTTTCCGTAGACCCGGCTCGTAGACTGGAAGCCCGCCTCCGCAATGGAGTCCAACACGCCTTTGCCCGTCCTTAGCGCGCCTTTCAGTAGACGGAACCGACTGGCATCGTGGAACGTCTTCGGCGAAACGCCAATAACACTCTTGAAAACTCTTTGTAGGTGGGTCGGCGAAAGATGGGCGTGCGCGGACAGCGTCTTGAGAGAGAGTGGCTCGTCCGCGTGCGCCTCTATATATCGCGCGACTGCCTGTATCCGCTCGATGGTCCGATCATGGGTAGCGCGGGGCCTGCACCGTTTGCAAGCGCGCAATCCTGTACCCTCCGCCGCATCCGGACTTGGAAAGAATCGCACGTTGCTGGGTTTGGCCGGCCGCGAAGCGCAAGACGGCCGACAGTAGACGCCGGTTGTCACCACTCCATACACGAATGCGCCGTCGAA
>Ga0182030_10011006_pt1 | contig 18285 bp, 17 predicted proteins | sample 812S3MmetaG_FD_121299 | JGI IMG/M metagenome (GOLD analysis project Ga0182030, IMG submission 121299) | Permafrost microbial communities from Stordalen Mire, Sweden - 812S3M metaG (Illumina Assembly) | ecosystem: Environmental > Terrestrial > Soil > Wetlands > Permafrost | place: Sweden...
CAATGTCTTGCAAACCCATCCGACCCATACATAAAGTGAACGTGTTTCCAAAAAAAAAAAAATGGAAGAAACCCCAAATGCTCGGGTACTTACATGCACACAGTCAGCCTCGTGCTATGTATGTGTGTTGAGCATCAGCATGGTCCTTGAATGTGCCAAAATAATCCTGCCAATCTTATATTACTACCCCCCGTAACTCACCCCCCCCCCCACGTTGCGCCGCCGTCACGATCCTTCGCAGCCTCATCGACTTCGCCGGGACTCAGGACGCTCTTTTCCGTATTATGCAACGGATCTCACGTTGGTCCTGAAATTGACAATTACGATATGAGCAAACAAAAACAGAAACCCAGTGCTGTGGAGATACTATAAGATTTGAGCTTGAGCACGGAAAGTACATTTTTCGGTTTGGAGTTTCAAAGGTACGGGCGCGGGCCCCTGCGATTTATTACCTCTTAATGATCGCCCCTTAGCTTCCCCGCTTGTTTCCCCCTGATTTTATTTCCCACTTTTAAACTTTTGGGATCCGCCCTAATCCTAAATAGGCGAAAATCTGATCCCAGATCTCCTCCACTTATTATTATTACTTAGCTGCTTCGTCCAACTCTTTTTCTTCTTCACGAGACGGCCTTCTTTTCAACCTCATTGCTCGTCTTACCATCACCTCTCACCACACATTCTTTTCTTCGTCGCTCGCGGCAATTACACTCCTTACGGTTTTCCAGCAACCTCCCGGGAGGTCCAACTTCTTCAGAGTCACTCACTCCTTTTTTGTGTCCCCGCCATTTGCAGCACCCACGCTCTTTCATTCTTCGACAGAATCATAACGAAAACAGTGCTGATAACCCATTCACGGCCCCAATCTAGTCTTCTGATTCACGCGATCGATTCCCGTCCACGAAGTACCAATTCTCAGCTTTCTCGAAGAAAGTAAAACGATTCCCGCCACCTTCCTATACCAATCGCATCAACAAAGGTAGCCAATTTCAAACTTCAAGATGCGTTCCTCCACTATGCTCGCCCTGCTCGGTGCTGCTCTCGCCGTTGCATCCCCTCTTCACAACTTCCTTCATAAGAAGGATATCGTTTGGGATTATGTCACCGACATCGTTACCGTCACCATCACCGAGGGTGAAGCTCCCGCCGCCGCATCTACGCCAGACCCGGCGCCAATTGTCAACGCCATCGAGACTTCTACCACTCCCACCGTTGTGGTTCCAACTACAACATCTACCCCAGCTCCGGCCACCACACAGGCTCCACCAGCTCCGGCTCCCACTACTACTCAAGCTCCAGCCACCACGCAAGCTGTCGCTCCAGCCCAAGAGGCTGCCGTATTTGCTGCTTCTCCTTCGTCGTCAAGCTCTGCTCCCGTTGTTGAGGCTCCAGCTTCCAGTTCCTCTGTAGCTGCTTCTACTCCCACAGACTTTGCATCAACCGGTCTCTACCACCACAACACACACCGTAGCAATCACAGCGCTTCGGCATTAACTTGGGACGACACACTTGCCGGGTATGCTCAGCAACTCGCCGATACCTGCGTGTATCATCATGACCAGTAAGTGAACGCGGCTCTGATATCGACCTAATCATGCTAACCCTAATCAGAACCATTGGAGGTGGGGGCTATTCTCAAAACATTGATGCAACCGCTATGGGTGGGACCAATCAGGAAAATCTTGTTCCGGCATGGGATCCGAATCAAGTGCTTGCAAACGCCATCACCAATGATTGGTATTATCCTGAGGTCGCTCTTTTTGATCAATTGGGCCTCTTTGGGCAACCCAGCGTCCCAGTACCTGCAGACGGGGCGCCTGATTATCTCCATTTCCCTCAAATCGTGTGGCATGGTACCAGCAGGGTTGGATGTGCTGTCAAGTATTGCGGAACCCAGATCCCACTAGGGGGTGACTACGTATGGTACACTGTCTGCAACTATGCAGCGACTGGTAAGCCACAACTACTCTCTAGGACTTAATTCCGCTGACCTGTTTAGGTAATGTCGAGGGCGAATTCGACACCAATGTCCCGAGACCTGAAGGACAAGCTTCTCTCAATACTCCGACTCCATGGGGAGGCCAGGGTTATGCTTCTTAATCTTGGAAACACCTTCATGCTGGGTTCAGGGCACCCCTGATTTGTCTTGTGGACACTGGCAACGGCATACTCTCCTTCATGTAAGAATCAATTAGCGGGTGTTTCATCGCCTGGGACTGGATCACATGCAGACAAAATATCGACAGGACTCATCATCACTTTTGAGAAGTGAACTCACACCTCTGGAGGGCGAGGAATCTTCTTTTGCACCTATATTGCATGTCCCCATGAACTATCGGCTTCGTATCTTAGACTTGCGGCATCTGGTTCTAGGTCGTCGTCAGTCATTTGGTAGCAAGCTTATTTCTCATGGCATGGTTCTGGCATGTTCTTCCACTTCTTGTACATTACCTTTTGATTGATGAGCCCTTTGCGTCACCCATCAGTTCCCTTCATAGCTTCCGTCTCTTTTCTCTGACGTGCCTCACGACTTATGACAATCCTTGTGTGAGCAGTTGATGGTGGAAAGAATTGAGCTGACACAATAAAGAAAAATCCATTAAAGAAAAATTGTCCAAAGAAGGGGATTCATGACCTTTACGTGACGTTGATATAAGTTGGAATGCAATCTACCGAATTGGTTTGATGGTGACTACGGCTTCCAAGCGCTGAAATCTTCAATTACAACAAGATCCAACAGTACAAGAAGTATCCAATGTAGTAAATCCAATGTAAGCTGGGATCGTTACATTTTATAATGTCATATTAATGGATATGTGGTGTTGGTGGGATTCCTTATGGGAAAGTGAGGCTCATTGGGAGGTGGCCTTCCAGCCTCACGCGCAATCTTAAAATTCCCCGCCTCGAGCAGATAGATAACAAGAGCGATAACGCTCTCAATTAGCAAACCCACCAACACCTCAAAATCCCATTATATATCTACCGCCCCTTGCTCAACCGCGTATAGTAGCATTAATCGATGTCTAGGTACCTCGTACTGACTACATGATGTAGAGAATCTTCGGGGTTTGCAAGGAAACAGAGGCTGCGTAAATACCCCACCGAGATCCTCATATTCTAAACATTGGACAAAGCTCTGCCCGAGGGATTTCTGGCGCAAGGAGCATCAAACCAGGGGGTCTGTATCCGACGATCTTCATCGATCCAAGAAATACTCCAGGGAATACCAGAACTAGACTGCTGGAATTCAAATAATCCCTCATTTGCAGAAGGGATTCCGGACACAGTAGGCCATGATGGCTGCACATCTCCGGGGGGCGGATGGAGAAAGTCTAGGGATAGGTCAGGCATTCAAAGATGGTTTAAGACCGGATATTATCAAGGATAAGCAGAAAGAAAAGGTTGTTTTAGTCAACAAGGCTAGGGAGAGTAGAAGCCCTTATGTTCGAGCGCATTCCTCTAACCCAGTGGCATGGCAATTATGGGGCGACGATGCTATAGCCGTGGCGCGGAAAGAGAACAGATTGCTGTTTGTAAGTATTGGGTATAGTGCTTGTCATTGTAAGTATCCCCAAAACTCAAACCCTTTATATAGTACTGATTATGAAGGGTGCCATGTCATGGAACGAGAATCTTTCGAAAATGACGAAGTAGCCACAATCCTCAACGAGTCCTTCATCCCCATAAAAATTGATCGAGAAGAGCGCCCTGATATCGATCGGATTTACATGAATTTCGTGCAAGCTACAACGGGCTCAGGAGGCTGGCCATTAAATGTCTTCGTTACGCCAGATCTCGAACCTGTTTTTGGGGGCACATATTGGCCTGGTCCTGCAAGTAATACCACTCTTTTTGGAGACCAGGTTGGTTTCCTTGGGGTTTTGAATAAGTTGAGTGCGGTATGGAAGGATCAAGAAGAGCGCTGCCGGCAAGATTCCGCTCAAATTCTTCAACGACTGAAAGACTTTGCGGCAGAGGGCACTCTTGGCGATAGACTCGGAGAAGGCGGAGAAGGCGGAGAAGGGCTTGATATCGAGCTATTGGAGGAGGCAAACCAGCATTTTCAATCTACTTTTGACAGTAAAAATGGCGGGTTTGGATCTGCACCAAAGTTTCCCACTCCGTCTAAATTGTCCTTCCTCCTCCGCTTGAGTCAATATCCACAAGTTGTTCTGGACATTATTGGCTCTACAGAATGTCGGAATGCTGAGAATATGGCTATCTCAACTCTACGAAAGATGGCTAGGGGTGGGATCCATGACCACATTGGAAATGGGTTCGCGAGATACTCTGTTCTCGCGGATTGGTCACTGCCTCATTTCGAGAAGATGCTTTACGATAATGCACAGCTCCTGCATGTTTACCTAGATGCATTTCTCTTATCTCGAGATGCGGAATTCCTTGGAGTGGTTTACGACATAGCAGAATACCTAACGACGAGTCTTGCCCATCCTGCAGGTGGTTTCTATTCCAGCGAGGACGCCGACAGTTTTTATAAGAAAGGGGACGCCGAAAAACGTGAAGGCGCATTCTATGTATGGACGAAACGAGAATTTGAGAATATTCTTGGCTCACAGTCTGAGCCTATATTATCAGCATTCTTCAATGTCAGCAGCCACGGAAATGTGGAGCCAGAAAACGATGCCCATGATGAATTTATTGATCAAAACGTCTTAGCAATTGTCAGCAATCCAAGTGCGCTAGCAAGCACATTTGGTGTGAAGGAAGAAGATGTAGTGAAGATCATCAAGGAGGGAAAAGCAGCTTTGAGGTCACATAGGGAAAAGGAACGAGTGAGACCGACTTTAGATGACAAAATTGTTGTAAGCTGGAATGGCATTGCAATAGGTGCATTGGCTCGCACTGCCGCTGTTATAAAAGGATTCGACCCTGTAAAGTCGAAAGAATTTCTCTCCTCTGCTCTGGCAACAGCTCGCTTCATTAGGGAGAATCTGTACGATGAGCAAACCAAGACGTTGTATAGAGTATGGCGGGAAGGCCGAGGGGATACTCAAGGCTTTGCGGATGATTATGCTTTTCTGATCGAGGGGCTGATTGATCTATACGAGGCTACTTTTGATGAAAAATGGCTACAATGGGCAGACGACCTTCAACGTACCTATGAACTTTTGATCCATCCCTTTTCTCTTTATTAACATTTCGCAGAATCACAAATCGCCTCCTTCTACGACACAACCGGTTCCGGAGCCTTCTTCTCCACCCACTTCTCCGCCCCCCACATAATCCTCCGTCTCAAAGACGGTATGGACGCCAGCGAACCTTCCACCAATGGCATCTCAGCCTCCAACCTCTACCGCCTCTCTAGCCTTCTAAACGATCCCTCCTACGCCCAGAAATCAAAAGAAACAATATCAAGTTTCGAATCAGAGATGCTGCAATATCCTTGGTTATTTGCGTCTTTTATGCCGAGTATCGTGGCTGGGCATTTGGGCGTTAAGGGGGTGGTTGTGTCCGGAAGTGGGGATCAGAAGATTAAAGAGTTTGAGAAACAGCCGAGAGGGGGATTGGGGACGTTTGCAAGGCTGGACGATACAAGCACGTGGCTAAGGGAGAGGAATTCGCTTTTGGAAAACTTTGGGGTTGATGGCCAGACGAGGATTTTGGTTTGTGAGAATGGTGCTTGTCGTGAAGAGAATCTGGTCGCGGATTCTGCTGTGAAAGAAGCTATAGATTTGAGTGGAATTGCGTCCTCTTTGCCTGCGCAAGAGAAGGCGAGTGCGTCAGGCGTGGAGGAAATTCACAACGCGGAGGGGAAAGAACAGCCAGTAATTGCAGCAGCTGGGAGTGAGACGACGATATAATGCATTGTTGTGACGGGGAAGGAGATCGGCGTTTATGGTGCTTAAGCGGTTGAACGCATAGATATATGAGATATGAGGTTGACGTACATCAGATATTCAAGTGGCTTTAAGTTTCACGAAGCGGGTTTCAATTGAAGTGAAATTCAGTAAAACAGCTTCCTCTAAGATACGCCAGCCCGTGAGATTCGATTCTCGACCGTGAGGCTATCGCCAAGCCTGTAGATTTTTAAGAAACCTGCTAGGGGTTTGCACTAATTGTCTTGTGCTGATTTAGGTGCGTTGGTTTTCTCGTTATATAGCATAAGGAGATATAAAGATATGTATAGATATATACAGGGGAAGGGATGAGAGAAGTGTATGGCGAGACAATTCAATCATGGAATTAGCGTCGTTACCAGGAGGAAAGCTCGTGGTTTGAGAGGGAGGAATTTAGGTTACAATAGGAGGAATTGCTTTGCAGGAGAAGTGAACTTGGGATGTCAAGCCAGGGTTCACAAGATGTTCTGACCAAGCCATGGTAGGAAGAATAGATTTGCGAATCTACTACCTAGCCCCTCATCAACTCAACGTTCACCTCAATTAATCTATGTATATTTCGTATTTACACGCTCTCCCCTGCCTCGCTATTCGTATTTTTCGATCATCATCCACCAAACCAACAAACACCCAAACCCCTCTACCAAGGGTAATGAGCAAAACCTCCAACTCCAAGATGGGTATAATCGTATACGTACCCATCGATGCCGTTCACCCATCCTTCTAAACGCCAGCGCGAACTGCGCACATGTATGCCGCATTACAAATATCAAAGCTTGCTAAACACATACTTCTTGCCCTCAAAAAGGGGGGAGAAGAAAAGTAATGCACGCTCAAACGCCCACCAAAAACCAAGAAACAAAGCAAAATTCCACGCTTGTTTCCTTCAAGTTGCGAGTAAAGTATTAAGCAGCTTGACCATTGACAGGTTCATTCTCCTCCTTAATCGTAACGCGAGAGGATGAAGCACCAGGATTACTTCCTACACTCATTCGATTCTTCTTATTTTTCTTTGCGGTCACGGCTTTCTTGTCTTTTTCCTCGGTGTTGTTTTGACTGAAGTCTTTCCACTTGCGCCAGCCGTCGAAATCGATTAGTGCTTGCATACAGCCCCATTCCATTACCTTGCGCTCAAGCCAGACGAAGTTGACCGGCTTGGGGTTGTCAGTGTAGTTCTTTTAGAGAGTGCAAGGGACATACCTTAGTAAGGAAATCGTTACATCCAGCTGCTAAGGCTTCATGACGATCGGATTGTAACGATGAGGCGGTAAGAGCTACAATGATGACTGGCGACTTGAATAGAACACTGCTTGGTAATTTATCTTCACCCTCAGGCTCACCATCCTCTTTTTGTGATGGTGCAGTCGAAGATGCACTGCTTGAAAAGACCCCAATATTGTTCAGCCTCTCCAATCGCCGGATCTCTTTAGTAGCCTCTAGACCGCTCATAATCGGAAGTTGGATATCCATAAGAACCAAGTGAAACCCTCCAGCTCGCCATTTTGTCACAGCTTCCCGACCGTTCATAGCTGTTTGCCACCGGACCTTGAGTCGTTTCATAAAGGCTTCTAGGAGTTTGAGGTTGATGATATTGTCTTCTACGATCAGAACGTTGATTGGAGGAACAGCTCCATTCAGCATGCCCGCAGGCAAACTAGGGTGCTCTGCATTTGACTTTTTGCTTTTCTTAGAACGGTTCTGAGGACGGGGGGATGAGACGCGAGGGGGTGGTGTCGCTACTCGTTGAACTGAGGATATCTCATTTTGTTGCTGGGTAGGTGGAGTGGGGAGAGGTGGTGCGGTGGGTGGTGCAACGTTGGAAGCGGATTTTTCTGAGGCACTGGAGTGAGTTCTTGAGTGGGGGATCCGTAGAGGGTATGCTTGCATACCATTGTGTTGTTGAGGAAGCTGTGTTTGCCCACCAATGATCGTAGGAGAGGAAGTGTGCTGTCGGCCGATTCGAGGACGCTCTCTATGGTGCCTTCGGACACCACTTGGGGAGGGAAGATTGGGAACATGGCCGGTAGTAAGAACGGACATGGAATGTGAACTTAGAGGTGCATGATGATTGTTGGCTTGACCATTCACTGGCAGGGTTCCTGGAAGATGTGGAGAGGGCATCGATGGGACTGGCATCGGTGGGAAGTAATCGGAGCCTGCTTCGGCTGGTCGTCGTTCGTCTTCATAATATCTGGCGTCTGGCCGAGGCGACGGCTTTGGTGTTCGTCTCAATGGCACATCTATGATTAGAGCTTCATCCACAGTCTGCCCTCCTGGAAAGTAAGCATCCAAAGTTCGACCCATTGGCTCTTCTGGTCCTAAAGTCCTCTCTTGTCGATTCTCCCTGGGAACAATTCTCAATGTGACATCCGGCGCATCGAAGCTTCTTCCTAATGAGTTGGCATATTTCTTTAGGATCATATCTCGAACATCATCCACCAAATCATCCTCATGTATTGTGACCAAAGTAGCAGAGGCACCCGGTCTTTTGACCCATATCTTCCTGCTCACCATATTCGCACTGATCGTTGCCGGGCCGTTACTCGTAAAATAGTCAAGGTTCGCGGCTCGGGACTGCGGTGGAAGTTCAGTTTCAAGTAAAGTCTTTATTAAACGCGTCTGCTGGTGAGGGAGTAAACTTTGGCGCCTGGAGAGCTCGGAAGGTCGTTTGCTCGAGGGATTGTTGCTGAGGGTAGAGGGACTGCTATGGATATCTATAGTTTCCGGATCGAGTAGCCCTTCATTTTCATCCTCCTCAAGTACAGGAACGATATCTGATTTCGGAGTAGGGAAATCAGTGGACGTGCTATCGTGCTTGTGCTCTTCTAGCAGATTGACTTCGAGAGTTTTAGGTTGAGATGGACTTTCGCGCAGATCGCTACTTCCTCGGTTTAGTTGCCCGCCGCCGTCTCCCTTTGGTGGTTCGCTGTCAAGACTACGAGCGTCTTTTTCATCAATTGTGGCATCACCAAGCGTCGAAGGAGGTCGTTGACTTCCCCTTGACTTCAATGACCTTGCATTCTTTTTGCGCGTTTGATCTGGTTGAGCCTCGCCCTCCACGGATGCTGTGGAAGTCAAAGAAGACGCGGTAGAATTTCGGCGGGTGAACTTTGCCCGCAGTCGTGTCTTGAGATCTCCTATCGCCATCGAAGCCTTTCGCAGGCTCTTAAGGCCGCGAAGGTCGCCAGCTCGATCGATGGTGGGCAAATTTCTTGATTATTGGCTCTACGGACTCCGTATTGCGGGTGAAGTTGTTGGGAGTACGTAGAATTTGGAGACCCTGAAGGTGACACAGGAAGATCTTGATATTGCCGAAATCTCCACTGTGGCGACCCTTATATTTGGTGTTTCTTGAATACCAGTATTGGAAGTTGGGTTAGAAAGTACGACTGGAAAAATTAAAACATAACTCGATAGAAGTCACAGTTACTCCTCATAGAAGTATTTCTTTTGGCGCGCTCGTTGGGAAGGCCCCTGTCAGAAGCTTTGTTTCTCTCGTCCTCGCCTGCAAGCTTTCCCATGTCAAGAGTTCCTGAAATGTCAGCCCCGTCTTCTTTAATTGGCATCCTTAAAGTCTTGCCACCCGTACGGCCGCGCGGAACTTTTATATTGGATATCTCTTGGCCACGAAGTAGTCTTCTTGTGCTCAAACCTGGAGGTGGCGTTAACTAAAGCCAGCCATACTCGCTTCCCAGCTATATCTTTGCAGATCTCTTAGAATACTCGTTGTTCTAAATAAAAAAATTACCCAAATTTTAACTATTGAAAATAATCAAAATATACATTGCGAGTGTGATAAGAGATTTATTATTGTTTGATTTGACTTTGAACAATTACGAATACTTCTGACCTAATGGTACTCTTATGAATTTGAGCAATATTTTATATTGTATGTATCAAGACCAACCTGGGGTAGGGGCCATATCAGGAGCCTCAATTGTCATTGAATGGTTAGAATTGAAAGAGAGAGAATGCAACATACATGCCATGAGGCTATGCAGCATTTCTTGCATACCACTAAGGCCAGACCAAGATTATGGATTAATATAGACTATCTAGTGCAATGGAGTTGTGTGCGTTCCTGGCTCTTACAATTCTGAACCTCCATGCACTGTGCTTCCTATGCTTTATGTACAGCGAACAAACCAAATCGACAATTTCTTAAAAGCATATCTCCTTTTGTGCCCAAATGAGCCGGTGAGCCATGGTTTATCTCCTTTAGACCTGAATAAAGTCCCCAAAACGCCCGCTAAGCTACGCAGCAAATGAAAAGCAAAAACCAGCCTTCACCACATGTCAGTACTTCCTGGAAGTCTGACCAGCTTGTGTCCCACGTGGATTGCAGGAGGAAGATGGTTGTGATGGACAACTTTCGTAACCTTCCTAGATGAAGAGGCCTTTGAAGCATCGATCACTGTAGTCGGATCTTCGTAACTATCAATCTGACAACACTCTACATTCTTTAGCCAGCGATTGCCGGCGACACCAGCCATTGAGATCCGTTTTGCAGGGTCGGGGTTCAGCATAGTAAGTAGTACCCTTCTTAATGCTGGAGGATTGATATGGTCGTCGAAGAACTTCACGTGAGGATAATCCGATTCAGTGATACCTGTCGAAGTACTATCAGAGTGCTTTACGTTCCATTTGTTCCAGCCTTTGACAAGTTCGTCGTATGTGGCGTTGCCAGCTTCAGCTTTCGGCCATAGGCAACCACTTGCACACATACAAAGCATGACAATCGCAGCACCCCATACATCTAACGGACGAGGATCATATTCGCCTACTCTCAGTCATTAATAAATGGCAATTTTGACCTTGGCATATCGACTAACCTTTCTTTGCAATGACCTCAGGGGCAATGTACGGTGGGCTTCCACATATACCAGGGGCACAAAGTCTGACTTCTTGCATCTCCTTTCCACATTGACCACCAGCCGACCTAAGCCCAGGATGGATACCGCAGAAGACCTCAGAGACCCCGAAATCAGTGATCTTGAGCTTACTGCCTTTAGTAATCAATAGATTTTCCAGCTTAACGTCACGATGAGCAATGCCGTTGTTGTGGAGATAATTCAAGCCCTGAATGAGCTGCTTGAAAAGACATAAACGATCGATCTGATGGTCATCTCTGGCAAGATACTTCTGATTGACGAGGCTGAACAAGTCGCCTTGATCACAGAACTCCATTACGTGGTTCCACCGGCCGTTATGGGTACAGAGTCGGAACGTCTCTACAATATTGGGATGGTGTACACTCTTGGCTATCGAATATTCTGATTTGACTTTCTTTTCATAGTCTTCTTCTTTCTCATTCGAGGATTTGCCACGAAATTCCTTGACGGCATAGACATCGCCAGAACATCCTCCTTTGCGTTGCATTAGTCGGACATTGGCTGTTGCTCCCTTTCCAACACTCTTTCCTCGCCGTCCAAGAAGCTTACTCTGGTCTGTGTATTCGGTGTATAACTCGACGACGTCTACCGTGAAATCGTCTGGGAGGCTCAAGCTCAACCGGCGAGATTTGAGTCCAATGCCGGTCTCTGCTGCCATCCCCCAAACCTGTCGGGATATCTGTTGAACCTCGTCATTATTCGTACGATTCTGAATATCTGTGGGACCATCGAGGTCTACGCTCGTAGCACGATGGCGGGGGTGTTCATGTTTTGGCTCATTAGTATGAGGAGCGAAGGAGATTTTGTGTAATCGATCTCGAAGGCTGAAACCGGTGGAAGAACGGTTCTTTTTCCGATTGTTACCAAGGAAGTCCTCCCGGGAAGGTTCTTGCACAGATAGATGTGGTTGGCTCTCTTGTTTTTCGGATGGTTCTATTAGAGATCCAGGAGAAGGTGGAGTATTCGATCTTGTCGTGTATGGAGAATTCGTGGCAGACATCCGCCTAATTGACATTCGGCGATGCTCCTTTCCCAGCATTGGATCTGATCCATTGGCGTGGTCTGGTTGTGCAGCAGTTTGGAGAGTGAAAGTCGCAGATTGAGAGTTCGACCTCTTAAAGAGACCCGACATTGCTCGTTTAATGCCACCATCTTTTGAAGAAGAAGTTGGCCTCTTTGCAACGGGAGTTATTGGGGATCGTTGTCCAGAGATTGGGGTTGGCGTTGGCGTCTCCTTACTCCCTGATGATGAAGAAGGCGGCGTCGCAGAAGTATTCAGTATCAGGGGAGGCGGATTCTGAATCGTGGTATAGGTATGTACATCGTGGGCACCATCCATCTTGGCTTGGAAAGTATGAGGATGTTGGTGATCGGTTGGTGTAATTGGCTCATTTGCGGCTTCACTGCTAGTCTCGTCCTCTTCTTCCTCTAGTATTGGACTTCTCAGGTCGACGGGTCGTGATTCTGGAGACGAAGTGTGGCTTGTGCTTGTTGAGAAAGGGTCGGAATTCAAGGTGGACTCATCGTAAAACGCAGGAGAGGATGATTGCACCGCTTGCACAGCAGTGGATTGCGGGGTCGATGCAGTCAATGCCATGGTGCTGGGTAGTCAGGGAAAGGTATGCGATCATCGAATGGAGCAGGGATCAATTGACAGGCCGTAAGTACAGAGTAGTTCAGGAGGCAGATTTAGGTATGAGAGGGAAGAGTTTATGCCAGCAGAGTCGCAGAGCGGATCGACGTGATAGAGGTCGCGGTGGACTGCTTGCGGCGGACTCGCCAAAAGAGGCACGCTCGAATATATATTTGCAGTTACTGGAGTGTGACAATTCTTGGAAGGACGTTCTGCGAAAGTTTAAAGTTAGGTAGTATTTAAAAGAAGGTCAATCAAGGGAAAGCGCGGTGTTTTGTGCGGGAGAAGGTAGGTAGTAGGCACTTCAAGTGAGATAGAGCTGAGTTAGTGGGGACCCATGCCGGCACAAAATTGCCGTTTGACACTGACAAGCGTCTAGACGGTCTAGCACTGTGTAGGTAATGTTACCGTACAAGGCTTTCCAAGAGCCAAGTATTAGGTTCGAGCTTGGCTCATTATGTGATCTCCAATTGAGAAACCAAGCAGTTGATCTCAATATCTTGCAGAGACTACCTCGGAGAGACAACGGGCCAAGTCTTTGCCAAGATATAAAAGATTCTTGGAAGTGTCGCTCCAAGTATATGTCTGTACAATACGGATGGGCGGCCGTAATCCTCGGCCAGTTATTTTGCGATGTATCGTGGCGCGACAGGAACCAACGCCACCAAAATGATCTCAGGCTTGAGGGAATAAATGGTCACTAATAGGAGATTTTGAGCTTGACAGCGACTATCCCGACGAGATCACGCTGCGATGATAATCAGAGACCCGAGAAATCTATGGCCTCGTACGTTCACCGTTCTCGATTATTCTCTCTGTTATTACACATCTTTGGTACAAATGCTCTCCTGACCAGCTCGATAAGAAAAAGTCAATCGCGAGGGGCGTGTCGGAAAATTAGCGTCCGATCGTGGGGTCACTTCTAGTGGGATATTGTCCAAAGACTGACCATACAATGTACAAGTAGTGGAATACGGAGAACATTTTGTCCTCTTCGGACAAGCCTTCATATAAACCGGGTTGATGCCGTCATTTGGAATGCCCTGATCCCCCCACCAAGGGAGAAACACAGCAGTAGAGTAACCTTCTCGGACTCTAAATCCTACAGCTCAAAAGATGATATTCGTGCGTAGCAAAAACTTTTGAGACGGCCTGTAAGGGATGAATTATTTTATAATATACTTCCAAAACACCATACTGCGACATAGAGGAATTGGTCAAGGGCCCCGCACCTTCCTTTTGGTGGGGTGAACGCAAATTTTCTTATGCAGCGCCTTCTCTCCTCAGCTGCATATCTCTCGATAGGGTCTTGTGAGAGTCCTGTATATTGCGGTGTTTTGAGTGAGAGATATTCATATTCGGGTTCTAGACCCTGCTACTACTAGTCTTTGTCTCTTCAACTAGGGTGTAAAGTCGATATCATATGGTACACTGGGCCATCACGATATGGGGTCGCATATAGCCTGTTCTTTCCTGCATATTGCCCGATCTTTCAGGTTGGCATAAGCTTACCCCAGTATTCGAGAACAGCCATCAGGTCGAAGGAGTGCAAGCTTTTCCAAAAAAAAGAAAATCCACATCCACTCCCAATCTCTTTGCAATGTTCCACTACTAGTACCTCGCGTCCATGCCGAAGCCTGCAGAAGCATGCAGATTGCAGCGAGCTTATCTGCTTACCCCACTGGAACATCCATGCTGTCGAGTCTTGTGGTTGCCCTTTACACTTATATACAGTATTGCTCAAGTTATTCGTGAGCTGACTGGGAAGCTCTCCCTTTTCACATACGGAAAAGGCGGTGACTCTCACCTCATTCCCGAAACAGAAGATGCGGGATTAACCCATATGTCATGCGCTCATCTTCAATGAGGCATTTACGCCAGCTGCAGACGATATGAGGCTCAAATTTGACCCAATCGTACGTAAATCAAAGCGGTGAATGTCGGGTCTTCGCCGGATAGATGCAAGTTATGCAGATTATTCGGTATCCATGCAGTGTAACAGAGGAAGAAGGGGGTAATAAGCGTGGGGGCCTCAGGAAATTTTCTTCCACGCATTCATAGCATGGTTCGGTTCTCATCCTACTAATCAAGATGCAATTTGAGAAACTTTGTCCCAGTCGCATATTTCGTCTGCTGCAACGCCAATTCAGGCGCAAGGTCTCTTGGCGAGAGTGGCGGGCGTTTCCTTGTTTCGGGAGTGCCCGACACGCCCAGATGGCGGCTCTTATACAAGCGTCCAGTTCTGTCTTAGCCCTATCTTGAGATTCTAGCATAGATATCAGAGCATTCGATATGTAGAAACCTATTGTGCATTCTCTTCAGTAAAGCTTTGCCGAGTCAAAGACTATCTACAATTTTGAGAGGCTCAGAATGGCTTTTCGCAGTCATATACTAGTAGATGCATTTACTCTAAATTGATATTGCAAGCATGTTCCGCGGCAACTCAAATCGCCCCGAGATCTACACGCAGGTAGTACTACCGGCACTAATTTTGCCAATGCCGAGATGCCTAGTTACCTCGAAGCTTGGAAATGCAGATCTGGTGCCTGCCAAGCAACTAACTCGAGTCTTTGAGCTCGGCTGCACCTCGATAAATTCTACATTGATGTGCCAAGGGCGATCAGAAGCGCTTCTATGACTGACCTAAGACAAGCTGTTCCGAAACAAAGTCATCTTGTCTCCCTACGCCTTTCCTTCCGTACTATCTTCGTCATCTCGTCCTCTCAAGGTCCTTCATCATTGGAAACGTTCAAGTGTCTCGATTTCGTAGCCAACAGGAATACATCTACCTCTTGGCCGCCAGTTTCTCTCCACGTAAAGTCAAATTCGCTACTACAGCGGCTGATGTGGGAGGTTCGATTTCTCGGCCTCTTGGCCGTTATCAGTGTCGTCGCACGCCTGTCTTACTTTAATTTTCTTGTACTCTCTGAGCGGTCGAAAAATAATAAGCAAGCCCTTGGCGCAGGTGCAATATCAACTTCATTAGGGCCATTCTGCATCCACCTTAGCAGCGTAGACCGAACGACCTTGGCAAAACATTTTCTAGAAGGGGTCATAATTTTGTCTGCCTAATGATTGTCTGAAAGAGTGGAAGGCGACCTCTCAAGTTGAGCGCTCGACGAATGGCGATAGAGGCGAAGTCAAAATTAAATCGATAGAAGGAAGTTAGTGTCTGTGAATCTATCTCTAGGTGTGCTCCTCTGCCCCAGGTGAGAATCCGAAACTAGATTGAACCTTTTTTCGCACGTTAATCGGTTCTCAGTTGGGCCAGGGCGGCAGAAAAAATCTCCAACAATGGTGGGTTAATCGAGAGCATTTACTTGAATGTGCAGATACGATCTATACAATTTTAAACGATATGGCAACAATATCGAGAAGATATCCATTCGAAGAGGTAAGTACCATTCAAAATATCACCGCAAACAATTCAATTACATTCTGGTACTATTTGTTAATTGTGCCAAAATGATCCGAGAATGATAAGGTATATTTGTGATATCAGTGAGTAATTGAGAGCAATCCTTCATTCATGTTGAAAAAATAGAGACCGTAATCCAAGACCCATCGCGAATATTAAATTGTTCCAAACAAACATAGAAAGGCAGTCATTGCTTCTGCTTCCAACATGACAATATGTCCTTCATCTTGTCAACCCAATACCAGCAAAGCCCTCAGATCTACGGCACATGAACAGACTTGTTCAATCAAAAGTAAGCAAAAATAAAGTTGGCAGAGCTCCTGCGATAGTCGAGACTTCCTCCATGGTCGTCAAAGTCCTTTCAGCATAAATTTCATCATCTCGTCCCACCTGCCTATAGCTTCTCCCTCACCAACACCTGGTGCACCTATTCTCAACCCAGATGGCCGACGTCTTGCCCTGGCTAAGCAGAACATGGTAAGCACGCATACTCATTCTCGCAAGCTCATGCCATTCAAATGAACCAGTCTAAGACCGAGAAGCATACATGTATTCGACATTTCCTGTCTCCACATCCATCACCCAGACAAGACTGTCCCTTGATAGTCAATCACCAGGCCAATTACGCTCTAGGTATCTATCGCGCTCTCGTCAGCATCGAGGTCAACATCGAGGAGGAAAGCAGCGAAACGGTGCAAATACCGTAGAGGTCGACAGACGAGGAAGATGCCCATGTCGTCGAAGAAGTTGAGGATGTGGAAAGATGGCCGGGGAAATTTCGTCATTGGGTGATAGAAGATGGTTTTGCCGATGTCGTCGATGTAGTGTAGTGGTTGTTTCATTTATGGGTGGTGAAGATGGGATGGTGTGAATGAGCTCGAAATGAGTTGAAGAAGCTGGGAGAAATGTGCTGAAGTCGAATGTAGCTATATACACGAGCTACACACTACCTCTCCCTGTAGCCCTATCAATCTTAATACTACCACGTAACCTGGACATTTAAGCTTGAGGCCTTGTGATGCTGAACGTGTCTAGATATTTCCTAAACGTGGACGAGTCATAGATTCACGTATACCTCCTTGCCGGTAGTTTATCGAGAGATTGCTGCCAGGCATGACCATTGCGTATGAACATCCAGATAGCCGTCCGGAACACGGACATGTCTCTGCCCAAAAACTCGCTGGTTGCTCGCGTCCTCATAAGCCACACCAATGCCGCCGTTTCCATTCTCATAGACGTGGCCAGACTCTAATCCTTATAGGGACAATTGACCTCGTGATGATTGAAACGCTCGGCTTATGGACTCGAGCCATCCTCTCAAGGTGCAGCTACAATTCACACAATCGGAGGGTTCAGCCGTCGCTGTTGAAGACGCATCTAAGGTACCACGTACACGCAGCCCCTATTATTCTTGGAGTTCTGTTGGCCGTCTAAAGTGGTTAGTCGGATCCATAGCGAATGACGTGTCAGGGGTTTAGGGGCTTTGGAGCTTTGCAGCCTTCATCCAGATGCAGAGGAATTCACTTGTAATAGGAGCTTCTGATTTGTTGACGGAAATATCCATACGGTCCGCCGTAAGAAGCAAAAATCTAGGGAACGGCCCGGCTCTTCCTTTGGGATTTAATCCCTGCCAATTAAAGACCACGACCACGACTCCAGTCCATCGTCGTCAAATAGTCTCTCACAGCGCATCAATCACACCGCAAAAACAAGAATGATCGAGTACTAAACAAATCACAATTCTCGTGCACGTTCGTGCATTCGAATCTCTCTGTGCCCGAAGCTTCAATACTGGAGAAAGCCTCCATCCACCCGAAAGCCGCCCTTCCCGTTGCTCGCGTGCCTCAATCGTCATAGTTAATTGCGGACACTCAGCAGCTGCGGTAATCCTCTATACCCATAATCTTCAGAATCACCGAGTGCGATGTCTCGCCAATCAGCTGATTCCTTTCTTCCTTCTGGCGCGGTTCCCCCACCCGTGTTCTCACCAAACGCTACAATTCAGCCCAGTATGCCAGACTTCTCGAATAGGTCGTCGCCGAGCTCAAAGCCATACCTGCAAACCTCACACGATCAGTCGAGGCAAGGAAGACCAATCTCACCCCCAAAGACGAGAAGTGCCAGTGCGGATGATAGTTCGGCGGCGTTGGTGGAAGATTGGAGAGTGTACACGAGCAAACTACGCAGTCAGAACGAAGGAGAGCGCGCACACATGGCAGCAGACAGGGCAATGATGGAGGAGGTTATGGCGGAAGAGCGAGCCTTATGGGATAAAGAACGAGACATTCTGAAGGCTAGGATATTGGAGTTGGAACTGCAATTGGAGAAGAGAGGCGGTGGCGGGGCACACATTTCACCACCGATAGGTCAAAGAGAACGTCCAGGGATTGTACCTGTGCAACACGCTGGATTGTCTTTTGCAAGTCCTGGATCGAATGCTGTCAGTGTCACTGGGAGTTTTGAGGCAGGCTCTTCGCGCTCCGTCCG
>Ga0182030_10011007_pt1 | contig 18284 bp, 18 predicted proteins | sample 812S3MmetaG_FD_121299 | JGI IMG/M metagenome (GOLD analysis project Ga0182030, IMG submission 121299) | Permafrost microbial communities from Stordalen Mire, Sweden - 812S3M metaG (Illumina Assembly) | ecosystem: Environmental > Terrestrial > Soil > Wetlands > Permafrost | place: Sweden...
ATCACATCAATGGCTATATAAATATTGATTATCCTTCATCTGAGCATACTGTACAAACTACATCGGGCGCGGATGTTTTTGCTGATATAGTCACGTTACGTCTTCCACGAGAAAGCATTGATGAAATTCGCTCTCATCATGTATTTGAACATTTTGATAGACAAACTGCACTTGCGCTGCTTTGCAATTGGCATCATGCATTGAAAAATGGTGGCACTCTTATTATAGAAACACCCGATTTTGAAAGAAGTGCAAAGTTACTACTTTTAGATGAATCACTTTCATATAAAGAAAAACAAGCAATTCTGAGGCATATTTTTGGTTCTCACGAAGCACGGTGGGCTATCCATTGCGATGGCTGGTATGAAGAAAAATTTCTCCATGTTCTATCACTTTTAGGATTTGAAAAAATTACAATTGAACATTCTCGCTATTTGAATCTCTGCAACATAACCGTGTATGCTCGAAAAACAAAAAGCTTGAATCACAGTGAACTGGTAAGCATCGCAAAAGGAATTTTGAGTGAGAGCTTAGTAGCAGAATGTGAAACAAAAATGTATCAAATATGGTGCGAACAACTTTGTAATCTATGCTTGTAGTATAAAACATTTACAACAACGACTTTTCAAAAAATAATCCAATTTCACGATCACTGGACATTAATCTATGTAAAAAGTGTTTAAATGGTTCTCGACCAAATTCAGCCAATCTTAGATTGTTTTCCATATCCTTCTTCCGCAAAACAACTGCTTTAGAAAGCCCGGAATCTTCCCATGCATATGTTTCATAGGCAAACTGCCAGGCAGCAATACCATTACCCAAGAAGGCTAACCGATAGTCGATCTGCGCTTCAGGGAAAGGACCATAGTTAATGTGTTCATTGCATGGCTTAAAAGATTTTTTTGATAAACCTAAGAAGAAAGCTGCGGCATTGGTTCTTTCTAATTCATACGCACAATCGGTCATTGAACATTCTTTAATATGTATAGATGTATCAGTAATTACTAAACAGTATTCATGAGCACAATAGACCAAATAATCGTCAATGTAAGATTTTTGTTTGTCTGCCATTACAACGTTACATGGCAAGCTTAATTCTTGATATTGCTTCAGCATCTCATCAGAATTGGCATGATACACGATGAGCACTGTTTCAAGGCCACTCACTTTTATCAATTCATGCTGAATAAACTCTTGAAGCCCGTCAGGATCATCGATTGAATAGATAATAGCATCAGCCTGTTTATGCTGGCGCCTGCCGGTTATTATATTATCTCTTGCCGATAGAGGCTGATATTTTTTCCATGAGCTAGCTGGCGGAATTTCTATTTTTATCGGCATATTACAGGTGCTCAATGCATTAGTTCTATTATATAAATAGAGCGCATCTGAAATAAACCGATAATGCCCTTGACCGGCCATTTCCATCATAGGGAACATAATCATATAATCAATAGTAGGCGTAGTTGGTATAAAACTTCCTTTCCATATCAGATCTTTCAGGTGTATTTTTTTGAACAGCCATGCATAAAAAGTGCGGGGATGAGAATACCAAAACCCAAGCTCTCTAAATTGATTTTGTTCAGCTATATGTTGCGGAACATCAATAGAAAAGCCTAGACCAGGGTTAGGCCAATCTTCATATTGACCATAGGTGAGCCAGACATCCCATTTATTATAGACTTTATTCAAAAGCCAAAGCACTTTATCATGCTTTAGAAAATCATCGCCATCAAGATGCACAATTATCTCATCATCATCGCATAAATAAGCAGCGCGATAATGATTGGGCATTAAGCTTTGCCAGGTATCATTTCGAATAAGAATAAAGCGATCCCATTCATTGCATTCCGTAACATATGCAAAGACTAAATCGGCCGTACCATCGGACGAATTATCATCAACATAAATAAAACGAAATTTGTCTTTGGGATAATCCTGCATAAAGGCTGAATGTAAATTTTGCTCAACCCATTTTGCATTGTTGCGGGAACAAATAATAATCACAATTTTTTTATGTTCCGGCGCTTCATAATCAGCAAGATCCGCCCAGACGGAAATTGCAGCAGCAGATCCAACACTCATCCACAATAAATACGGTAATAATAAAAATGAAACCTTATTGGCAAACAATTTCATTATCATCTATCTTATTTGGTTACTTTTTCTTGCGCACAAAAAGAACATCACCAAAATCTACCCAACGTTTGGTGTCTTCATACATAACCACGAAGCCTTGAGATTCAAGCCATGCACGATATTCGGGATATTTTGGGCAACCTGCATAAACTTCATAAAAATTAACCTCGGTATAGATAACCGATACCGTTTTAAGAATTTCCGGTGCGGCTTTGAGCATCGCCATTTCAGCACCTTGCATATCAAGCCACATAAAATCTATATGCTCAACATTATTTTGCTTTGCCCATTCATCAAGATTCATTGCTTGCACTTCGATTGTACGTTCAAAAAAAACATCCGGGTGATATTTGAGATGATCCTTTGGCGCTAAAAGTGAATGCGAACAATCTGAAGAGCCACTGCTCAAATAAAATTTTGCTCTGCCGGTTTTATCACTTAATGCAACTTGATGGCAATGAATATTGGGATAATTCTTAGTGTTTTCTTTCAACTGAGTAAAAAGAGTTGGCATCGGCTCAAAGGCATAGATTGTTGCGCCTTTCCATACTTCACGGGTTTTAAGTGTATCGGCCCCCGCGTGCGCACCCGCATCAAGTATTACGGGATTTTCAGGAAGATAATTCTTAATAAGAAATCGTACGGCTGTATCCGCTTGCATATAAACAACCGCGCTTGAAGCAATACAAAGCAAACTTATATGTAATAATTTTTTCATTCTCAATCCTTTTTTTAATTAAAATTACTTCAAAGAAAATAATACAATTTCAAAGAGAAAGCTACTTCAAAGTTCTCTTTTTCTTTACTATACTCGTCATGTCTTTTTTTAAAATAAGACAAAGGAAGTATCACATGAAGCAAATTTTGTATATCAGCATTTTTCTCATTTTAAGTTCTTTGCCAATCTTTTCTATAGGCCCGGTGCTGGTTATTGTAGGAACCCGCCCCGAAGGGATCAAAATGATCCCGGTATATAATGCTCTTCAAGAAGCCGGTATTCAGGCCATACTTTGTTCAACCGGCCAACACACAGACCTCCTTGATGATACGTTTAGAATTTTCAACGTTATGCCGGATATTAATTTAAATATCATGAAGCCGGGGCAAGATCTTTTTTATATCACTACCACGGTGCTTGATAAAATGAAAATGGTTCTTCAAGATATTCAGCCATCTTTAGTGTTGGTACAAGGAGATACTACAAGCGCTATGGCTGCCGCATTGGCTGCGTTCTATCTAAAGATTCCGGTTGGTCATGTAGAAGCAGGATTACGTACCGGTAATAAATATGGACCATTCCCTGAAGAAATTAATCGAAAATTAATTGGCTCCATTGCTACCTATCATTTTGCGCCAACGCATGATGCGATGGAAAATCTCATTAAAGAAAATATTAATTCAAAAGACATTTTTTGTACGGGTAACACGGTAGTTGATGCATTACATACCATTCAACATAGAATTAGCCTCAATGAAATCCCTGTAACAGATTCTCTTAAAGATGTAATCAAAAAAGCACAACAAAATAACAATACCTTAATGCTCCTCACCGCACATCGGCGCGAATCATTTAATGGTGGACTGGCACGTATTTTTTCTGCCGTAAAACAAACACTCCAAGACAATCCACATCTTTTTGTTATTTACCCCATGCACCCGAATCCTGCAATCAAAAAAACTTTTGATGAATCTGGATTAAAAAACATGCCAAATATCATGGTTACCGCCCCACTTGCTTATAGCGATCTCGTTTATGTGCTGGAAAAATGCAATTTAGTAGCGACTGATTCGGGAGGCATCCAAGAAGAGGCCGCAAGCCTGGGCAAACCGGTGATCGTACTGCGCAATGAAACTGATCGATCAGAAGGCGTTTATGAAGGACTTGCCTATTTAGTGGGAACTGATGAAACAAAAATACAACAAACCATTGCCCATGTTCTGACCAAAAAAGAAAAAAGAAGCTATAACCAACTGTATGGTAATGGTACCGCCAGCAAACAAATTGTTGAAATCATTAAACGTGGATTAAATGCCGCAAAGGAAACTGAATGAACGCACGCATAGTAGGATTATTGTATTGTCTGATTATCGTACATTCTTTGCATGCATCGGATGAAGCACTTCTACCGGAACCGATAAAAAAAAGAGTATTAATTGGCACTCCCATACGCCAAAAACCGGCAATATTGAAAGAATTTTTACTATCCCTGGAAGAGCTTAACCAAAATAGTTTTGAAGCCGATTATTGCTTTATAGATGATAATACCGATCAAGAATCTGCGCAGATTCTTGATGAATTTCTTATAAAACATCAACCAAGGGCTCTTGTGTCAAAAGCGGAAAATATCGGTGATATCTATATTTGCAATGAAACAACTCACTATTGGAGCGAACAAGTAGTTTGGAAAGTGGCTCACTTTAAAGATGCAATTATCAACTATGCATACACAAATAAATACGATTACGTCTTCTTAATAGATTCTGATATTGTCTTATACCCCAATACCATTGAACAACTCATTGCTGATGATAAAGATATTGTTTCTGAAATTTTTTGGACCAGTTGGACTCCAAATGCACCAAAAAAACCACAAGTCTGGCTCTATGATACTTATACACAATATGAAATTAAATATGGGGAAAATTTAACGGCAGAAGAAGTCAATAATCGCCATTTACAGTTTATCGAAACAATGCTCACCCCAGGCGTCTATGAAGTTGGCGGTTTGGGTGCATGCACCTTAATCAGTAAACACGCAATGGAACAAGGCGTTAGTTTCAAAAAAATTAAAAATCTAACTCTGTGGGGAGAAGATCGGCATTTTTGCGTACGCGCTTTAGCCCTCGGGCTCTCATTATTTGTTGATACCCATTATCCGGCATATCACATCTATCGCGAAAGCAATTTAGCAGGCGTTAATGAGTTTAAAGATAATTGCAGAAATGGCTTATATCAAATATAAAAAAGGTTTGTTATGAAATTATTTAACAATATATTATTCGCGTTATGTGCATTTATAATTGCACAACCTATTGCATGTAAACCAAAAGTTACCTTTTCTATGATAATGAAGAATGAGGCCGGCAGAAAATTACGTGAATGCCTGGAAGAGGTGCGGCATTATATTGATGAAGCGGTTATCATTGATGATGGTAGCACTGATGACAGTGTAAAAATTGCTGAAGAAGTATTAAAGGATATACCTCATCGAATTATTTGTAATACACAATCAAAATTTCATAAAGAATACACATTACGCCAACAGCAATGGGAAGAGACCATTAAAACAAATCCGGAATGGATTTTAAATATTGATGCTGATCAAATTTTTGAAGTAAAAATGCGTGAAGAAATTCATAAACTTATCAATCAAAATGAGATCGATGCATGGTTTTTTAGATTGTATGATTTTTGGGATGAAACTCACTACCGTGACGATGCTATGTGGTGTGCGCATAAGGCGTGGAATTGGTGCTCATTATTGCGCTATAAGCCAGATTTTAATTATGTATGGAAAGAGACACCCCAACATTGCGGACATTTTCCTAAAAATATTGGTGAACTACCCTGCGCACGTTCATTAATGCGCCTAAAACATTATGGGTGGGCAAATGAAGCTGATCGCATCGCCAAATATTACCGTTATATGCAACTGGATCCAGGTGCCAAATATGGATGGCAAGCTCAGTATGATTCTATTTTAGACCCAGCTCCACATCTCACTGAATGGATAGAATAACAAAAAATTCACTACCAGATGCTTGATAAAAACTGGCTCCTTTTATTATGGTTAAAAAAAAGGAGCCACTCATGAAAAAAAATATTATTTTTCTTTTATTAATTACTACCAATTTGATAATTGGAACTCAACCTACAGCAAAAGAGAAACAAATTATCCTTCACAAGCTAGTCAAATACAACGGTCCTAAAACATTCTTATTATCCTATCCACGCTCTGCAAATACTTGGATGCGATACTGCTTGGAATATTTAACACAACGGCCAACATTCCATAAAACACATACGGATAAACGCAATCAACCACTCGGTTGGCTTGCCAATTTTGAGATAGATTGCGCAAAACCACCAATAGAAAAAACTCATGTTCTTGAACCCGGAAGTTTTAATAAACATGTTGATAAACTCATACTCATAGTACGTAATCCCAAAGAAGCAATTCAGCGCCATGAACATCAACTGAATAGTAAAGAACATTTAACAGCAAAAGGAAGAGGTAAACTTTACTTTGACAATATTGCGTTGTTTGATTCATGGGATCCTCAAAATAGAATTCTTATCTATTATGAAGACTTAATCTTGGCCCCAAAAACAACTTTAGAACAAGTACTTTTTTTTCTTAATGAACCACCATCAAAATTAGATGCTTTCATGAAAGATTACGCTGAGCATCAAAAAAAGGCCATTCAAATATATAGCGAATCTAATTCAAAAGCTGCAGATATTTTATTTCACTCGAAAAGAATGAAACCCGAACTTCGCAAACAAATCGATCAATGGATCGCAGAATTATATCCAATGCAATGGAATAACTATTTAAAATTCCGCTTTAGCGAAGCTGTTTTAGATTATGGCACGAAAAATACAACTCGGGCCACTACAATGGCGCTGCTGAATAATGCAATGAGTTCATCCAAGCAAAGGTAGACCAATTGTTAATTTTTTAAAATGACATTATTCATTAAAATTTCATCAATATGGTATTGATTTTCATGTACAATACAATGCCAAGGAGAAATTTGTATTTTATAATGTCCTAATTTGGAAGCAACCGTTGAAAAATTTGCGTCAGGGCGAATCAAACAATCAAATTGGGTAATAGAAAAAAAGTCTTCCAACACATTTAAATCATGTCTATTGTCATCATTGCGATACGCAAAACCCATGCGAGGACATTGAACATTTTCCTTAAAGAAATCTGCTAATTCTGCCGGATTATTATGATCGGTAAACATACGTACATGCAATAATTCATTTGGATAATATTCGGCTATTCTTTTTAATTGCTGAATATAATACGTAAGCGGTGGGAACTTGAGTTGACTAATATTTTCCGCCGTTTGATTGGGGTAATCCTTTAAACTCGCGATATCAAAACCGGTCCCGATCCGGACATGCAGTGCTATGGTTAAGCAATCTTTAGGCTTTTTGGTAATTGTTAAGGGGAATCGAGGGCTAATCATAGTGCATAACTCAGCCTTAAAAGCATAATCATCCCAGTCCACGGGAAAATAATAGAAAAAGCGCGGATTTTTTTCACGTTCTATGATCGATTCAGGAAAATAAGGAATCACGTATAGAATATTTTTTTCTGGTTCAAACAGATAGGGGTATACTTTACTAATATCAATGATTGCATCATATTTTGCATATTCTTCTTGCGTCAGCAAAATCTCTTTTTCATGCATCATTAACTGATCTGAATAAGGAAAAGCCCGATAAAGAAGCGGAATATCATATTTATATGCGATCCATTTTGCATGACAATATGCCAACAAATTATCGCCCAAACGTCCGCCACTAAAAGTATAGGTTACGGCGCTTTTGGCTGACACATGTGCTATACAAATAAATAAACTCAAGAAAAAATATACTATACGTTGTTGTAACAGCATGACGACAATCCTTTTTCTTCATTGGAAATATGCTATTTCTAACCATACCAAATTTCAGATAATAATCTTTTATTCCTTGCTTCAAGCAGATGCTATGATATACTCCTTTTCCATGAAAGCACCAGTTTTTTATTATTTTTAAGGAGATATTAATGAAAAAATTTTTTCTTATTTTTTTAACAAGTTTAACTTTTACAAGTTTACATCCTGATTATATAAAATTTGGGCATCGTCTGGAGAAGAACATTCACATTCCAGGGTATAGAACCTTTGATTATGCATTTTGGCTCCATCCAAGCCAAGGCAACCGAGAACTAGAAAATTTATTTACAAAAAAAACCTTAGACTTTTACGGTGCCATCATTCCTGAAGGAAGCGTAGCGATTGATATCGGCGCACATGTAGGGGACACCTCTGTTGCCTACTCTTTGGTTGTCGGCGATCAAGGCACCGTCGTTGCATTTGAACCAAATCCTTCATGCTTTGATGTACTAAAAATTAATGCAGCAAATAATAAAAATATTATTCCAGTAAATGCAGCGATAACCGAAGAAAATGGAAATTACACTTTTTATTATACTGATCCCGGTCTTTGCAATGGCGCTTTTGCTGAAATGCTTTCTATACACCCGTATAGAATTCCGGTAAACGTAGTTGGTGTTAATTTGGAAAACTGGTTAGAAACACAAACTCCCGCTCTTATTTCTAAAGTAAAATTTATCAAAATTGATACTGAGGGATATGATCGCTTTATCATCAAAAGTATTAAGAACTTTTTATTAAAACACAGGCCAATCTTACAGACAGAGCTTTTTACATATTTAAACAACGATGAAAAAATTGATCTATTTACCTTAATAGATTCGATGAATTACAAAATTGTTCTTGCCGCTTACAATGGCTTGATCGATACTACCTCTATAGCCTCACGAAAACCTTTTGATCTTCTGAGTTTTATTAACTTCCAAGTGCCTGAAGGCTCTATAGACTTATTGTGTATCCCTGATGAGCAATTTTCAAATTATAAATAGAGTTTGATCCTACTCATAAATGAGATTCTCTTCTGCATATCGATCGTATAAATAGGTATGCCAAATATAAGGATATAATTGGGCAATCCACGCATCGATCTGTTTTCTATGCACTGGCGTAATCAGCTTTGAATGATAGAGCAAATCGTTGCCCTTTGATTCTGATTCTTTATAAATCTTGATTGCATTCTTTTTGTGCCATTTATAGTTAGTTATGAAAGAATCAATTTTATCCAGCGAGCTTTCTAGAAAAATTAAAACTGTTACCATTGTTTGAATCGGCTTTTCAATCAGATCTTCATAGAAAATCAGCAATCTTTTTTCAGGGTTCCACGAATCATACACAGCAATATTATTAAAATAGATCCGCGGATCAGAATTACCCTTGCTGCTATCTCCTTGCAATACACCAAGCGTGATCTCCATGCCACCATGCCTGCTCAATGCTTCCTTTGGATTACGAACAATCAATATTAATTTATCAGTTTCCCAATCGCCCTTGCCTTTTTCTATTTCTTTTTGTGTATGCACTTTTTCAATCGGTGGCAACATGGGATTAATTTCAAACCCTGCCGACCATGCAATTGGATGATTTCTGGAATCTTTTAAATTAAATCGGTGAAACGTAGGCCTTTCCGATAAATACTCGAGCCAATAACGACTCCAAGTATTTCCTGAGCGAGGATATGAGAGCAAGAAGGTGCGCTCTCCTTTATAAGTGCAAAATTGATCTAATAGTTCTAGATGCAAAGAATCCAACCCAAGGAGCAACCCCGCATTAATTACTAAAAAAAAACTAAGGACATAATTTTTTATCATATTCTTTCCTTTTTTATTTTTACGATAAAAAAACATGCGTATTTTTGTCAATACATCGAAAAATCGCTATGTTATAGAAAAATATTTCTTCAAAAAAGGAAAACACAATGAACAGATCTTTCAAAATCCTTGTATTACTCGCTTTTTTGGCAATCCCCTTTAAATCCCTCCCTACGGCACAAAAAACCGCCCTCATTTTTGGCGTCACGGGGCAAGATGGTGCCTATTTAGCTGAATTCTTATTATCAAAAGGCTATGAAGTGCATGGCGTTAAAAGACGTTCTTCAAGCTTTAATACCTCTCGCATTGACCATTTATACAAAGATCCACATAATAGCAAAGAGAATGCATTAATCTTACATTATGGTGATCTATCAGATAGCGCTAACATATCAAAACTCATTCAAGAAATTGCTCCTGATGAGGTATACAATTTAGGCGCGCAAAGCCATGTACGTGTTTCCTTTGATATTCCTGAATACACTGCTGATATTGATGCGCTCGGCACTTTACGCATTTTAGAAGCAATCCGCACATCGCATAAAAAAATTAAATTTTATCAGGCCTCGAGCAGCGAAATGTTTGGAAGAGTTTTAGAAATTCCTCAGCGAGAAACTACTCCTTTTTACCCACGCTCACCATATGGCTGCGCCAAAGTATTTGCCTATTGGATTACCGTAAATTATCGTGAAGCATATGATATTTTTGCCTGTAATGGCATTCTTTTTAATCATGAATCGCCTCTTCGCGGGGAAACATTTGTAACACGAAAAATAACCCGTGCGGTTGCGCATATTTATTATAAGTTACAAGATACGCTCTATTTAGGAAATCTTGATGCCAAACGGGATTGGGGATATGCCAAAGACTATGTTGAAGCCATGTGGCTTATGCTGCAACAAGAAAATTCGGATGATTATGTGATTGCTACGGGGCAAACTCATTCGGTTCGTGAATTTGTAGAACTTGCTTTTAAAGAAGTAGGCATTGATATTGAATGGCGCGGCAGCGGCATAGATGAAATAGGAATCAATAAAAAAACAGGCAAAACCATTGTTGCAATCGATCCGGTATATTTTAGGCCAACGGAAGTAGATCTTTTGATCGGCGATCCATCTCATGCGCAGCAAAAACTTAACTGGCAACCGAAAACTGACTTTAAAACGTTAGTTAAAATCATGATGAACAATGATCTTGTATCATTAAAAAATACACTGAAATAAATAAGGAGCCATATGAAGTTCAATTTGTTACTTATTACCGGCTTATGCACAATCTCATTAAATCTTTGTGGTTACGCAAAAGATTTTACCACCGATCGCCCGGTAACAATTGCTATTTTAGCCAAAGACAAAGAGCACTGCCTTCTAACTTATTTAAACTGCATACAAAAACAAACATTCCCCAAATCAAAAACGTATTTATATATACGAACCAATGATAATAATGATAACACTGCTGAGATTCTAAAAGCATGGGTTGAAAAAGTAAAAGATCAATATCTTGGCGTATATTTTGATGATTCTGATGCTCCCGTAAGCGTAAAAGAATTCACGCAACACGAATGGAACTGCACACGCTTTAAAGTTTTAGGGCAAATTAGGCAAGATTCTTTAGATTGGGCGTATCATCATAACTCACACTATTTTATTGCCGATTGTGACAATTTTATTTTCCCGCACACCATAGAGACCATGGTGAATACGAATTTACCAATAGTTGCACCACTACTGCATAGTTATTGCGCGTATTCAAATTTTCATGCGGCCATCGATCGCAATGGCTATCTATTAGACTCTCCTTTCTATCTTCCGCTCGTAAATCAAGAAATAAAAGGACATGTACAAGTACCCGTTGTGCATTGTACCTATTTTATTCGGTATGAAGTGTTACCGGAAATGTGCTATGACGATGAAAGCTATCGCTATGAGTATGTTATTTTTAGTGATAATGCACGCAAAAAAGGAATTCCCCAATATCTGGATACCACTGATGTTTTTGGCTATGTCAGCTTTGCTGAAAATTCCACTGATCTTGTCTGCGAGCCATGGTTTATCTCATTTTCAACACGCTTGCATACATTCAAGAGAGATAATTAATAGCTAAAGCCCTCGCGGACATAAATATCATCAACATGTAAATGGGTGATAAAGATAAACCCGTTTGCGGTTAAATATTCACGTATATATGGCTCATTATAATTATTCTCCACCGTAATAACGTCAATCGCGATTTTTGAAAAATCAATTGTTTTCAGGATTTCCAGCTCACAGCCTTCCGTATCAAGAGATAGAAAATCAATATGATTTACGCCATAACGGCTAAGTATCGTATCAAGGCGAACACTAGGCAACTGGAGAATCTTAAGTTCACCACCAAAATTAGCCGTGTCATTTTTAACCGCGTCAAGCGCCCTCGAATCATACGTCCCACATAAACCGCTCAACATTTCATCACAGCCATCCACATGTAAAAATGGTAATTCACCTTCAATGCTTGAAACGCAGGCATTGATACAAATACATTCACGGCATTCTTTTAGTTGTTTGAAAAGATGCGGCAACGGCTCAAAGCAAAAGCCTGTCCACCCAAGGTCTTTCTCAAAAAAATAGGTGTTGCTAAAGCTCATCCCATCGTGCGCACCAATATCCAAAAATATACCGCCGGTCTTATTTTGAAAAAAATGCTCATTCACAAATCTATCTTGCCCGGCCTGACTTTTATAATCGGCATTAAGAATACCAAATCCAAATAAAACAAGTACGCTAAAAATGCCGTGTGTATTCATATTTTTCTCAAAAATTATTTTTTAAATTTATGCTGCTGCAGTTGTAAGACGCCGATTGAGATAGAAAGAAAGATTGGTAAATAAATGGGGATAATTATCATGAATTCTCAATGCTTCGCGAACTGCACTTTCACCAATTTCAAATTCATTCACATACCAAGCACTTTGGCCAAGAATATCATGGCGTATATAATCATAAGCCTCTTTTTCAACAAACAAAGTATCATTGATAGGATATTCTACTTCGCATGCTCGATGTGCAAAAATATAGGCACACGCATGATTGCCTTCACTCAAATAATGTTGGGCTATTTTTATGAGCGGCTCAACACGAATTGGACGCATGGTAAATGCTTTAAGATAATGATCAAGCGCTTCAGGCCATGTAGAAGTGCCATCAGGGCGCTGCTTCATGCGCTCAGTAACTTGGGCCAAACGGTAGCGGGCCATCATATCTTCTTCGTTCCATCCAATAAGCTCAGTGCGCAATTTATAAAATTTATAGGCATTTTCAAGATCACCCAAACAATCATAGGTTTGGGCTAAATAAAAGGCAGTACGGGAATCTTGCGGATTTGCCAAATGCGCTTTTAACAAAAGATCTCTATCGCGAGTCCAACGGCGTTGCGTTTTTTCTGCGCCGGCTCTTTGTACGCGCAATTCAAAGTAAATATCATTGGGCGTTTTCCAGCGAGTGCCGATCATAATTGTCTCATGCACAACACCACCAAAACGCAAACCCGATCCACAACGAATTAATCGTTGGGTACCAAAATCAAGATCAGTCGAAACAATACGAATTAAATAAGAAGTATGATCAGGATAAGCCAATTCAGCTTCACAAAAAGAGATAAGCTGATCAACTTCGTGTAAATACCATTCTGCATCGGGCATCAACATATAACCGGCATGTGGAAAGAGCTCTTCACAAAGATCAAGCGCGCGATTACGCGATGTGGCAAAATCAATAAATGGTTCTTGAATAATATGATAGTTAGTTAGATGATATTCATCAAAAAGCTCTTTTGCTTTTATCATGGTAGGACTCCACTCCGGAAGTGTATCGTCCGTTTCAAATACTAAATAAGCAATTTTTTCGCCCCGCGGGTCGGCTTTACAATACATTTCCAAAGTCGGCTTAATCACATCAGTCTCATTTTTCACCATAATCACCACAACCAAGAGTGGATCAGGTTTACTTGATGTCGCCAATATATCTGTTTGAAATGAGAAAAAGAGAACTAACGCAAGAAAAGCACGCAAGAACTTCATTATACTTCCTTTTTTATGTCTAACTACGAATTACTAACTTGCTGCTATTTATAAAACAAGAATAATAAAATGTCTACCGCTTATGACAAATTTGGTTATACTGATAGAAACCCTTTCAGTGAAAATAAATACATGGAATTTTAATGTTTTTAATTATCTTATTGTATGCTCTCTTTGGCAGTTCGTTTCCTATTAGCAAAACAGTACTTGGATTTGTTGATCCGATATTCTATACAGGAATACGAATGTTCATTGCCGGATCAATGCTTTTAATTTATCAGATTGGCTATGCCCACCAACATTTTAAATTTAATTGGAAAAATGCATGGCTTTATGGCCAAGTGATACTTTTTGGAATTTATCTGACCTATATATTGCGTTTTGTAGGATTATCAACGTTGTCATCGGCAAAAACTGCATTCCTCTTTAATTTTATGCCGTTCTTTTCTGCCGTTTATTCCTATTTCTTTTTTAAAGAAAAACTAACACGCCAACAGTGGGCAGGATTAGTAATCGGCTTTTTTGGCTTCTTACCAATCCTCATTTCATCGTCCGGCGCTGAAAAACGTATAGGCGAATTTTTATTTATCTCTTGGCCTGAATTAGCTGTTTTAGCAGCGGTTGCATGCCAAAGTTATAGTTGGATCATTATGCGTCGTTTGATTAGAGATAAAGGCTATGCCCCAAGCATGATTAATGGGATGACCATGTTAACCGGTGGTATTTTTGCTCTTATCACTGCATACTTTTTTGAAGGTCCGCAGACCATGGAAGATCCGGGAGCATTTTTAAGCTGGCTCGCGTTGGTGATTATTATAAGCAACATAGTCTGCCATAACTTGTACGCTCATTTATTACGCAGCTATACGGCAACATTCTTAGCATTTGCCGGTTTTCTCGGGCCGCTTTTTTCAGCTTTCTATGGATGGCTATTTAGAAATGAAATCATCACCTGGCATTTTTATGCTTCAGCAATAATTGTTTTTATTGGTCTTTATTTATTTTATCGGCATGAGTTACAGGTTACCGGCATTGAAAAACATCATGAAAAACCACAGGCTAGTTAACACGTGTGAGCTCTGTTTTCACAGATTAGACTATTAACTATTTTAGTGCAGCGTTGTTAGCAGTTCTTCGATAACATCCAATGGCATTAACGTATCATACTGACCTTCATATTGATCAATAAAATCCGTTGTTTTTATACATCTATGATGTTGCAATCCCACCATCTGTGACAAATTCCAAATAGTACAATCTCTGCGCGCTTGATAGAGTTCTATTATTTGCACATCTGGATTACAGAATATTAGATTAGTTAATCCTGATCCAAGAGAACCTACAATAATTTCTGCATTATTAAATAAAGCTATTTGCTCTATAACAGACATTTTTGTTAAATGATAGCGGACAAAATCCTGCGCTTCAAATAAAGCAAAAACTTCATCTTCGTTTATAACTTTTCGCATTGAGGCATCTTGACGAGAAATAAATACTTTTTTATTAAACTGATAATCGTGCTTCTGCTGTTCTATATTACGCAGTAATTTTGCTCTTACATAGTGCACAATATAGCTCGGGATATAATGCACCAATCGCGGACAGCCATCCACACTTACATTTGCAACAAGCGAAGGAACAATTAATGTGTCAGCACTTACCATATAATCATCCGTCGCGATAATGATTTTGGATGAATCGATTCCCCATAACTGCAATGTTTCTTTCATATACGGAGCATGTATTGGAACATACAAAAAGTCATATTCTACGCCCTGCATTTCCAGCAATGCCAACCGCCCCAAAACCTCAACAATCCAGTGATAATAATAGTTGTAGCCAGATTGCGCAATCACAGCAATACGACCTTCTTTGATAATTACTGGATTTTCTTTTGCTCTTTGTAATGCCACTTCTGCCGGATATACTCTTTGCCATATAAGTTCATTAATAAGCGAATCATTTACAATAACCCAGCCATCAAGCCCAAATACTTGCCCTTGAGGGATAGTTAATATAAACGTTTCATGAAAAAAACCTTTATAATGATCATTGGTCAATGGCAATTTTTCATATTCAAATGGGAATGCCGGATAAAAAGGCACATAACTTATCTGATCGTTGATTTTCATTAGATCTGAAATGGCCGATACATTAAGTTGCCAAGAATTTGCGTATATGCGCGATTGCGCTATTGTGCTCAATGAGCAAACGATCAAAGCATGTATAATTTTCTCAACCCCTGATTTTGACTGCATGCACTTTCTCCTTAGCTCGTAACTAATTTTTAGTGCCAATATACATGGTTTGCAAGTCAAAGCAAAAAAAGCGAGACGAATTATAAGGATTTATGAAAATGAATCAAAGGGGCAAATTCTTAGAGATTACTCGGTAGCCCGCGAAAATTTGTTTTTAATCCATGCAATCGGATGCAAGCGTCCATGACTGATATGATTAATTTCATCTTGATAGAAAATTAAAAGACCAATAAAGGTCACGCAAGAAGCATACAAGAAATTGAGTGTCAGTGGTTCACCTAATAAAATGTGACTGAAAAAATATACATACAATGGCACTGAAAATCCGGCAAGCGATACAAATGTTGCGGTATGACGCTTCAAGAACCCGGCATACATAGTATAACCAATAACATTTCCCACTAAAATGGTATACACTACCGCAAAAAATATTAGCGGCAAATACGTTTCAGGGCCGATTGCCAAATGCAAGAAGGCGGTGGCATCGGTGAGACTGTAAACCGGCAAATATGCGTGCAAAAAGGGAATTACCCCGAGAATTGTAATAATTCCTGACCACATAAATGGTGTTGTAAATGCTAGTATTCCGCTGATTGTCATTAATAAACCATTTACCTCAGCTGGTGTATAACGCTCTTTTCGCAATAATTGCTGCACAAACATCCAACCTATTCTACCAATTGCCATTGCAAGCAATGCAGCGATTTCTGGATATGAGAAGATTGACCATGCCATTAATGCATTCTCACCAGTTGATGATGAAATAAGAAGTATGAGCGTACCTGTAAAACCAAGAACAATACCGATAATCTTCTTTTTGGTTAAACGCTCACCCCAAAAAAGATACGCATATAATGCGGTCACAAATGGATCCAAACTTGCCAAAAAAGCAGCCTTGGAAGTGAGCATGTTTTTCAACGCATATGCTTTGAAAAGTGCAGGTATCAACATAGTAAGAAGAGAAATACCAAGCAAAATCAAAAGATCTTGACGAAAATAGTTGAATTTAAGCCGATGAGATTGCTTACGGTAATAAAGTAATAAAATAATGCCGGCGCCCAACATGCGCAAACCAACCATTAATGAAAGTGACAATGCTGAAAGCGCAAATTTATTTGCAACCGTAGCACTTGCCAAAAAAGCAAAACCTAAAAATACATCAAACATGCGAATAACCTTCGCTTCTTTATCGTAAATTATTATTTAATATATACCTTGTAGTGATGGCGCTAGCCCGGCATAGCTCCGCAAGGAGCGACGACGTGGTGCCGAGAGCCGGATTCGAACCGGCACAGTGTTGCCACCGCAGGCACCTGAAGCCTGTGCGTCTACCAATTTCGCCATCTCGGCAATTAATTTCAAACAAGATAAGGATAAAGCCTTAGCAATAAAATGCAAAGAAAGCTTAAAAATCAGCCATTCCGGTCATCCTGAGCCCAGTCGAAGGACCTGAAAGAAAATGAAAATGCACATGAAAAACACATTGCCCGGCATCTGCTCCGTTATTCACCAAAAGTCTAAATGCTTGTGAACCGGGTAGCTGCTGCGCCAATTGTTTTGCCATCATAATCATCTGACCGGCAAGTTGTGTATCGGAATCATCAAACCCAGCAATATCAGCAGCATGCTTCTTAGGAATAATAAGATAATGGATTGGAGCTTTTGGATTGATATCTTTAATAACTATAATCTGCTCATTTTCAGCAATCATAGTTGCAGGAATTTCTTTGGCGATAATTTTGCAAAAAATACAGGAAAATTGCATAGAAAAGAACCTTTATGATTGGCGCGAGGAGTCCAGCCTACGCTTATCCAGGCCTTTCCTACTTCGCTAAAACTACGAAGGACAGGCCGGCTTTTGGCAAGCGGAGTTTATCCTGAGCGAGCTTGCGAGTCGAAGGGAAGGGCAACCTTCGCTTTTCGAGATCAAACTTTATTTTCAATAAATGCCTTAAGTGCTGGCGTCTGCCAGGCGTAACTTGCCGAGCCTGAAGGCCCGGATAAGTGAAGCCTGGTGCCGGGAGTCGGACTCGAACCGACATGTTGTTACCAACGCTGGATTTTGAATCCAGTGCGTCTACCAATTCCGCCATCCCGGCAATATGGTAATAGAATAACTAAAAATAGAATATCGTCAATTAAAAAGGCTTATATAAAGAGAAAATAATGTGCCAAAAACACACAAACTAATGACAAACGCCTAAAAAATATTATAATTTAACGCAATCATAATTTCTTATTGGTCGTGCTAAAACAAAAAAATAATTACCCCATTGCCAAAAGGTAAAACTATATGTATCAACAATCATTTTTAAATGCAAAGTCTTTTGCACTCATCTTAAT
>Ga0182030_10011008_pt1 | contig 18284 bp, 16 predicted proteins | sample 812S3MmetaG_FD_121299 | JGI IMG/M metagenome (GOLD analysis project Ga0182030, IMG submission 121299) | Permafrost microbial communities from Stordalen Mire, Sweden - 812S3M metaG (Illumina Assembly) | ecosystem: Environmental > Terrestrial > Soil > Wetlands > Permafrost | place: Sweden...
CTCGCCTTTGGCGTAATGGAGGGCGGGTCCGTTGTACTCCGTAGTAATTACGTTAAGACACACATTCACACGGGCGTGAGTGAGTGTTGACATCAAAGATTCTAGGTCGTAGGGTGCTTTTGCCAGGTCGGCAGGAGGCGCCGCCGTGATACAGGGACAGCATGCAATACTTCGGTTGGCGGCATCTACTGCTGCGATGGTTAGTGCCTTTGCGCCGGTGCTTGCAGGATGGGCCGAGGCGGCTTAACGATACGCTTAATGGTATGCCGGCGCGCGGCTCGGGCACGAAGCACTCGAGTGCGTTTTGGGTAAGCTCCAGTTGGGGGCAGTAGTCAATGCGCCCCAACAAAGAATCTTCATTAGGTCTTGAAGTGATGGGCGAGTCAGTAGAGCGCGCGATCGAGCCACGGCTGAGCCCGATCAAAGGTGCTTGGTTGGCGCTGGCGGTCCTGTGCGCCGTGTACGCGCTGAATTTTTTAGACCGGCAGCTGCTATCGATTTTGGCCAAGCCGATTCAGGACGATCTCGGTGTGACGGATGGTCAGCTGGGCCGGATTAGCGGGTTCTACTTTGCACTGTTTTATTGCCTGATTGCGCTTCCCGTGGGCTGGTTGGCCGATCGGTCCAACCGGGTTCGGGTTCTGGCGCTTGCCTGCGCTCTGTGGAGTGCGGCAACGATGGCCTGCGGCTTGACGTCGAACTTTCGCCAATTGGTGATGGCGCGCATGGCCGTCGGAGTTGGCGAGGCGGGTGGCGTCCCGCCCTCCTACGCGATCTTGTCGGATTATTTTCCTTCGGCTCAGCGCGGCCGGGCGATGGGCTTGTATAACCTGGGGCCGCCGATCGGACAGGCACTGGGCGTCGCATTCGGCGCCTCAATTGCGGCGGCCTACAGCTGGCGCGAGGCGTTTCTATTACTCGGCGGGGTGGGGCTTCTGGCTGCGCTCGTTGTACGGCTCCTTGTGCGCGAGCCGGAGCGCGGCGGACTTGATACGCAAGCGCCCGCCCGGCTGTCCGTAGCCAATCCGAAAGCAGCCGGATTCCTGGAGACCTGCGGCACGTTCTTTCGGCGTCGGGTGCTATTGCTGTTGGCGCTGGCCTGCGGCGCGACGCAGTTTGTCACCTATGCGGTACTGAATTTCACTACGTTGTTCCTGATGCGCGAGAAGGGCATGACCCTGAAGCAGATCGCGTTTTATTACGCGATCCTCGTCGGCGTTGCAATCAGTGCCGGCATTTATAGCTCAGGACAACTGATCGATTGGCTCGCGCCTTTGTCGAAACGCGCCTATGCATTCGTGCCGGCTCTGGCATTGACGGCAGCCATCCCGTTCTTTATAGGATTTGTCTGGGCGCCGCACTGGCCGGTCGCCTTAGCGTTCCTCGCCGTTCCGACCTTTCTAAACTATTTCTACCTCTCTCCTGCCGTAGCTCTGGTGCAGCAAGCGGTGCAGCCACATCGGCGGGTACTCTCGGGCGCACTCTTGCTGCTTGTAATGAACCTGATTGGCCTTGGGTTGGGTCCCACTTTTCTCGGGGCCGTGAGCGATCATTTCCGGCACAGTCACCCCGGCAATTCACTGCAATGGGCCTTCTATATGCTGATTCCTTTCTATCTGCTGGCGGTAGTGCTGTTTCTGATGCTGGCACGAGCGTTGGGTAAGGAAGAACAGAAGGGCGTATTCGCATGAAGGGGTCCGTCCGAGCCCTATTCGTAGCTGCCGCGGGGTGGTTGTCGAGCGCAGCAGCGGCGCCGTCCGATCCCATTGTTGACTCTCCGGCAGGCTCGGTGCAGGGAGAAACAAAGGGCGACTTGCATGTCTTCAAGGGTCTGCCCTATGCACTGCCGCCGGTGGGAATGCGCAGGTGGAAGCCGCCTGAGCCAGTGCCCGTGTGGCAAGGCGTGCGTGCGGCAACCACATTCGGGCCGGCCTGCTACCAGCCGCCGAACGACCCTAGCAGCATCTACGCTTGGAACGCTATGCCGATGAGCGAGGACTGTCTGTCGCTCAACATCTGGACGCCCAGAAAGGCACATAAGGCGCCGGTGCTGGTATGGATCCACGGCGGCGCGCTCTCGACGGGATGGAGCGGCGACACCTTGTATGACGGAACAGCGCTGGCAGAGCGCGGCATAGTCGTCGTGTCGATCAATTATCGCCTCGGCGTGCTCGGGTATCTGGCACATCCCGGCCTCAGCGCCGAATCACCAGAGGGTATCTCGGGTAATTACGGCCTGCTGGATCAAATTGCAGCACTGCGCTGGGTGAAGAACAACATCGCGGCATTCGGAGGCAACGCTTCGGATGTAACGATCGCTGGAGAATCTGCCGGTGGCCTGAGCGTCATGTACCTCATGGCCTCGCCATCTGCACGAGGGCTGTTCAGCAAGGCGATCGCGCAAAGCGCCTACATGATTTCTACGCCTGAATTGCGCGAAGCGCGATTCGGATCAGCGGCGGCAGAGGACATTGGTGCTGCACTTGCACACAAACTGGGTGCCAGTGGCGTCGCAGAGCTGCGCGCCATGGATCCGGGAGATCTCACGGTCGCCGCCGTGCACGCAGGCTACGCACCGTTTGGGACAGTCGATGGTCGCATCCTGCCCCATCAGCTGGTCGACGTCTTCGATCGGGGTGAGCAGGCGAGAGTGCCGCTGCTCGTGGGCTTCAACAGCGGCGAGATTCGCTCGCTCCGCATGCTAACGCCGCAAGTGCCGGCTGATGCTCCGACGTATGTGGCCCAGATCCGTGATCGCTACGCAGACCTCGCCGATGCCTTTCTAAGACTCTATCCACCGACCGACTTGCAGGAGAGCGTGATAGAAGCGGCGCGGGATGCACTATATGGCTGGACCGCCGAACGACTCGCGATCAAGCAGACAGCGGTGGGCGAAGATGCCTTCCTGTATTTGTTCGACCATGGCTATCCCGCCGCCGATACTGCCGGACTGCATGCCTTCCATGCCAGCGAGCTGCCCTACGTCTTTGGCACCGCCGAAGGGACGCCGCGGCTATGGCCGAAGGTACCTGCCGTGCAGGCAGAAGCGCAGTTGTCGGCTGCAATGACCTCATATTGGGCCGCATTCGCACGCGATGGTGTTCCCCATGACGCCAGGCAGCCGCGCTGGCTGCCTTACAGCTCCAACCGGTCGTACATGACCTTTGCCGATTCACCGACTCCGGCCGCGCACCTGTTTCCCGGCATGTACGAGTTCAACGAACAGGTGATATGCCGGCGCCGTGCCGAGGGCAGCGTGGCGTGGAACTGGAATGTCGGACTCCTTTCACCGCCCCTACCGGCGCAGGTTTCAGGATGTCGATGATCGACGGGGGCATGCAGCATTTCGCGCTGACGCTGAACAAGTTTCTGGAGCACGCCGCCAAATGGCATCCGCGCGTGCAGGTCGTGACTGAACGCGAGAACGGTACGACTGACCGAATCGGCTATGCCCATCTCCGGGAGCGAAGTCTGCGGATTTCAGCGGCGCTCGCCGAGTTCGGGGTCCGGACAGGTGATCGGGTCGCCACGCTGGCGTGGAACACGCGGGCCCATGTCGAGGTCTCCTACGCGATCATGGGCATGGGCGCTATCTGCCACACCCTTAATCCGCGTCTGATGTGCGCACAGCTCGCCGAGATGGCGATCCAGTCGGAGGCCCGGATTATTATCGTCAGCGCTGACTTGATGCCGTTAGCGCGTGAGATCGCCGAGCGCGTAAAGGGGATGGAGTGCGTGCTGGTCATCGATGTGCCGGAACACGCGGCCGTCTCATGGTCTGGCGAGCCGGTCGCGCGCATGCTCGAGCCGCTGATCGCGGCAACCCGCAGCGACGGCGTCGTCTGGGGCAATTTTGAGGAAACCGCTCCTTCGGGGCTGTGCTTCACTTCGGGGACCACCGGTGCACCCAAGGGCGTTACCTACACCCACCGGGCGAGTTTCCTGCATACGCTGCGTATGTTGCAGGCGGACGTGATGGCGCTCTCTGCCACTGACTGCATTCTCGCGGTCGTGCCTATGTTCCACGCCAATGCCTGGGGTCTTCCTTTTGCGGCGCCTGCTGTGGGCGCGAAGCTCGTGTTGCCCGGGCACCGAACCGACGGGGCCAGCCTCGCCCGCCTGATCGTCGCCGAATCGGTGACAATCGCGGTCGGCGTCCCCACCGTATGGCTCGGATTGATCGAGCACCTGGAATCAAGCGGCGGCGATGTGCCAACTCTTGAGCGCATTATAGTGGGCGGTGCGGCCTTGGCGCCTGCTCTAAAGGAGCGCATTGAGCGGCGGCTGCGCGTGACGGTCCAAACCAGCTGGGGCATGACGGAGCTGTCACCCTCCGGCACTGTATCTTCGCCTAATGATCCGTTGCAATCGGCGGCCGTGTCGGGGCGTCCGGCAGTGGGAGTTGATTTGCTACTGACCGACGCAGACGGGCGCGCGCTACCCAAGCAGCGCGAGGCAGAAGGGCATCTGCGAGTACGCGGGGCCGCGGTAATAGAGCGTTACTTCGGCCAGGAAAGCAAAGCAACTGACGCCGAGGGCTGGTTTCCAACCGGCGATCTCGCCCGTATCGATTCTGATGGCAATCTTTTCATCACAGGCCGCGACAAAGATCTAATCAAATCCGGGGGCGAATGGATCAATCCCGCCCAGATAGAAGCCTTGGTTGGTTCGCTTCCCGAAGTTTCGCTCGCCGCCGTTATTGGGCGATGTGATGCAAAATGGGGGGAACGGCCGATTCTGCTGGTTGAGATGCGCGGCAAGCAGCCAGTGAGTGACGAGGCGCTGCTGGCGCCCTTGCGCGGGCGAGTCGCGCCGTGGTGGATTCCTGATGCCGTGCTACGTATCCCGCAAATGCCTCTGGCGCCTACTGGCAAGATAGATAAAATGGCCCTGCGATGCCAGTTTGGGGGCGGGCAATGAGCAGGGTGCTCTCGGCTCGTATGCTAGACGCTGTCCAGATCGAGATGGAGAAGGTGCGTAGTGGTGAAGAATGCAAAACCCCGCCCGCCAACGAAGGCGGAGCAGCGCGCCGAGATGATGGAGCAGATACTCGACGCCGCTGAGGACCTGTTCTCGAAGCACGGACTGTACGGCGTAACGCTGAAGGACGTGGCCAAGCGGGTTCGCGTGCATCACACACTGCTCAACTATTATTTCAAAGACAAGAAGAAGCTGTTCGACGCAGTGTTCGCGCGTAGGGCCGTAATCTCTACCAGCCGGAGAATGAAGGCGCTTGATGAATACGAGGCAGCGGCCAAAGGCAAACCGACCGTCGAAGGGGCATTGCGAACCTTTCTGAATTCGGATCTGGATCTTTATATTGAAGGGGGAGAAGGCTGGAAAAACTACGCGGCCTTGGGTGCGCAGGTGGCCAACACACCAAAATGGGGCGCAGAACTCATGGACAAGCATTTCGATCCAGTGGTGCTGCGACTCATCAAGTTGCTCGAGAAGGCGCTACCTGAGGCGAGCTTGAAGGACATTTTCTGGAGCTACCATTTTGCAACTGGCGCGTTTATGCACACGCTGGCGCGCACCGGCCGAATCGACAAGCTTTCCAGAGGCCGTTGCAATTCCGACGATTTCGTGGCGGTAAAGGAGCGCATGGCAGATTTCATGGCCGGGGGCTTTCTCGCCGTGTGCGAGCAGCGCGATAAGAAGAGCCGGCGCTGACGTCAGTTGATCCGGTCCATCCGTCGCATACACTTGTGGCATCAGATGTTCCGATCCGCGGGATTATGGGAGCGAGTTGGCCTTTGGCATGTCTTGTGGATAACTGTTCTTAAACACCGGTGGCGGGTGTCGACACTGGCAATCTGCGTCCAATATTCGACCAATTGATGTCCAAAAACCGAGCTCAGGCGTGATTTCGCTCCATGGCCTCGACGTCAATCCAGTGGTCGCGGTGATATTCCCTGGGCCAGTGGGTCTGGCGGTGAGCTAGCCAGCGACGACTGGCAGGGGCCGCGTGCGCAAGGCATGGCTGCTGTCGATCTTGAGAGGTTTTCCCGGAGCGTCGATCGGCCGCGGCCGTATGGCAAGTCGCCATGAGCGCGTGAGCGGTCCAGAGCGCTGCGCCTCGTACCTTCGGATTGGCCACATCGGACAGGGATCGTGCGCCTTGATGATTGCTACAATCGGAACCCGACATCCGTCCTGTTCTACCGATCAGACCTTGTCCTTCTTGCATCTCCGTTGGCGTCAGCTCTTCCGCGGCCGACCAGCACCGAACGGGTTCGAAGTGGGTCAGGGACCAGGTGGTCAGATCACCGAGTACCATCAGGAATTGCGCCGCTGAGAGCTTGCCCCACAGGTAGAGGTTTGGCGTAATGCCAGATAGCGCTTCGGCCGTACTGCGCTCGATCTCGACCAAGCAGGCGAGGATGTTAGATTTGACTGCAGGCTCACTGATCACACGGTACGACCGATATCGATCCGCATGCGAATATTGCGCGTCGCTCCGTAGCTGCACGCTGGACCAGAATGATCGGTTCGCCGGCAGGTGGGCGAGGTTGCGCACGACAAGGGCGATGCCGTGAGCGTGGCAGACGGTGTACCAAGACTGTTGCCAGCTTTGCCGCCCGTAAGGGGTCCGGTGGTGGCTCAAATCATCTTTGCAGCAGTAAGGGCAATAGGCGGCATAAGTCCCGGCCTTTAATTCCCACTCGGTGAGCGCCGGCCACAGACTGGCTCGCTCCGCTTCGGTGAGCTGAGCCAAGTCGGCCAGCCGATCGGCCACTGGGCGCTCGTAGAGGTACTGGGTGACCGAGGCCTCGCTGAGGGTCCGAGGATCGGTGTCAGCGTCTCTGACGACATTCAGCAGCAGGGCTGGGCTCATGGCATATTCGTGCGCGACCCGTTCGAACCAGGAGAGCAGGGATTCATCAGGCTGTGGCCTGGGGCAAATAGGCCAAACCTTGGTGAGAGGATTCACGCGGCCAGGATGCGCAGCCGTTCGCTAACGCGCTCCAGGGTGCCTGCATCGATGAACTCGCTCGAATCCTGAATCGCCATCTCGGCCGCGCGCCCCAGGAGCCAGGTGACCCGACCGGTGATGCCGGCGCTCTGCGTGATCAGGGCGCGAATGATCTCGGGCTCGCCAAAGGGTGAGGCCTTTCGCAGCGGTAGCAGTCTGCCGTAGGCGACGACAAAGGCCCGAAGCGCCTCGGTCTCGCTCCAGCGCGGAATGAGCAAAGGTTCGAATCGACTGGCCACCTGCACGTCCGTTTGCAGCGCGTGAAAGGCATCCGAGGTGCCGACTGCGACAATGACGATCTTGAGTTCGCTGGTCAGGAACTTCAGCAGGTTGAGCGCCCGGCGCTGTTCACGCTGGCTCCCGGCCAATAGATGGTGAACCTCGTCGATGAACAGTAGCTGCGTCCCCATCTCCTGCAACAGATGGATGACCCGACCCTCCAGGGCGGCCATTTGCTCACGAAGGGAGTAGGGCGCTCCCAGGACATCGAGAATGCGGGTATAGAATCGCCGCTCATCGGGGCTGGCGGGCATCTGGATGATCAGCACCGGCCGCTTGGTGATGCCGCGACGCTCGTCATAGGATTTGGGGTGCTGGCGCTCCATTTTCTCCAGGATCATCGTCTTGCCCATGCCACTGTCCCCATACAGCAGCATGCAGGGCATGCGGGCACGGGTCGGGTAATGAAAGCGCCGCTCCAGTTCTTCGACTGCGATGCCGGCGCGTGGAAAAGCCACCCAGCGCGCTGTTTGAAGCAGCTTAATGCGGGCTTTCGCATCCTGAAAGGCGAGCTCACGCGTCGGAGTCGACAGGTGCGAGAGATCCAGTGTCATCGGTGAGTCTCCCAGAGCTCAGCCTCCAGCAGAATGACCTCTTTGCTGTAGTCAATCGGCTCAACAGGTGGGGTCGCCGGCGGTGTGCGCAACGGATGGGGCTCTTTCCTGCGCCGTGCTGTTTTCGTGGCCTTGGTGACCTCGAGTAGCAGGGTCGTCTGTCGCTCATGCATTAAGAAGAGCTGCTCTTCGTTGATGGACTCTCGGGCGCTCTTGCGAAGTTGTGCATGCGCAAAGCGAAGCTCCGCCAGCGTGATCGGGGGTCTTCGTACATCGGCGTAAGGAATGACTTGATAGGTCTTGTCCGGCGCCAGTGCGTAAAGGCGCGACAGATCCCGCGGGTCATAGCGCACGAGGAGAGATTCGCGGGGCTGGGCCAGAGCGGGCAGGACATCCGCCCAGTAGCGGATGCGCTCAAAGTACAAACCGTTGCGCTGGAGCTTGCGGTGAACAATGGGAAGAAAGCCGATGACAAAGCGACTCGGATCGGCGGGCAGGACCGGCAGCGTCCCGCGCGCTAAGCTCTGCGCCCAGGCCGCCGCAGGTGTCGTGCCGAGAATGCGGTGAATCGAGTGGTGGTAGCGACCCGCGATCTCAAGATGCAGCCATTCTGAGAATTCCGCCAGCGTCAGGCGTGCTTCTTCTTCCGAATTGTAGCTGCCGCGCCTTGTCGGGGAGGAATCGGTGATGTCGGGTAGCAGGTGCACCCGACCCATCATGGTGCCGATCAGGCGCTCGATGTGGGCGCCAAAACGAGGTCTTGCGACCGGCCGATGGCTCAAGTGGATCCCGTACTCCGCGCAACCGCGGATCAGGGCTTCGCCGTGAAACTCCGCACCGTTGTCGACATGAATTGTCCGCGGAATGCCGAACATGGGCCAATGCGCTTCTGAGTTAGCAGGCGCGTCAGCCCTTCAAAGGAACTCCCCGAGGAACTGTTTTTGGTCTCAGGATCTCTATACCACGACCTTTGGGGGCGCGGTGAACGATGATATTGAGCGATTCCTGTTTGGCAAGATCGACACCTGTGGGGCTTCCGCGTTGCGGGCTGTTGTTGACGGAGATCTGACGAAAATTCATGACTCCTTTCAGGAATTCTTCGAGTACCTGGACGCGCAAAAACCTCGAACCCCAAAAGGCCTTGATTGGATAAAGGCCGAGTATCCGCAGCTGAGTCAGCTCGATCTCATGCTGGAAATGCAACAGTTGCGCCAGATGCACACCACAATGTGGCTGGAAGCAGTCCGCGAAATCGCGTCGGCTGAACACTCTGAGGTTAAGTTCATAATCACCGATCACCCCGTGACGATCTACCACCCAGACTGCCCGCCGGAGTCCGCACATTGCGTTTATCCGGATGACCCCGATATCGCATTCGTGGGCTCTCAGACCCTGTTCCCGCTCGGGCCGAATAACTGTCTTATTTTGACAAACCTCGAGTATGCGAAAGATCCCGGTCGTACCCAATTGCTTGAGCCTAGACAAAATGCTCGCCACTTCGGCCGCACCATAACGCGAATCGACTCTTGGATTCGCGTTCGGAACCTCCAGGCGGACGACGTTACCTCTACTAATAGAATCCTAAAGTCTGGTGAACGATCCGCCCCGCGGAAATGATCTGCGGGACGCCCGAACACAAGGATTCGCTTCTAACGAACCTTCAGGCGCGATTGGTGGCTTTTGCGCGGGAGCGCCGCGTTGCACTGCGCCCCTCCGCTGCGGGCACCCAGGGTCTTCCCGTGCGCCTTTCTATATACCCCCGAATGAGATGACGCACCACCTGGGACGCCGTGGTGTCCTGTTCGGCACACAACTGTTCGAACAAGGCTTTCTTGCGCGGATCAATCAGGACCGTCAGTCGTGCGGTGCGAACTTCTATGGCCAAGGGCCGCTCGTATTCAGTGACACTTCGATGTGCATGAGATTATAATGAAACTCTCATAGCCGCAACTGGCTGTGATGGACGTGCTGAAGCTTGCTCCCCGACGATGAGGGCCCTTGCCTTGTGAGCCTCGGATTGAATACGCACCTGACGCAGTGTCTACTGCTGCTTGCCGCCTGGGGCGTGGTGGGCATCGCCGGATTGGTGCGGCCGCTGAGCTTGGTGCTTGTTGGGCGGGTGCTGTTTCCGCTCGGCGCAATGTGCGGCGCCGCATTAACCGTAGTGGCGGCCGTGAGCCTTGGTCAACCGGCCGAACAGACAATACTGCCGATCGGGCTGCCAGACCTGCCCATGCACCTGCGTCTCGATGCCCTGTCGGCGTACTTCCTTGTGTTGCTGGGTGCCACCTCGTGTGGCATTTCGATTTTCGCGGCAGGCTACTTTCGTCGCGGCGAGGGCACGGCCCCGGGTCTGCTGTGTCTGCAATACCACCTGTTTCTGGCCAGCATGGGATTTGTGCTGCTGGCCAACGATGCGTACGCATTTATGGTGGCTTGGGAAACCATGGCCGTCTCGTCCTACTTCCTGGTCACGACTCAGCACCGAATACCGGAGATTCGCAAGGCCGGATTTCTCTACCTGCTGATCGCCCACGTGGGAGCAATCTCGATCCTGCTGAGTTTTGGCATTCTGCAGGGTGGCAGCTGGCAATTTACCTTTGATGCCATGCGCGCGGCCCACCTCAAGCCGGACTGGGCGGCGGGGGCATTCTGTCTGGCCTTGATCGGATTTGGCGCCAAGGCGGGTCTGGTGCCGCTGCACGTCTGGTTGCCTGAGGCGCATCCGGCCGCGCCGTCGCCGGTCTCCGCACTCATGAGCGGCGTTATGCTCAAGACGGCGCTCTACGGCATGATCCGGGTGAGCTTCGACCTGCTGGGTACGCCAACGTGGTGGTGGGGTCTCATTCCGCTGTCGCTGGGGTTATTCAGCGCGCTCTATGGGGTGGTGTTTGCGGCCGTGCAGACCGATATGAAGCGACTTCTGGCCTACTCCTCGATCGAGAATGTCGGCATTCTCTTTACCGGTCTGGGATTAGCCATTGTGTTTGCCGGTGTTGACATGCAGGCAGCGGCGGCCCTGACGTTGATCGCGGTGATGTACCACGCGATGAACCATGCCTTCATGAAAAGCCTGCTGTTCCTTGGCACCGGCGCCGTGCTACACGCCACTGGGGAGCGCAACCTCGGCCACCTGGGCGGCCTCATTCACCGGATGCCGTGGGTGGCGTGGCTCACGCTGATCGGCGTGTTGGCCATCGCGGGTCTCCCGCCGCTCAATGGTTTCGTGTCCGAGTGGCTTCTGCTGCAATCCTTCCTGGTTGCGTACCGGGTGCCGCACACCTTCATCAATATGTTGCTGCCCCTCGGCGCGGCACTGCTCGCGCTGGCCGCAGCGCTCGCTGGCTATGTGATGGTTAAGTTTTTCGGCGTGATCTTTCTCGGTCAGCCACGAGAATCGAGCCTCCAACAGGCCCACGATGCGGGACTTGCCGAGCGGCTGGGCTTGTCCTGGCTCGCCCTGGGCTGCGTTCTGCTCGGACTTCTACCCACGCAAGTTATTGGCGTTCTCAGTGTGATCACCCGACAGCTCCACGTGGGCGAGCTGCCCCCGGGCGATGCACCGTGGTGGCTGCTGGTGCCCATACCCGCCCGAGAGTCCTCCTATGCACCGCTGGTGTTTCTCGCCGTGATGGTGGCGCTCGTGGTGCTGGCGATTTTCAGTGTGCGTATTTTCTATCACCAGCGGGTGCGCCGGGGCCCGGCCTGGGACTGCGGGTTCGGGGCTCTTACCAGCCGCATGCAGGATACGGCGGAGGGTTTTGGGCAGCCGATCCGGCACCTGTTCCAGCCGCTGTTCGACATTGTTCGGGAACTGCCGAGTCCTTTTGATCGGACTCCGCGCTATCGCCTGGAGATTGGCGATCGTTTCTGGCGCGTGCTATACCAGCCCCTTGGCGGGCTGGTGCGTCGTGTGGCCGATAGCGTCGCCTGGCTGCAGCAGGGGCGTATCTCCACCTATCTGCTCTACAGCTTTGTCACCCTCGTCGTACTGCTGGCACTCATGCTATGAATGCCTACGACTGGCTCGTGCAGGTGACGGGACTGGTGTTGCCAGTGGCGGCGGCGCCCGTGCTGATGGGCTGGGTAAATCAGTGCCGGGCCTGGCTGCAGAACAGGTCCGCGCCGAGTGTTCTGCAACCCTACCGTCAGATCCGAAAGCTCTTCCACAAGGATGCGGTCATTGCGACCAACGCCTCGCCGCTGTTCCGGCTTGCCCCCTACATTGTTTTCGGCACTCTGGCGACCGCAGCCGCGGTAATTCCCTCGATCTCCACGCGCCTGCCCTTCACGCGCGCCGCAGACGCCATTGCGCTGGTCGGGTTGCTGGCCACCGCGCGCCTGTTCCTGGCGCTCGCGGCCATGGACGTGGGGACAGCATTTGGGACACTGGGTGCTCGGCGCGAGATGATGATTGGGTTTCTCGCCGAACCGGCCTTGCTCGTAGTTATTTTTGTCGTGTCGCTGACCACGGCGACCACGGCGCTACCGATGATCGTGGAGCGCCTGTCCGCGCAGTCCTTTGCACTCTATCCGAGCCTCGCCTTTACTGCTGTAGCCTTTACAATGCTGCTGTTGGCCGAGAATGCCCGGATCCCGATTGACAATCCGGCCACGCATCTTGAGCTGACGATGATCCACGAGGCGATGTTGCTCGAGTACTCCGCGCGCCACCTTGCGCTGATGGAGTGGGCGGCGGCGCTGAAGCTGTTCAATTACGCTTGTATCGGCTTCGCGGTGTTCATCCCTTGGGGTATTGCGACCAGCTATGCCCCGGGAGGCGTGGTGCTGTCGATTGTCCTGCTGGTGGCCAAGCTGTTGGTGGCCGGACTCGCGCTTGCGCTGATCGAGACCGTTTCAGCCAAGGTGCGCGTCTTTCGCGCTCCAGAGTTCCTGGCCACGGCCTTCCTGTTCGCTGTTCTTGGGCTTCTCGTGCGCCTGTTGCTCGGAGCCTGATCATGATTGCACTGCCCTGGGACCTGCAGATTCTGAACACGCTCGCGGCGTTGCTCCTGTTGCTGTCCTTCGCCATGCTGTCCCAGCGGCGAATCGTTACCCTCGTGAACCTGCTCGCCCTGCAAGGCGCGCTGCTGTTCCTGGCCACCTTGCTGCTGGCCTGGCGCACCGGCGCACACCACCTGTATTTGTCGGCCGCCATTACACTGGCCCTGAAGGTGATTTTCCTGCCCTGGCTGCTGCACCGCCTGATCCGCCGGCTCGGAGTTTACTGGGATACGGAACCCTTGCTGAACATGGCTGGCACTATGCTGGTCGGCGTTTTGGTCGTTATCTTTGCCTTTGGGCTCGCCCAGCCGATTTCCGCCCTCGCCAGCACGGCGACGCGGACCTCTATCGGTATCGCGGTCGCAGTGATCCTGATTGCTTTCCTGACAATGATTACGCGCCGCAAGGCGATGTCGCAGGTGGTGGGGTTCCTCTCGATGGAGAACGGCCTATTCTTCGGGGCCATGAGTGCGACCTACGGTATGCCCATGATCGTGGAACTGGGTGTTGCGCTCGATGTGCTGGTGGCGATGCTGGTACTGGGAGTGTTCTTCTTCCAGATTCGCGAGCAGTTCGACAGCCTGGATCTGAAGCACTTCGAGACACTCAAAGAGGATCAATAGCATGGAGTTCCTCATACTGCTGGGAACCCCGTTGCTGGGCGCTGTGGTGCTCGGTCTGTACGGCGGGCGCCGACGTGCGCCGGATTTGAACGTGGTGATTTCACTGGTGACCTTTCTGGCCGCCTGCGCCTTGACGGTGAGGATTGTCGCGCACGGCAAGCTTCTGGTGGCCCGCGAGCAGTTCTTCATCGATGCCTTCAATGTCTTCCTGGTGACGCTGACCGCGTTCGTGGGGCTGACCACCTCGCTCTTCTCGCGGCCCTACATGCGCATCGAGGCACAGCACGGCCGGGTGTCAACCGGGCAGCTGCGCCTCTACCACAGCATGTACCAGCTGTTCATGGCGACCATGCTGGTCGCCCTGACAACCAACAACATGGGGCTGATGTGGGTGGCGATGGAAGCCGCGACACTCTCCACGGTCCTTCTGGTGACCTTGTACCGGACCAAGGCGAGTCTGGAGGCGGGCTGGAAGTACTTTATTCTGTGTGGTGTCGGGATTTCCCAGGCCCTGTTCGGCACAATCCTGTTGTATTTCGCTGCGGAGAAGGTGCTGGGTTCCGAGGGCGTGAGTGCGCTGCTGTGGACGCACCTGAATGCGGTCAAGGATCACCTTGAGCCCTCGGTGCTCGGCCTCGCCTTTGTCTTCCTGTTGGTGGGGTACGGTACCAAGGTCGGGCTGGCCCCATTACACAATTGGCTGCCCGACGCCCACGCCGAGGGTCCGACGCCGATCTCGGCGGTCCTGTCTGGACTGCTGCTGAATGTCGCGATGTACGCGGTCGTGCGCTGCAAGGTGCTGGTCGAAGGATCGCTCCAGTCCACGCTGCCCGGGCGGATGCTGATGGGCTTCGGGCTGGTGTCCGTGGTGCTGGCGGCCTTCTTCCTCTGGCGCCAACGCGACGTCAAGCGGCTGTTTGCCTACTCATCGATTGAGCACATGGGCATCATTGCGTTTGCCTTTGGCATGGGCGGACCGGTGGCGAACTTCGCCGCGCTCCTGCATATGACGGTGCACTCGCTGACAAAATCCGCGATCTTCTTCGCGGTCGGCCATGCCGCGCAGAAGGCCGGTTCTCAGCTGATGGATAACATCCGGGGGCTTATCACCTTGAGCCCGGCCTTGGGCTGGGGGCTGATGATCGGGACGCTGGCGATTTTGGGCACACCGCCCTTCGGGGTCTTCGCCAGCGAGTTTCTGATCCTGACCACAGCGATGAAGCAGCAGCCTTGGGCAACGCCCATCCTGCTGCTCGCCTTGGGTGTTGCCTTTGCCGCAATTTTCGGCCGCGTGCAGTCGATGGTATTCGGGGATACATCGGCCAAACGATTGCCACATCCGCCGGCCCTGCTACCGGTGTTTGTCCATCTTAGCCTCGTGCTGATGCTCGGGTTCATCATCCCGCCTTACCTGGCCGACTGGTATCGGGCGGCGGCTCAGCTGATCGGAGGGCACTGACGTGGCGCTCCAAGCATGGTTCGATCGGGCCAACCAGCCTCGGACCGCGGGGAGCCGGGCTGCCCTCGTCGGCGCCCCGGGTATCTCCGGGTTGAGCGTAACCCCTTCGGAATGGCTAGAAGTCGGAGAGGATCTGGCCGCCGCCGGCGCACGTCTGCTCGCGCTCTGGGCCGGCCCGGGTGAGGGCCGTCAGGTCGTCGTGCGGGCCGTCTATCTGGCCACACCCGGCCCGCTGGTCGTAAGCCTTGAACTTGCGGGTTCGGCGGCCGAATACCCCGGCCTCGACACACTGTTCCCGTGCGCCAGCCGCATGCAACGCGCCGTCGCGGATCTGTCGGGGCCCGAAGCGCGTGCAGAAGATACCCGACCGTGGCTTCGCCATGCGGCGTGGCCGGCGGACTTTCTGCCGCTGGACCGCACGGCGACGCCCCCGTTGGCGAAAGCCGCCGTGTCGGACCCCTATGCCTTCGTCCCTGTGGCGGGTGACGGGGTTCATGAAATTGCCGTGGGCCCTGTCCATGCCGGCATTATCGAGCCGGGGCATTTCCGCTTCTCGGTTGTCGGCGAGAAAGTCCTCCGGCTCGAGGAGCGACTCGGCTACGTGCACAAGGGCATTGAGCGGCGTTTTACCGAACTCTCTGCGAAGGACGGGCATTACCTCGCAGCGCGGGTGAGCGGTGATTCGGCCGTAGCATTCTCGTGGGCTTATTGTCAGGCGCTGGAGGGCCTTGCCAATATCCAGATCCCAACCCGGGCCACTTACCTGAGGGCCCTGGCGCTCGAGCTCGAACGCCTGGCCAATCACCTGGGGGATCTTGGCGCACTGGGGAACGATGCCGGGTTCGCCTTCGGACTGGCACAGTTCTCGCGGCTCAAGGAGCTGCTGCTGCGCGCGAATGAACGCGCCTTTGGCCAGCGATATCTGCTGGACTTCGTGGTGCCGGGTGGCACGCGTACGGATCTATCTGATGGTGCCCAGGCCCCACTTGGCGAGACCGTGGTATCGATCCGCGCGGAAGTGGAGACTCTGCGTACTATCTATGAAGAACACGCCGGCCTGCGTGACCGCTTTGTCGGGGCCGGCACGGTGACTCCGGCGATCGCGGCCCGGCTGGGCCTGATCGGTCTTGCGGGTCGCGCGAGCGGGCAAGCCTATGACCTGCGCTGCGATCAGCCGTGCGATCCGTACCATGAGCTTGCGCCTCAACTGGTACAGCGCACCGAAGGTGACGTGGCAGCCCGAGTCACGGTCCGATTTGACGAGGTGAGAGAGTCCGTGCGGCTCATTGCGCGGACTCTTCAGGATCTGCCGCCGGGCAATCACCTACTACCGCTGCCCATTCCGCGTTCGGGGACTCTCGGCATCGGGCTGATCGAGGGCTGGCGGGGCCCGGTGCTGGTGGCGCTCGAGCTGGACTCCGAGGCGAAGATCCGGCGCTGCCATCCGCACGATCCCTCGTGGCAGAACTGGCCGCTGCTTGAGCATGCCATCATCGATAACATCGTCCCGGACTTTCCGTTGATCAACAAATCCTTCAACCTCTCCTACAGCGGACACGATCTCTAGTCATGTTCAAGACGCTGTGCCAGATTTATCGTGTCGGGATCATTTCGGAGAAGGCTCCGGAAGCTGACGATGAGCTGCGCCTCGCAGCGGCGTTGCAGGCTCGCATTCTGCAGGTTCTCGGACGGGCCCTGTGCATCCGGGCTGTGGACGCCGGATCATGCAATGGCTGCGAGCTGGAGATCCACGCACTCAATAACCCGCTCTACAACATTGAGGGACTCGGCATTCGCTTTGTCGCCAGCCCGAGGCATGCCGACCTGCTGTTGGTGACCGGTCCGGTGTCGAGGAGCATGGCCGTGGCGCTCCGGCGCACTTATGAAGCCACACCTGACCCGAAACTCGTCGTGGCTATTGGCGATTGTGGCTGTACGGGTGGCGTGTTTGGCGAGAGTTATGCCAGCTGCGGCCGCGTCTCCAATGTGATCCCCGTGGATGTCGCCCTTCGGGGCTGCCCACCCAATCCACGCCAGATATTAACCGGAATTCTGACCGCAATTTCCACACGTGCGGCACCTCATAAAGAGCCGTTGTGAGCTCGATTAGTAAACGAGGCGGGAGCACCGTGCAGTGGACATGACAAGGTTAGGTTCGACGATTCCCTAGACACCATGAATTCTGAGCCCCCTCGTGCGCGGTTGCTGCCCATCCTCATTGTCAATTCACACGTTTCGGATGCGATAGAACTTGCACTCGCGCTGAGCGCGCAGGGCTTCGAGACACACATCGTGGGGACCGACGAGGCGGCCTTGGCCGAACTTCAGTTGCATTATTTTGCCACGCTGATCGTGTACCTGAACCCGAAGCGCTCGATATGGATCGAGCGCTTGCTCACTTTGGGACGTGCTGCGACACGCAGTTGGATCCTTGCGGTTACTTCGCACCAAGACGCGGATGTCATGGAGAAAGTGTACCGGCACGGCGGAGACGCCTGCCTGTCGGCGCCGGTAGCGGTCGACGCCCTGATCGCAAGGCTAGACGCGTTTCAACTGCGCGGCCGACCCCTAGTTTGAGGCTCACCGGTCGCACGCTTGGCCGAAGCGCCCGTTGACAATACCCCACGCCGGTCAAACCGGAATCCGGTGTGACCATTCAGGTGTTCGCTAGAATTGACAAATCACCACGCAGAGGATTCAGGGTCATCCACTTCGCGCACGTGGATTGTAGCGACGATAAGAGTCTGCAAGCTGCTCTGAACCGGATTTAAATTAACTTCCACTCGGACCTAGGATCCATCCTTGCACAGAGCAAACAATTCAACGCCCGCTTCCATCGTTCGCGTGTAGCGATTATCCGTAAGGCGTAGGCGATAGCCAACATGCGCAAGGCGATACCCCGTTGGACTGAGGAGTCGACACCATGGCCGTTCAGTTCGCCTGCGGCATACCAGAGTAAGTGGCAGGCTTGATCACTGGCGAACAGTATGGTTCCTGATTCACCCACCACGGACGCGGCGCCAGCCGCCTGCACGAGGACACCTTCCAGGGTCGCGCAGGGTCAATAAAACCGTGCATCGAAGAGCGACCGCGTCACATCGGGTCGCCAAATCAGTGGCGGCACTGGCCATCATGGGTCCGTTCGAGGCATGATGCCCCGCCTGTGAAGGATGGCATTCCAGTTAACCCCTAGAGAAGCTCTGCACAGGTAGCCATGGATGACCGATAATGCCTGCAGTAGGCATTAGCGGTGGAGCGGATAGGGTGATGCAGCAGACCACATTTGCGTCGATGGCCTGGCAGAACAAGGGCAAAGTCACACGCCGTGAGCGGTTTCTGGCCGAGATGGACGCGGTGATCCCGTGGAGCCGCCTGCTGGCGTTGATTGA
>Ga0182030_10011009_pt1 | contig 18283 bp, 21 predicted proteins | sample 812S3MmetaG_FD_121299 | JGI IMG/M metagenome (GOLD analysis project Ga0182030, IMG submission 121299) | Permafrost microbial communities from Stordalen Mire, Sweden - 812S3M metaG (Illumina Assembly) | ecosystem: Environmental > Terrestrial > Soil > Wetlands > Permafrost | place: Sweden...
CGTAGGCTACTTCACGGAAATGGGAATTGGCTGCCGACGCGATCCTCTCGAAGCCAACGTCTGGTACGTTAAAGCAGCCGAACAAGGCGACGAACGCGCAAAACACCGATTAGCAGCTATTCGCGCTGCAGCCAGCGGAGGCACAGCTATGGAAGTCGCTCCACCCAGGAACCAAACGAAGATCAAGAAGAGCACGAGCGGGACCGAGAAGACGACTGCAGGACAGAATGAAAAGGATTGCATAGTAATGTGACTACATCTCAGATCACCAAGCCACCACCACAACACACATAAAATCGAGCGATATGACGAATAAAATCACGAGCGAATATACTGTTTGGAAATAAAGCGCCTTCCCCGGTCTCGAGCAGCCAGAAGGGATGAAGGAATATAATTGTATATAATTGACCCGCAAAAGAGGGCGCATTTACATCATATCAGTCAGGATGATAGGAACGATTTGTGGCTTTGCCTAACGTATCTATTCATTCGTATCCAGCCGGGGAATCATGCGTGCTTGCATTATCGGCGTTGAATTTTTTCTGGAACTGGTGCGATTATGAGTGGGCTTGCATAGACGATGAATCCTTTCGTTGAGAAGGAAAGTAGATTGGGGGATGGGTACCTAGGATGAGCGCAAAGGGGCATTTGTGAGATATAGCTCGCTGCCCTATAATCGAATGAATAATTTGGCCGTCACTTTTTGTCTGCTTGCATATTAAAACGTGAGAAGATTCGGAAGGCAGGTACGTTTCGGTTGGGAAAGGGGTAAGTTCGCGTCAACAGTCACTTCTGAGCCAAGTTCAAATCATGGATGTAGAAGACAACGGAAGTTCAATGCTGTACTATTATGTAAAAGCCTTCGCAATCGCTGTATGAAGTGATGCCAATGCCATACTCATATGAATGAGTCTCGAGCACCTGCAAATCATCCCTTGAAATAAGTACCTCAAGCGATATCAACAGCTGTCGGAGAAAGATACGCCTCCAGCGCCAAACGCTATGCACCACTCCGCTCCGAACCTATCTGTACAAACGCCATATCCGTTAATCATAGCATCATAAAAGCCATGTCTCTCTTGCTAGCCAACGATTGGCACGTAGAAAAGAAAGAGCCTGACCTCGGGAAATTAAATAAAAAGATTCTAAGCAGTCAGACCTCATTCGATATCAGGGATATCGACTGTGGGCTTCTTGGGATCAAACCATGCAACTCTCCTGTCGTCTCCATCCCTCGCGCCAACGGTGACCCAAACATGCTTATACGGGACCTTAACATTTACCAACTCTCTGCTTCCGCCCCACCTGAGTCGAGTCTTTGGTTCCATGTCACTATTTCCCAATCCCCCATTTGTAACCCATTCCTTGACAACAAGTCTGATAAATTCGACCTTCTTACGGAAGTCGTTGGCGGTAGGGATGCCTTGAATCATAGGATTGATCTCAGGACGCTTGCGAGTAGTAGACTTAGTTGCTTTAGTAGGTTTGACCATGAAGTTGAGAAGTGTTTGTAGTGGATATGAAAGATGTTGACGGTCATCAAGAGCGACTGCAGAAAGTGTTCCTTTGGTAGAAAGATCTCGTGCTGCCTCAAGAGGGAGATGGTAGAAATCACACCAAGTACCGTCGGCCGAGATTACGATCTTTGTGTGATCTGGGAAGTTGAACTGACGAGGGTTAGCATTACCTTGGGGTCCTTTATGGACGTATCATACCTGGAAATGGCCATCGCAGAATCCCCAGCAGCCCACATCTCCCCAACGCTGGTAAAAAGTAACGACATTCCCTGCCGCAACAATTTCCGACATTCGTTCATGTGGTGTCCTGGTTAAAGCATCATCATAAGGATAGTCTGCATCCCGACCATACGCAGTCATGTAGTTTGCAAATTTCTTCCACAGGATGATCTTCTCCCTCTTTCGATTATCCCATTCGTCCTGCCCATGAGACAGCTTGCCCGTTTCGCCATTCTCACCAACAACAACTTTATAATTCTGTGGATTGACTTTGCCTCGAAATACGCCCTTTTCGGCTCGGTTCTCGTAGAACTCAATATTGGGACCTGAGATGGGGACTAATTGGTGTCGATCCGTGTATGCCTCATTGCTTCTATTTTGCAGATGTCGCTCTCCATCACGCACTACTACGCAAGATGGAGGAGTAAATCCTTTCTCGGAGTCTGATGGATCGACAGCGGTTGCCTTGAAGATGCATCCTACGCTTCCGTTGCTTAGGATATACCCAAGCCCAAACTTGTTGGTATAGTCAACCCATTTAACAACGATTGTGGGGCTCGAGGGAGTTGAATTCGTTTCTACCGCAATAGATCTGCTATTGAGCGCTCGTTCTAGCTCGGCTTGAAGTTGGCGAAGTCCACGGAGGATATGGTCAGGTTTCGTCCCAGAAATCGATTCCAATCTTTCTCGAGGATTGAAAATCGAAGCCGGCTTCTCAAGCCTCTCGAGAATAAGAGGTGTGACTGACTCCTGTGATCTTCTTTCTGCTTCAGCTTCGTTCAATTGCTTGGCTAGATCAGCCGCAAGGCGATCCTCGACATCAGCAACCTTCTCTACAACGCGAGATTCAGCTCTCTGAGAATTGGTTCTTGCAAGCCGGGTAGGAATATTAGCATTAGGGCGAGAACTCAAGTTTGTAGCACTAGCGAGCTGTTGACGTTCTGCGTTTTGCTTGCGGGGATCTGCCAAGCGACTAGAATGAGATGTAGCCTGAGGTCGCGCCCGTTGTTGGGCTGCAAAACTCTGGGTCGGAGGTCTGCTACTCGAGGGAACGGCCTGTTCGGGAACTGGTGCCGGTTCGGGAATCTTGTTCAAAGCTTCAGAAGCATACTCCACGTCCTCACCCTCTTCCATCACTTGCTTGGCCTGCTCTCTCAACCACTCATCGAATGGGCGGTAGACGACATCCTCAGGAAGGGGTACTTGTGGAGTAAGGCCAGCCTTCTCTTCTGCAGCTACCTCCTTATAGGTGCTTGTATGAGGTTTCTTGACAGGGTTCCACGGTCCTACATCACACTTGATGCATAACTTCTTGAGGTTCTTGATATAGAGATTAGTTCTACCAGACCGGATACCAACAGTGAGAAATTGGTTCGGGGCCGGGCCCTTGTCGCGAAGCTCTGGAGTCATTTCTTCCGCCTGTGGCACCCAACCACAAGTAAAAAAAGGATGTTGGACTATCGTGTCAGGATCCGGCCTCTCTTCTGGTGCTTGAAGCATTTGAGAAACCAATTCTTTCGTCTCTTCAGATATGAAGTTCTCTGACGTATTAAGTTTTGGCCAGTCGTACTCTCTTTCTCGAGCTCTACGATATATCTCATCCGCCGTAGTCGACTGGAAAGGAGGCTTCCCCGTGAGCATTGCAAAACTTTGCATATTAGCGACAATTCGAATATACTCGAGGGGCGACTTACATAATAATGCCCAAACTCCAGATGTCAACCGCGTGATCGTGGCCTCCCTTGTTCTTTTCCAATATCTCAGGTGCAATATAGTTTGGTGTACCACAGAGAGTCGTTCGTCGAACAGCAGCCATGTCTTTTCCTGACATGAGGAGAGCAGCAAGTCCGAAGTCGCCAACCTTAACATTCATATCCTTATCTAGAAATATGTTTCCCATCTTCAAATCCCTGTGGATGATACCTTTGGCGTGCATATACTTGATAGCACCTGCCATTTGTACAGCCCAAAATCGAACTTCAGGTTCCGTGACGAACTTCCGCTTTTTGACCATGTCCATAAGAGATCCATTAGGACAAAGTTCCAGAACTATATATGTGCATTTGTCGTAGGAGAAAGCGCGGTGGAATTGGACAATGTTGGCATGCTTCATCTTCGAATGGATCTGAAGCTCGGTTTGAAACTATAAAAAATTTGTCAGTTTTATTTAATGAGGATACAAGGAATAAACTTTATACCTTCTGCTCCATCTTCTTCTGAGGCATGTGACTCTTGACGATTTTCAACGCATATATTTGCTTCGTCCCAGCTAATTGCCCTTCATAACAAATCGCAAACCCCCCCTTGCCTAAGCACTTTCCAGTCTTGTATATAGCCCCATGCTTGCGATCGGAACATGGTGGTTCCCGGACTTCTGCTGGAGGAGGAGGGGGGTGGTCTTTCTCCTTCTGGGACAGTTTTGAAGGTGCCTTGGCTTTAAAGAATGGCTGCTTTGTTTTGATGTGGGCGTTGACATCTCTGGGCGATAGAGCTTCCATATCGAGTCCCTCTGGGAAGATACACTCCCATGCAAGGTATTGGCTAGATCGCCAAAATGCGAGTCTTGTAAACTGGTCGTATGTCTGACCCTCAAACTTGTTATCCTTCTGACTGCTATGGAATTCCAAGTCCTTGGAAGCGAGCTCGCTGAATGCGCCCTCTTCAGTACTGTTATGACAGCAATAGACCTGTATAACACGGTGATTAGTAAAGAAACGCAGGTCATGACTTTGTCCCGGGAGAAGTTTTCTGTCGCAGTCCCTTGGGATAGCTAGAGATTGGAGGATGATCTGGGCAAAAGTTTCCAAAACAGCAGATGTGAGCCATGGCTTTTGATAAGTTAAGATCCTAACGTAAAAAAGCTCGTTCCACCAACTCGTTGCATCCACTCTGTAACGTTTGGTGGAGTATTTGAGAAGACCAACTATCTTGTCGCACGCAGCTTTGCCATTCTTTTTTGCATAAGACTCAAGTAGATCTGACGAAATAAAACTGCCTTGGGTCGCCACTATCAAATTGAGTGGAGCCTCAAAGAGGAAGTCCGCCATGGTAGGTCTCGTACTTGTGCGGTGTGGTATTGAAATGGTTTTACTTACAATTGGAGTGCGCTGCGCAAATTTAAGTAGGCGTAATTTAGCGAACTTTATAGAGGGCCGAGTAAAGCCTGATACTCAGCATTTGGTGAGTTGTTGTCGAAAGGATGTCGTCGAAATCGAAGTCGTTGATCGTTCATAGGTACTTTTTCGAAAGAGTAAATAAAAGAGGCGACGGTGAAAACCTTGGACGAAAGCTGGCATAGCAACGACGGAGCTCGCTTCGAGGATATGCCGACATCGATAAGGCAAGCTTCAAGACAGGCAACATCAACATTTACTTTCCAGCTCAATGCAAATTTATACTGAAATGGGATTCTCAAAGTCCACAGCCATGCTGCTATTGTGAGCATTGGGTAATGGGCAATCGCTGGTCGATATCCACATGTCGCCGCGACACGAACCCTCGACAGAGAAATCAAGCTTAGGTCAATCAACAACTCTATTCAACCCTGCTTTGTCTTCAGCATGGTCCCTCTTCCACTATTCAAGTTCGCGGCTCTCTTTGTGAGGCACATCTCGAAATATGGTGCCGTAAGTCTTGTTGCATAGGCGGCATCAATGAGTACTGAAGCTCGCACAGAATTACATTAAAGACCAAGCGCACGATCATCCGAAGTTCCGGGCTTTTGCAGCCAGATATGGTCAACATCTGCATCAATTCAACATGCGACTACAAGTAACTTTGCTTCGAGATAAGGCGGCCGAGAAACGAGCAAAGGAGAGGGCTGAGGCGCCAACGGTCAAGACTGAGGAGCAGATGAAGCATGACGAAGCAATCAAGGCCAAGGAGAAGGCTGGTCACAAGGAGGTCCCGCAGAGCATATGGAGGCGCAAGTTCCGGCCTCTACAAGAACCTAAAGCGGTAGACCTTTTCGCCGATGTCGTAGGAGACGCGTTCATCCTCTTCGTGGCTGTTTCATTGATTCTGTACGAATACATTAGAGCGACTGGGAAGCCAGATGTCAATACGGAGAAGATAGCAGAGTTGAACCGGAAGCTGGATGCATTAGAGAAGCGGGAGCAAGAGTTGGAGGAAACAGAAAAGACACGTCAAAAAAGAGTTGAGACTTTGGAAGATGCCATCGAGGAGATGAAAAAAGCTAGTGCGAAGAAACGATTACTGTCATTGTCATGATGATATCTATGCGGCGCGGTATTGCTGGGCTGTGAGGTGCATAAGGATATAAGCTTTGGGGATTATTCCTATATCTTAGGGCAAAAATCCACGCTGTAAGACCAGTTGGCAAGACGGGGCTTTCATAAGTCACCAGTTCTGGTTCCTCAAGAAGTTAAATGACCACTTCTCTCTCAATAGACTGGCCTCCAAAGTTGAGGCAGGTATGGAACTCTGCTCTTACAAATGTAAAATTACTCTACATAATAGACATCACAAATCCCCGAAAGTTCAAAATTTCAAATGAATTTCTTTATGACCTCGCGTTTAGATTGTTTAGATCTGGATAGGAAATTGGAACAACTTTCTGCGGCGTCCGTCCATAACATTGTTTTTTTCCACCTCAGGTAACTACAAAACATCGACGCATCTCCTGATCATTCCAACCTCAATCTCATCACCGTAATGTTCTGCTCATCCCTACGCAAGCGTCCTGAATGGGCTTCTGTCCCGCGAGACCTTCTTTCTCGAGAGACGCAGCGATGGCAAGGTTAGTAGTTCAGAAGCCGGCCACATCGCTGCTAAAAACCCCTCCAGAGAAAAGACTCGAGACACACGATATAGCAATTCCTCTCCCACAGACCCGTCCGCAAGATGAAAATGAGCTCTTCCGCATTATTCTACTTTCAGCCACCGACGTCTCCCCTCCAGAGAAAGCATTGGATCGGATGGAAAGACTTTATCATCAGACCGGGGGCCGACACGTAGGAATTATGTTCTTGATTCGAGAGACACATTCTCAGGGGGATGGGACAAGAGGCTTCATGAGTCTTCAAGCTAGGTACAACTTCAAGTTCCTCCTAGTAGATATCTCTTATTGATATATGGCAGGCTGGTCGACACTTTCGAGATTCCTCTCATACCATTCCACACGATTTCATCTCTACAAACAACGTTATTCGCATTTCATAGGCAGATTGTGCAAACACGGGCTACAACAGCATCTCAAAGAATTGATCCGATCAAAACACTCTTGCCGTATTGCTCAGTATGTCCCCGTCTCCATTGGCTTACCTGGTTCTCTATGCCCGACAAATTACTAATTCTTAGGTCAACGGCCCGATCCCCGAGCATGCTAGAAATGTCTTAAGTGACATCTGCCACAGCATTCCGCAACTAGCCCAAGCTGCTACAACTCAGGATGGCCAAAAAGCACTCAGACAATGGTTGAGTGAATCCCCGCCATCAGTGAGAGCACCAGTTGCCAACAGCATCATAGATTTCTGGGAGCAGGAGTATGTCGTTGAGTGATGGGCTTGAATGGCGGGGTAAAAATATATCTAGAGGGTACCTGCAGACGCTGTTCTCAGAAGACGTGACACATTTGAGCTTTTTGATACCTAATAGGGCTTTGGTGTCATTTCCACTGGCTTTGAACTTTATTTGCAATGCCCAAAGTTTGCTGTCTATCGAATCGGGATCTTCATTGCTCAGGGTCTGAAACATGACGTACATGCCTCTCAGCCTTCCCTCTCGAAACAAACAAAACATATAAATTTTGCCTCAATGCTCATAATTGGAATATTTACAAGCAATTACCCAGTGCAATTGACTTCAGCCAAGGGACAATATCCACTCTGAACCTAAAAAGTAATGATTTGACCTCTGATCACTTGTCATTAAGTCGCGTGAGCCCAAACCGAACCCTGAAGAATGACGTCGACTGCCGAGCACTAAATATCGCCAGGAACCGCTCAGGCGATCACCTTACCAAGGGAGAGCTACAAAACCAAAGACATGGCCTCTTGATTCTAAACATATACTCCTCATACCCCAAAACTACCTCCATAAAATCAAAGGATCAATCTTCAATCTTCAATCCTCAACCTTTTACCACCAACTAAACAATCTACACTACACAAGCAATCATGGCCCGCGGCGAAGCAACCCAAGTAAAATGCCACTACAAGGGCAAAGAAGACGATTTTGTCGTCTTCCTCGACGACGTCCAAGCAGCCAAGAACTGGAAGACTGATAAATCTATCCCGCTCCCCCAATTCATCTCCGCATTTAAGATCTTCGTCACTGGAAAGTAAGTTCTCCCCCTTCCCCCCCCCCTCTCTTTCATTCTTTGAAGTGTGTTTTTGATTTGGTGGTTGGGTTCGTGTTGCGGGGTGTTGGTTTGAGGGAAGCTTACCCAAATGAGGGGTAATGCTCATAACCAACAACACGTAATAAGATGCAGAATGCAGAGCGGGTGCGGGTGTCGCGCATTAGGAGTGTTGGATTTTTTTTAGCACGACGACATGTCGATTTGATATATCCTTTCTTTATGAGTTAGCGTGTTTACTGGGAGGGTTTGGCAAAGGAAGGATGATGGCTGACTTGTAGCACAGGCATGGTGTCCAAGGAGAGATGAACGGAGCTTCGAACTCTACGCTCGATAACGAGTTTGGTACGCATAAGGAAGAAGAGGTCATTGTGCAGATCTTGGAGAAGGGTACTATTCAAGAGTCGAAGGTACTTGACCCTCCCCTCTCTTCCGACTTGTAATTTCATGGATAGAGACTGATATTATTTGATGAACAGGATGCGGAGAGAACGGGTTCCAAGAACGACAGCATGGGAGCACGCTCTGCTCATTAGATGGGTGGCGTGGGTGCTGGCATTATCATGGTGCGATAGGAGGATTTGCATGAAGGCAATATTGCAGCGATGATTTGGGGATACTCATGAATGACGATGATGGATGAGCGTTATTAGTCTAGCAATGAATCTGGCTGTCAATTCCTCGCAAAATAAAAAGCAATAATGAAATCATGGTACGATGATAGAGTAACTTGTATGTTGTGTGTTGAAGTGTCCTTTCGACAAGTGATGTTGGAGGTAGGCTGAGCTTATGTGAAACTGTTGGTGTTGCATCGTGATGAATGGAGCTGAGCGACGACGATGAGTTGAAGACGATGGCTCGGCTTCCATCAGTCAGTTGCAAGTCTCGGTCCCTTGTCATCTCCCCGTCCTTCCTAGCCTAGATATCGATCAGTATCACTCACACCTCGAAGCACAACCATGATCTCAAGTGTCATCGATTGCAACTATCCACACTAGATTATCAACAATCATTGCAACCTCTCAATGGCACTCTCCCAGTACCCAATCCCATACCCAAGACTCTGAATCGTAGTCTGATAAACATCACAAGCAAAGCCCAAGTATCAAAATCAAAAGATTACGCCGTCGCTGATGCATGCTTCAAACCCTCACAAAAATGACAATGATTTCTTTCCAATTCTTTATATACGTCTTCTTGCGTTTGTGTAAATGCCAACGACTAGCTGAGATCTATTGCATGCCCATCCTCAAAGATGCTTTTGTTGCTGTGTTGTGGTTCATGGGAAGGAAGTATTCTTCTTCTTATACCTTTCCGGGTCTTGTTCTCGAGGGTAGACACCATGGTTTAGCTACCACAACCTATCATTCACATATCAGCATTGAATCTATAGGTAGCAGTAAGGGTAGAAGACTCGCCTCCCCTTCACTATAAGCCCAGAAATATACCATCAACCCAATCGCATAATAAATCGCCGGATTCGTCGCCTGATACAGCAACGCAGCGGCCAAACCTGCCATCGGCAATACAATCAACCTCGCCTCAATGCTGCGATGCAGAGCCGTCCCAGCCAAGAACCCAAGTGGCCATTCCCATGCTAGCATCATGATTCCGAAGAGCAGATTGATGATTTGGAGAATGGGTAGCGGTTTTACGGCGTGGTCGAGGTTTTTGGTTAGGAAGTCCCAGAAGATCTTGGGCCAGAAGAATCCTTCAATTGCAGCTGCTACTTGGTCTGTTGTTGCTTGTTAGTTGGATTCGGGTGGGAGAGGGAACGGAGACAAACAGATGGCTGCGGTGAGGACTATTAGGCGAGCCCAGTGGTTCTTGATGAGTTTACCCATGATAACCCTTTCCTCCTAAACCAAATGAAAGCAGGTATTGATTCAAATGGGAGAGATCTCAGAAAGAAACTGGATTAAAGGGCCTTAAAGTTCAAAGTTGTAGGTATCCGAACCTGCGGAGGGGAAGCGAATGGAAGGAGAGAGGGTGATCGATGTGAATGAATGCTATCGACGAGTGCACAGCGCTGCAGAGGAGAAGGAGAAAGGTTGTTGATGGCTGTGGGGAAGTAGTCTATATCTCTGGGTAGCACCAGGACGGCTGTCACTGGGCGAGAGAAGCGGTTTCGCCTTAGATCGTGTATCAGGCCTTCTGGGTCTGGTCTGGGATTTCGCCGATGGGAGGGCCGGTTGAGATGGAACAGACCATGAACTGGTAATCTGATCTTCTATGACAGCGGACATCCGAGCGACGCAGAGGAGACGGGTGGAGGTGAGGCAGGGCAGTGTTAGATGAGCAATATGCTGCCTTTTGGTTATGGCATGTGGGTATGGGAGATCATATGGATCGATTGTGTCAAGTCTGTCGACGGTATCGTCTGATCCGGTAGTCTGATGTTGGTTGTAGGAGAAAATCTGGGAGGAAGGCGTCTGAAGTTCTGTTTGAGACGTTTTGAAGTTACGGATGGAGGTACAACGATCTTCAAATGCGGGAGTCTGAGTTTAAAGATGACAGGGCCAGGATGGCAACGACTGGGATCCATAGAAGGATGGGGGCAGGCTTGCAAGCATTCGAGACTGGCCTCTCGGTTTTGTGACCGCCCATGATGTGCATGCATTTTCTCGACATGCCACCATCCTCCCGCTAGGGAGGAGAAGCATGGTGAGGCGGAAGCACTGCACGAATGAGGTAAGATCCCGCCCTCGACAATTCCAAGAAAGGGCCAAATTCAGAATTAATTCATCTTGGCCCTGAAGATTAGTTTAGCCTATCAGTTGCTGATGCAGCTTAGAGGTTGAAGTGGCTCAATGGCCGACCAATATGGTTGGCGTCAACGGGGATGGTTTTAGGTGGCATTGGGCATGGTGATTGGGGGCAAGTATATTGAGGGCGCGTAAAAATAGGGTGCTCCATATGCGGGAGCCGAGCATATGCACGACAAGGAAATAGATTGGGTGTAGACATTCGCTACCGTCGCCATCTACTAGGGCCCCTTGTCCGTAGATTAGATGGCGTCGAAAAAAGATGTCGAGGTCGAAGGATGGCGAGCCACGGCGAGGAGGGGCACCAATAGTAGATCTCGCATCATCACAACGCTTGTGTTGTTCTTCCTTCATCAGTCACATCCACGCTCACACTCACTCTCACATTCACTCTCACATTCACTCCCACATTCACACTTTTCCGATAAGCTTGAACACGATCAAAAACCTTCGATAGGATGGACCATAACCGATTGCTACCCTTTTTGCTAGGACCCCTAGTAAATGGCGGCGGACGCCAAGAGAGGGGAGGGGGGCCGAGGGGCAAGCCAAAATCAATACTGTAAGATCACCACTCGTTCGAAAACCGTCACGGTTACAATCAGTCTCACGAATTCGTCCTTCGAGATTACGCATGAACTTGGGTGTTTCCATCTCATCATTAAATCCTGCGGCAAGGAAAAACCTGCCATCTGATAATAAAATATTTAGGGAAGTGGATGAGATGAGACGAAGGTCTGACCGTGGCCACGTTTGAGATCCTTTCACCTCAAACAGCAATCGTTACAAGAGATAAGATAATTCCGGTCACTGCTTCATCAAAGCGCATAAGAACACGGTCACCGTAATCGCCGTATTTTCTTCATAGCCACGAAGGATGAAAAGCGTTGCGGCTCAGAGCTTCTTCTCAATAGAATTTCTCAAACATGTCGAGGCCGGCGGCACGCCCGGATTGATCAGATAGATGCGTATGTGTAGGTAGGATGTGGCGAGCACGGCTCAGAAGGCGAAGAGCAATGGGAAGAGACTTGCGTCGCTTCTTCTTCTAGGATGGCTACTACGCTGCAGATGGGCTGAATGATATATGAATCAGCATCTTGATCACAATTACTATCACGAAGCCTGTTACCGGTGTCTTGACGGTGTGATATCCATGCAGCGACGCACTCGCGGCTTTGCTTCTCCGCATTCGTCCTGAACCGCCATTGAGCGGTTATATATCCTCTCTTATTGGTGGTTGCGGAAAGTTGGCGTTCACGTGCTAGGATGGCTTGTTGATTGAAGCGCCTAGCCTAGGGAACCCACTGCAAGCGATCTTTGACTTATCCTGGGGTCACCCTCTTTATCGAAAAGATCTGGTGCGCCGCATGGCTACTGAAGTATCCAGCGCCTTGGCGCAAATGCCTATACCTCAACCAATTGCTTAGTCTAGATCGTAAGTAACCTTATGTGATCGATCTATGGCAGGGAAAGAAGCATTCGTCACACAAGATGGCAGCTCAGTGGCACTTGCATCCATTCCATGCAAGGCCGTTCACAGTCACATCTTTCGGGTAACTCGGGGCCACTTGATAATAAAGCCTCGTCACGCTAAGACGTTGATGATTGACTATTCTATCGATTATCCGTTCTACTAGTATCCCTCAACTTCTCCGCAATGTGCATCCCTCGTCAGTCACACACCAGGATAATTCACTCCTTGCGCACAGGCCTAATCGTACGTTTTCAGTATCGATGAATACAAAAATCGAGCACTGGAATAAGCCAAGGTGCACCAGTTAACCTCATCCAAACTAAGTATCAACGGAACAGGTTACGAATACCTTCTGCTACCACTGCTCTGTTCTTTCCGTTCCCTTTACCCCATTTGCTGTTCTTCCGAGGCTTCTGTGCTGCAGTTATCTGTGCTATCTGTGGCACGTTTTCTTTCTCTTCAACCAAGACGTCTGTTGTCGCGGAGAACGTCGTGGTCTTGGTTTGATTCACACTGTTCGCACTCGACGTCCTTAGAGGTGGAGTAATGGTTCTCTGTCCGTCTGGTGCCCATCCTGTCTTGGCTTTCAACGTGGCCAATCTACGGACTGTTCCTATAGGGCTATCATTAGGTGATCGCTTTATGGAAGAGCCTTCACGAGAGCTATGCTGGAGGTTCTCCTTCTCATCTTGGATGATTGAGAGTCGAGATCGTGTCAAATCATCCACATCAGCAAATGTCGCTGCTCCGCTGGAAGTATGGTCAATTCGTGCGGAAGGACTCTTCTGCAATTCGGCCTCTGTAGGTGAATCATCTTCGACCGTTTTATGAAGACTAGCCATGCTACCAGAGCGTTTTGTAAAGTTGCTTGTGATACTGGCCACGCTGAGCTTCCGCATCATTGAACTAGCCGATACACGGACCGGGTGCTCATTTCGTGCCCGGCCAGTCATACCTGGATAGGGGATAATATCGCGAGTCCAGACATCCGCTAAGAGAGCTTCTAGTCGAATTCGATCGGCACGAGAAGGTGCAAGAACTGGAATACGGTTTGTCATGAGAAGAGACTGCGATCGGTTTATATTCGTGCATGATGCTGAATGGGGCATTTCTTTGAACGCGCTCGTGTTCTTAATGATGATTTGACAGAGCCCTGTCTTAGGCCCTATTGTCGTAGCTCTGTGTATTGAAATTCTTCTTGCGATTGTACCTGTACAAATTAGCTTAAACAATAGGCAGCTCTAACATAGAAAGTACATGCTACGTTAGGAGAGCTTTCTCACTTACCAGGCTTTCCAAAAACTGCTCCCATAGGCTTTATATCCAGTGATAACGATGTCAACATGGCCTGGTCTCCGATATCTATTGTGTCTTTGCCAGAATGATCTGCGAGCCGGCTCCTCCATTCAAGTTCCTCTTTAGGAGAGCACGCGCTCATTGCAACTTCAAAAAGCTGGTGGTCATATTCAAAAACGAGTTTCCATGAAAATGGAGCTGTATGGCATTGCAAGCCTGCAGGTTCGTTAGTTGAGAAAGTCTGGTTTACTTAACGAGGCCAGGAATTTCTATCTGTAACTGTTGGGAATGATCCTCGAGAAATTCTCATACCTCTGCCATTGTCAACTTCCTCTATCCGGACTTCACCCAGCCCAATGCATGCCTGGACTGTATATATTTGATCAGTTTTGTTAGCAGAAGCCAGTAAGAAATAGTCGCGATAGAGAAGGCATATGAGATATTGTCCGTCCACGCCATCTTTCGTCTGCCAAGAGACGTGAAGCACGCCACAGAGATGAATGTGGCCGAGGCTACGGATGAAGCTTTTCGAGCGAGTATTAGACTATGTATGAGATTAGCAATGCAACAGTTGTGACCGGCATTCCACATACTCTGCCAGTCAGAACAACCCGATCCTGTAGAGTCCATGACTTCTCCATGGAAGCTTTCATCCGAGGATCATCAGTTGCTCGGTTGATCTCCGTCGTGGCTTCGCGCATTCTAATGAGCACATCCTCAATTGCCATATGAGAGTCCGGGCAGTCGCAAACAGGAGTCTGCTTTAAAAGCTCTGCAAATAGTAAGGGATATTTGCAAACACGTTGAATAGGCTGTTTTGACCATTGTTAGCATCAGCGCAACACTCTATCGTGGAGGTCTACCTTAACAAGAAGATCACCAAGGGTCAACGCTTTCTTTAAATTGCCATTCTGGGCGTCGATCGAAGATAACGAAGATGCCAAAGCCTCAAGTCCTTTCTGGTAAACTTCCCATTGTGGCATCGTCCGGTAGGCAGAAGCAACATCCTTGATCATCATTTCATACTTTGCGCCGTATTCCTCATAAATGAAGAAGCGATTCATCTGAAAGTTATATCATAAGTATAATTGCCCAAGTGATTGCAACAACAGGGTTAGACTACCTTCTTTCCAAATACCCTTGCAACTTCAACTGCAACCTTTGGCTCCGCGGTCATTCCTGGAATCCTTTGAAGCCAAGATGTTCCGCCAATGTGTTCGGGCACCGCATCTAGGCTTCGCCATCTATTGTGACCATTCCCCTGAGAGGGTGGTGCAAGCCCAACCGTATCGGTCTGAGTATATTCGGAATGAGGAATAACGCGATGAAGTTCGCCCAAGAGCTGTTCATGCAGTTCCACAATCTCATTGAGGTTGACGTTGATAGACGCTCTAATGTTCAGAGACAGTGTTGGGATGGAAGCCATAAGAGTTATATATACCTAAAAGATTCTTAGCAAGTACTTAGCTAGCATGATATTTGGTTCACATACATTCATCAGAAATCTAATGTCCGCCACATAGCTTTCCTCAGTGGTAATGATCTCTTCTAGGACCCGGCGACGCTGTAGAAGACGATTCGTGACAGCTTGGTCAATGACTACGCTTTTAGCAATGTAGGAGCTGTCTTCGGAGAGACGCCCGACGTGTGATGCTTTACTGCTACGATCTGTTCTGTGGTATCGGGAAGATGCACCGGTTTTTCTTGAGCGAGGTGCGACGCTGATGCTTGCAAGGCTAATGCTCGCGCTTTTTACAGCTGTAACAAACCCAAATGAAGAGCCAGATAAGGACTTCTTATGGGAATGTTTGTTGCGTTTTTCTGGAGACTCGAGTAATTCCCTTTCCAAAGTAGAGCCATTCATATCGCAGCTCACTGTCTTTTGTCTTTGTGTAGCCCTTCTTTGAAGATTCTTCAGCCACTTGTTGAATGGTTGATTGGAGGCCAGCGGCAAGGATCGATTAACGACGGGTTCTGAGTCTTCTAATGAGAATCGTTCTCGAATGGGAGTGGTTCTATCCTGAGTATCATCCGCATTGAACGACAATCCTAAAGCAGTTATATTATCCAAAGTATTCCACTGGGGATTGCTTCCAGTGTCTGTAGATGCTCCGCTATCGGGACTGAGATCAACGTCGTCAAACGCATTTTTGTGGAATTCCCTTGTGGTATCTTTTAGACTCGATGGAGGAGGTTTGGGCATTCCCCAGCTGGTCTTCCGAGATATGTGCACAGAGCTTCGACGAGGAGGTGTTGAGTCGCCGCAAGGGTTTCTTCTCTGAATGAGGCTATTGGATTGATCCATGATGTGTACCCAAAGAATCAAGATGTAGATATAAAATTTCCACGGACCAAGAAAGAGTCGCTGCTCAGTATGCAGCAAGAACTTCGCAAAGCATCAAAATATGCTTAAGCAAGAGAAGAATGGCATGACAAACAAGAGTTTAGAAGAATAACAGACACGGAAGTGACATGGCTTAAACTTCAATCCCTACAGGGAAGGCAGGGACGAAGGACGCTTGATACTTCCATCTTGGAATTTGGAGACTTTTGGGAAGTTTTGGGACGGCCAGACAACGAGATGGAGACATGGGGGAAGACCATATAATTCTCTAGGTTACTTTGCGGTCCAGCTATATGCAAAGCCTACCTAACAGATTCGATTTTATGATTCTTAGAACCTTCTTGTCTCGAATTTCGAGGGTAGAAAATCTGCTTTCACACAATGTTGTGGGCCACGCACCTCAATCTGTGCTCATATAGAAATCTGATAGATTCTAAAAGTTCAAAACATTATGATTAGCAAGTTGTTGGAAGGAGAACCGAAATAGGCTTAGTCATTGCCCCTCCAATTCACGTTCTTCGCAGCCTGGTGCCGCGTGAAGTACAAGGCTGAACAATCAACACTTCGATCCTTCTCAGCCAACAACTCATCTTTGGACCTGACAAAGAAATTATCCTCAGAATGGAGAATCTACACGCCCCTACAGTGCCATCAGGCCCTACCTCCGCACCAATCACCAATGGAGATCTCAGCAGTGGACTATCCTTTGCGCAACTTCAAGCTAAGAAGGATAACATAGAAGCTGAAATTAGGGCTTTGAGTAGCGTCTTAGATTCTGTGAGGGTTCTATGTCTTGGTCGAGAGCCTTCACTAATATGCTATAGCATGGCGTTGATATGAATACAAGACTTCTTACTCCGGATGGATTTCCTCGAGCGGATTTGGATGTGGCGCAGAGCATGTTCCATTTCTTCTTTTCACAAACTTAGAAGAGTGCTAATGTCTCTATAGTTCGCACAACAAGATCTCGTATAATTCATCTACGCAACGATTACAAAGCTCTTATGAGTGTCATCGAGAAGCACATCCACGAACACTTCGCGAAGTTAGCAGAGGATGGATCAACGGAGGAACCTACGACCAATGGAATACACCTGAATGGTGACACTCCATTACCTACAAGAACCTTACAAACCCTAGGTCCCCCCTTTGCTAGAGTCAACACCGTTGTTTCAGGTAGCCCTGCGGAATCTGCAGGTCTGAAAGCCGGCGACGAAATCAGAAACTTTGGGTATGTTAGTATTGCAAACCACGACGGTTTAAGGAGAGTGGGAGAATGTGTTCAGGGCAACGAAGGGGTAAAGTCTCCCTCCTGCCTGAAGTTCACGCTGGCTAACTGTGGACGAATAGCGTGATGTTATTGTAAAGATATCTCGGCCCGCAGGTGATCGGAGACAGGAATTACAACTGACCCTCAGACCAAGGCGTGACTGGGGAGGCCGGGGACTTCTCGGTTGTCATATTCTACCACTATAATGGAACCATATGGGATTCTCCTCATCGATTTTTTTGCATTTTGAGCGCTGGTGTTCCACAAGAGGCGTTTGGTTTCAGAAAATGAATCAAGTCGGAACCGTTATCTATAAAGAAAAATGAGTATTCCACCTGAATATTGGACATAGGGAGCAGTCTAGAATGAACTGGAGGTTGTAGAATCTGATTGTAAGATTTCAGGTTTGGAGAATCTTCTTGAGAGTTGAGGAATGAAAAAGTAACCACTTAAAGGATATTTGAGCTTTTAGAAATATATTCTAATGACTAAATTTGATTTACTGCGTTCCTCGAAGCTCAAGGAAACGAAGTAAAAGTGGGTGCCTGAGGTGAAAACTTTAGCGCCTCCCCAAAAATTTCACCCGACCGCCTCTACACTTGCATCGCTGCAAACATCTCGCATCTTTGGCATCAAATCACACAACACCACGTCCACAACAAAAAGTCCAATAAAAACAGGTGCGCACGCTGCTCTTACTCATACAATTTTAAAGAAGCTTAAGCAGACTCACGATCATACTTTTGACTTGCGCTGACATCTTTATCGCAGCCTCGAGATAACCCACTCGGCTCTGTTTACATCACTTCAATTCTACCTAATACAACAACAACCATGGCGGAAGGTGCACAAACCGTCCCTACCTTCAAGCTCGTACTTGTCGGTGATGGAGGAACCGGAAAGGTTTGTTTTATTGAGCCCTGCTAGGATGATGCCGCTGGTCTACTGGATACAACCCCGCATGGCCTTCATTCCAGTAGAGGTGGCGCATTTGGTTTCGATATTAGGGGACTAACAACTGAATAGACTACATTCGTCAAGCGTCACTTGACTGGTGAATTTGAGAAGAAGTACATTGC
>Ga0182030_10011010_pt1 | contig 18283 bp, 17 predicted proteins | sample 812S3MmetaG_FD_121299 | JGI IMG/M metagenome (GOLD analysis project Ga0182030, IMG submission 121299) | Permafrost microbial communities from Stordalen Mire, Sweden - 812S3M metaG (Illumina Assembly) | ecosystem: Environmental > Terrestrial > Soil > Wetlands > Permafrost | place: Sweden...
ATCCTGATGTGCCGCTACTTTCAGGCCGATCTGTTTGAACCCGCGAAGTTGGGACTGGCGCCCGGCGGCATCCTGATCGCAATTGTGCTTTTACAAGAGTCACGGTTAGGTGACAGCGGCCCACCGCAATCTTTCCGTGTCCGCCCCGGTGAGCTTGCCGCATACGCCGACGTTACCAAAGGCTGGACGATTCTCCACTACGAGGAAACCTGGCGCGCTCCGGAAAGCACTCCTGGCTTTAAGGCGACCGCGACCATCGTAATAAGATGGGACGGATGATACGCCCTGGTACCCCTTGTTCCCCATCTGTAATTTAGATATGCTGTGTCCGGTGCTCAAGGTAGAGTCCCGGGAGGGGTGTATTGTGAAATATCTCCAGCTAAGCGTGTTTAAAGCTAGTCTGATGGTCGGTCTCATGGGAGTGGCTGCGTTCGCCGCTTCGAACTCCCCTGTCACGTTTAATAAAGATGTTCTCCCCGTGTTGCAGAAGAACTGCCAGGAATGTCATCGCCCGGGCGAGATTGCCCCGATGTCGTTGCTGACCTATACGGATGCGCGTCCGTGGGCCAAGGCCATGAAGGCCGCGGTTCTTGTAAAGAAGATGCCGCCGTGGTTCGCCGATCCCATGTACGGGCACTTTGCCAACGATAAACGGCTCAGCGAAGCGGACATCAACACGTTGGTCGCCTGGGCCGATAACGGAGCCGTGGAAGGCGACGCGAAAGATCGTCCCGCTCCGGTGAAATTCCCCGAGGGCTGGCAGATCAAGCCCGACGTCGTTGTAGAAATGCCGAAGGCTTTCGATCTTCCCGCCAAGGGCACCATCAACTACAAATACATTCTGGTGAAGGCCAACTTCAAAGAAGACATGTGGGTGGAAGCCGCCGAAATGCGTCCAGGCAATCCGAGCGTTGTGCACCACGGAAAAGTTTGGGTGCGTCCTCCCGGATCGCACTGGATGGAAAAGGCCGTTCCCGGCGAAGCGTACGAGCAGGAAACGCAGCGCGACGTGATAGGCCGCAACATGGGCGCGGATGGCAACGACATCCTCGGCAAATTCAATCCCGGCCTCGGTCCGCAGGAATTCACGGTCGAAGGCGCGGCCAAGTTCATTCCCAAAGGATCGGACCTGGTGTTCGAGATGCACTACACGGCGAACGGCAAGCCGATGTCCGATATTTCGAAGCTGGGATTCACGCTGGCGAAGAATCCTCCGCAGCGGCGCTACTTCTTCGCCACGGGTCCTTCGGCCGGCAATCTGGTGATCGCTGCCGGAGACGGCAATGCCGAAGCGGTGAGCGAACTAACGGTCGCGCTCGATAACGTGAAGCTCGTTTACGCCCAGCCGCACATGCACCTGCGCGGCAAAGATATGGATCTCCGCGCCATTTACCCGAACGGCGAAACGGAAATCCTCATGCGCTCCAAGTGGGATTTCAACTGGCAGCAGGGCTTCGATTTCGAGAAGCCGGTTGCGCTGCCCAAGGGCACGCGCCTGATCGTGGTATCGCACTTCGATAACTCGCCGAACAATCCGAACAATCCGGATCCCAAGGCTGAAGTTCGTTGGGGCTTCCAGAATTGGGAAGAGATGAGCAACTGCTTCATCGGCCTGACGATGGATCTGAAGGACGATCCGAATAAGATGTTCATCCGTTCCGGCCCGAGTCTGCTGAAGCCGGTGACCGGCGTTTCCGGCCCGACGCTGATGACCTTGCAAGCCAAGAATTAGATCGGTTCAAAACGTTTCGTTTAAGAAGGGGATGGCTTCGGCTGTCCCCTTTTTTATTGCGTAACGCGCTGAGCCCCATGCGTGAGCTTGGAGCTTAAGATCTTGAATGTGTAAGCCCCACGCTGACGCATGGGGTTCCATCCTCTAGCCGGCTACACAAACTCAGAAGCTGCCTACTTCACCGGCTGCACTACTTTACAGGAACGAAGCGGTAATCGCCGGAGACGTGCTGCTCCGCCAGATGCGTCACCTTGCCTTGCGCATCCAGCAGGAACCGGAGGCCCAGGCCGTAGAATCCGCTGAACCTGGTATCGGTCTGCGCCAGCAAGCGCACCTTCTCGCGTCCGCGAAGTTGGCCGTACAGCACGCCGTCGGAGACCGTGATCTCGATAAAACGCGGCTCGGCTTCGCCGTTCCAAACGTCGAGCGTCTTATATGTTCCGACGTATTTCGCCAGAGTTTCCGGCGCAACTTTGACTTCGGCCTTCTCGTCGTCCGACGCTTTTCCCGCCCAATGTTGCAGCGCCTTGGCGGCGGCCTCGGCGCAAACGTATTCGATGATTTCGGTATCGGCCGCGAGCTTCGCCCCCATCTTGAGCGTCCATGGTTTGGCGTAGACCGCCGGATCCTCCAGCGTCATCGTATATTCGAGATTCCCGAAATTGGTGCGGCGATAGCGTTCCGTGGTGCGCAGCTTTTCGCTGTGAGGATGCCCGCTGCGGTCGAGCCACGTCTTATCGTTGTATCCATTCGTCTCCACCACCAGCGTGTCTCCGTCCCAGTGACCGACCGAATATCCCATCCAGCTTGGATTGGGATCGGCCTCCAGTTTGCGGCCGTCCATGTAAATTTGCCGATAGGTCAGGTCCTGGCTGAGAAAAATAATGACCGCCGGAGTCTGGATAATTTTCGTGATGCCACCGGCCGTGGTGCCTCCATCGGTAATGTATCCGGGACCCATCGGCAGGCATTGCGGGATCATGTGATCGATGCCGAGATTTTCCAAGCGGGTCTTGACCAACTCCCGCGCCCAGGGCTGGATGTCGGCGGGCTTCACCTCGACGGTGACGTTGTTGCCGTAGTTCGAAATCTTTTCCCACAATCCCGTGAAATCGGGCTTGCCGCCGGCGGTGCGCGGCGCGGGCGCGGAGAGATTGGGCTTGCCATCCGCCGTGCGAGGGATGTTCGGCGTGGGCAACGCGGCCCACTGCGCCTCCAGCGGTGCCAAAGACATATAGAGGGCGATTAGAGTGAGGATCGTTTTCATCTCGATGTGCTCCGTCACGTACTATAACATCGTCTTACGTCTCGCCCGATGCCAGTGGGTTCGAAATTGAAATGTGAATATCGGATAAAATCGATATTGCCGTTTCCGGTACAAGGAGGCCTATGAAGATGAAGCAGCTGACGTTGCAGTGGATGCCGCTGTTAACCGTTCTCGCCACGTTCACGACGCAGCCCGCGCACGCCGAGTTGCTCGAAAAGACGAAGAAAGTCGGTAAGACCACGGTACAGTACAAGGTGGTCCTGCCGAACGGATTCGATGCGGCGAAGGCGTATCCGGCGATCCTCGCATTCGGCGGCGGTCCGCAGGCGATGAACATGGTAGATGCCGTTCTCAACCGAAACCTGCGCGCGGAGGCCGAAAAACGCGGCTACATCGTCATTGCTCCCGCCGCGCCGGACGACGATTTGTTCTTCGAAGAGGGCGCTCGCATTTTTCCGGAGTTTCTAAAAATGATGCTGGCGGATTACAAAATTCAAGACAGTAAGTTTCACATCGCCGGACCATCGAACGGAGGAATCGCGGCGTTTCACGTCGCTGCGGCGAATCCGCAGTACTTTCTCTCCGTGACCGCTTTTCCCGGATACATGTGGGAGCCCAGCGCCGCGAAGCTGCAAGCGATTTCCAAGATGTGCGTCTTCATGTACGTCGGCGAGAACGATCCCTACCGCTGGCATAGCGAGATGAAGAAGGAAGCGGAATGGCTGCAATCCAAAGGAACGGTCGCGCGCTACACCGTGGAGAAGGGCCAGCCGCACCGCATGGAAACGCTCGCCGATGCCGGTGCGGGGCGGCTCTTCGATAACTTCGAGGAAACTAAAAAGGGCTGCAGTAAATAAACGCGATTATTTCCGGCGAACAGCCGGACGGTCGCCCTCGGTCCAGTGCTGAAGGACTCCGGTGACCGCGCCTTTTGCGTCCTTCTGAAACTCCACGATATTTCCTTCCATGCTGAAGGTGTTTTCCGATTGCGCGACCAGCGGAATCTTTCCCGCGCCGCCGGGATCGATCATGAGGCGATTGCCTTCGAGCGTAACGATGACGCCCGTGGGATACACCGGCGTGTCATACCTCCCGACATACTGCGCCAGAACATTCACCGGGACGGAAAACTCTTCGCTGCGCTTGCCCACAAGGTGTTGCTTGTCGCGCTCGTTTTCACAGACGTATTCGATCAAGTCGCCATCCGTAACCAGGTCAAGACCGACGGGCAGCGTCCAGGAGCGCTTGTAGGCTTTGGGATCATCGAGCGTGACTTGCAGATCGATATGACCAAAACTGGTGCGGTGGAAGCGCTCGGTCACGCGCAACGATTCCGAGTGCGGATGGCCGCCGAGATCGAGCGACGTGCGGTCGTTATAACTGGCGGTGGTGACGACCAGCGTGTCGCCGTCCCAGCGTCCCACCGAATAACCCATCCACGTGGGGTTGGGATCCTCCGGTAGCGCGCGGCCGTCCATAAAAACCTGGCGAAAAATAGTTTGATATTCGTAAAGCAACACCGCCAGATTCGGAGTCTGTACGATCTTTACAGGGTAGCCGCCGCCCAGCGCGATGCTGGCCTTCGGTCCCGGAGGCAAGCAATTGATGCCGTCCGTATCGTTGCGATAGTTATCCGCGCTGTGGTTATAGAGCGCGGCGGCCCACGGCTGCATGTCTTCCGGCTTAAGATCGGGCGCGGAGTTGAGCAGAAAACTGCGCGAGGTTTTCCAAACTCCGTTCAGGTCGGGCTTGCCGTCCGGCGTGCGCGGAGCAGGCGCCGCAAGATTGATTTTTCCTTCCGCCGTTTTCGGGAGTCCCGGAGCCGGGTGATTGGGCCACTGCGCCGCGAGAGAAACGCTCATCACGGACAATAGCATCGCGAGCTTATACATGGGTGCGAACTTGTGCATCGGCCCTCCCTCTTGGCTGGTTCGGCGTCTATCTTATCAATATCTGCAGCCGGTCAATATCCGCAGCCGCCCAGCGGTCGCAGCTGTGGTCCAGTTACCGTTTTTCGATATGCGCGCGGTCCTTCTCGTTTTCATTGCAGACCGTTTCGAGAATATCGCTGTCCGCCTGCAGCACCAGCGTGACTTTGATGGTGATCGGTTTGGTGTACATCTTGGGATCCTCGACCGTAATGCCCAAATCCATGTGGCCGAAGTCGCGGCGATGGAAGCGTTCTTGAATTCGTAACTCCTCGCTGTGAGGATGACCGACCACGTCGAGCCAGCCCTTGTCGTTGAAGCCCGCCGAATCCACCACCAGCGTGTCGCCTTCCCATTTGCCGACCGAATAGCCGACCCACGACGGTTGCGGATCCACGGGAAGTTTGCGGCCGTCGAGATAAATCTGGCGGTTCGTGCTATCCACCTCATACAGCACCGCGATCAGGCCAGGCGTCTGAATGATTTTGAACGGCGCATAGTTGGTGAGATCCGCGCGCGGCAGGCTCTGCGGCAGGCATTGCGCGACGGGACTGATGGTTCCCCTCAGCGCGGAGTTATGGCGCGCCAGCTCGGCGAACTCCGGACGCAGCGGCGAGTCTTCCGGTTTGAAATCGACGAGGAGGTTCAAAAAGTATTTGGGGAACTCGGTGGGATCGTCACCAGGGACGGCGAAGTCTCTCAACTCGGGGCCGAACAAGCGATCGATTTCGCCTTTCGGTGAAAATTCGCTTTGCCAAACGCCGGAGAGATCAGGTTTGCCGTCGCGTGTCCGCGGCGCTTTCGCCGCAAGGTCCGGCCTGCCGTCGCGCGTCCGGGGAGTTCCGGGCGCCGGATAATTTAACCACTGACCGTTCGCAGACAACAGTGTTGCCGCCAACAAAAGTCCTACTCCCTTGACTCGATTGCTCATGCCGCCCTCTCACCCATTTATTGGTTCTCCTTATTGTATGTTGCACTATGATTGTATGTTGCAATAGCCGCGTTCGGCGCTCCGTCGCACGGGGCGGATTGACATGGCGGCCCGGAACAAATCAAGATTGAATCTAGCGCTCGCTGTGCGTCATCTACATGAGTGCTGAAATCCGCTTCTCCGAGGACAATTATGACTGGGCCCACCACCACGCATCGCGCCGGTATTGTGATCGACGTTCCCGTTTCCGCCGAGTACAAAGAAATTCTGACGCCGGAGGCGCTGGCGTTTTTGCTCGAGCTGCATGAGCGCTTTGACCCGCGCCGCCGGGAGCTGCTCGCCGCACGCGTGGTTCGCCAGAAGGCGATTGACGCGGGCGAGCTTCCCACATTCCTTGCAGAGACGGAGGCTATTCGTCAAGGGGACTGGAAGGTGGCTCCGATCCCGCAGGATCTCCTGGACCGCCGCACCGAAATCACCGGCCCGGTGGATCGCAAGATGGTGATCAACGCGCTGAACTCCGGCGCGAAGGTGTTCATGGCGGATTTCGAAGATTCCAATTCGCCCACCTGGGATAACAATCTCTCGGGCCAAATCAACTTGCGCGACGCCATTCGCGGGACCATCAGCTATAAGAGTCCCGAGGGGAAAGAATACAAGCTGAATCCCGAACATGCGGTGCTAATTGTGCGTCCCCGCGGCTGGCATCTGGAAGAGCGCCATGCAACGGTCGAGGGAAGTCCGTTGTCCGGCTCGCTGATGGATTTCGGCCTCTACTTTTTCCACAACGCGAAGCAGCTGATCGCGAACGGAACCGGGCCGTACTTCTATCTTCCGAAGATGCAAAGTCATCTGGAAGCGCGGCTGTGGAACGATGTGTTTGTCTACGCCGAGAACTACGTGGGCGTTCCGCAAGGCACCATTCGTGCCACCGTTCTGATCGAAACCATTCTCGCCGCGTTCGAAATGGATGAGATCCTCTACGAACTGCGCGATCACTCGGCGGGCCTGAATTGCGGACGCTGGGATTATATTTTCAGCTTCATCAAGGTGTTCAAGAATCACAAGCAGTTCATGCTGCCGGATCGCGGCCAAGTCACCATGGATCGCGACTTCCTGAAAGCCTACGTCGATCTGCTGATCAAGACCTGCCATCACCGCGGCATCCACGCCATGGGAGGCATGGCGGCGCAGATTCCGATTAAGAACGATCCCGCCGCGAACGAAGCCGCGCTGGACAAGGTCCGCGCCGATAAATTGCGCGAAGTGAAAGCCGGCCACGATGGAACGTGGGTGGCGCATCCCGGCCTCGTTCCGATCGCCAAACAGATCTTCGACGAACACATGAAGACGCCCAACCAGATTTTCGTCAAGCGCGACGATGTTCACATCACGGCGGCGGATCTGCTGAAAGTTCCCAAGGGCGAGATCACCGAAAAAGGTCTGCGCCTGAATATCGACGTCGGCATTCAGTATTTGGAATCGTGGCTGCGCGGCTCCGGTTGCGTGCCGATTTACAACCTCATGGAAGACGCGGCGACCGCCGAAATCTCGCGTACGCAAGTCTGGCAATGGCTGCATCACGGAGCCGAGCTCAGCGACGGCCGCAAGGTCACGTTGGAGTTGGTCCACGCGACGATTAAATCCGTGCTGGAGCATCTGCGCTCGCAATTGGGTACGGTGCGTTACGACGCGGGCAAATTCCCGCTCGCATCGAAGTTGTTCGAAGAGATGATGGTGAGCGATCAACTCGGAGATTTCTTGACGCTCGCGGCGTACAAGTATCTGTAAGACTCCGCCTAACAAGAACGGAGACGAATAAGAACTTCATCCCACCGGGATGCCCGCCGGGCCGTCCCGATCTAGATCGTCCAAACGCCGGTCGAGCTCTTCCCGTTGCGCGTCCGTCACGGGAATCGAAGCAGGGTCCGTCGAAAGACTGTCCCATATTTCATCAATGAGCTGCAGGCGTTCCTCGGGCGATAGTTTCCCAACGTCGATGCTCGCCATGCCCAACAGTCTATCACCGCTATTCCTGCGGGCGAACGTGCAATCGCTGACTACGCCCCGAATTGGCGCAGATGATGATCCAGATGCTTGTACATCAGGATGGCCCACTCATCCGGCGTCAGCGAACCGAAGAAGGCGTGCGGATGCGTCGTGCATCCCTGCGGTCCGGCTGCGGCGAAGCGATCGATCAATCCATTCAATTTGCGTTCCTCGGCTTCGAGGTCACGTTGATCCGCGACCACCAGCTCCTTCATCGTCGGCGAATTCTTGCGCAGCGGCTCTTCGTTGGGAATCGCCTTCGATTTCACCCAACCGCCGATGAGCCGTCCGATCAACGCGCGAGGTGGTTTGATCTCCCCCGCCGCCGATTGCAAGCTTGCAGAGCAATGCGCCATGGCCTGTGCGGCGTTCATCTTTCCCCACTGCCGTTGGCTATCCGGACGCAGCTTCGCCACACGCGCCTTCACTTCTTCCGCTGTCGATTTTTCAAAAAGATTTTTCATGCTTCGGGGCCTTCGCGCTCCTAATTTTATCATCCGCCTTTGTTATCGAGGCCGATCTATAGATGACGTTAGAAGCGAAAATCCGGCTTCCTGCTCCCAAAAGTTGGCATTTTCGGGCTGTGCAAAAACGTGCCGGAGTTTCACGGAAAGCTTCGAAAATCAAGCACATGAAGTTTCGGGAAAAAGCGCGTCCAAAAAGTGGCGTTTAGGGGCGATTTACGGGGCTTTCGGGGCCCGGGAGGTAGTTCGGGTCCACCCGCGGAGCCGACGCGCCTACGCGGCCGCTAGGGCCCTAGAAATGGATTTTGAAAAAATGAAAAACGCCGCTGCAGAAACGTCGCCGCAATGGGCTACCCGCCGACGCGAGCTTCGGATACCTCGCCCACCGGCTCGGCCGTTTTCTTGGGGAACGGCATCTTGCGGATCACGATCGCGAGTAACGCCGCGCAAAACGCCAGCACGGCGCTGCCGTAAAACGCCGTGGTCCAGGTGCCGGTCTTCTCGAACAGCGTTGCGGCGATGCCGCCGGCCATGATCGACGCCAGCGCCTTGGTCGTATACAGGAAGCTGTAGTTCGACGCCGAATGCCGCGCTCCGAAAATATCCGCCTGCGCCGCCGGGAACAGCGTGTAGAGTTCGCCCCACGTGAAATAGACCAGCGCCATGTTGATGATGAACAGCGTCGGGCTGTTCTTGCCCACCGTGAATACGCCGGCCAGGAAAATCGCCTGCAAGGTGAACGCGACGAACATGGTCTGCTCGCGGCCGATGTGATCGGACACCCATCCCCAGAACACGCGGCTTGCGCCATTGGCCAGAGGATTCAGGGAAAGCGCAATCGTCAACGTCGCGGCGCCGATTCCCATGCTCTTAGCGACCGGCCCTAACTGCGCCGTGGTCATCAGGCCACCGATGCCAATCATCAACATCGCGACGTACAGCACGTAGAACTGATATTTGCTGAGCATCTCGATCGAATTGAACTCTTCCGTGTGGCGCCGCACTTTCGCCTTGACTGGAGGCTTCGGCAACGCCGCCACTTCTTGCGACGACGGATTCTGCAGAAACTGCGCGGCCAGAATCATGATGATGCCGCTGGCGATTCCGGTGTATAGGAACGTTGCGCGGTAATCGATTTGGTGGATGAGGTACGCGAAGATCGGATTGAAGATCGTTGCCCCCGCGCCGTATCCCGCCACGCAAATGCCGGAGCACAAACCGCGTTTATCCGGGAACCATTTCACCGCTACAGACACCGCGCAGCCGTAGCCGAAGGCCGTTCCAAATCCCGCGAGCGCGTACATCGCGTACAGCGCGTGCAAACTGTGGACACTGCCTAGGGCAGCCCAACCCACGCCGCACAGCAACCCTGCGATGGACATGAACGCGCGCGGGCCGATCCGGTCGATCATCCATCCGCACACCGGCATCGCCACCGTGCCGAGGAAAATGTACAAGGTGAACGCCCACTGCACTTCCGACAACTTCCAGCCCGTTTCTTTAATCATGGGCGTGACGAACAGCGTCCATGCGTATTGCATGTTGCCGTTCATGACCATCGCAGTGACAGCGGCCGTTAATCGGACCCAGCGGTTCATCCTTTATTACCCCCGTGCCAAACTCGTCGCGCTCAGCAGCTTCGTGCACGAATAAATCGTCTTCGTATACGGCATCGCGATACCCAGCTTCTCGCCGAGTTCCACCACCGCGCCGACCACCGGCTCCAGCTCCATCGGCCGATGCGCTTCCAGATCCTGCAGCATGGACGTCTTGTGCTCGCCCACTTTTTCCGCGCCCGCGATTCTTTGCTCGATGGAAATCGGCAGATCCATTCCTAAACGGCTGGCCACTTGTTCAACCTCGATCATGATACTCCGAACCAGGGTGCACACGCCGGGATCGCGAGCCATGGCCGCGAGCGTCGCTCTGGTCAACGCACTTAACGGATTAAACGCGACGTTGCCCATCAGCTTCACCCACATCTCATTGCGGATGCGCGTCGACACGGGAGCCCGCAGTCCGGCGGCAATGAGATCTGCGGCGATCGCTTTCAAACGATCCGAGCGCGTGCCATCCGGCTCGCCCAATGAAATACGATTGCCTTCGGTGTGTTGGATCACTCCGGGCTCGACGATCTCGGTGCCCAAATAAACCAGCGACCCGACGACGCGCGCCGGATCAATCGACTTGCCGACCACTCCGCCAGGATCCACGGATTCAAGAAGCAGACCGGTGAGCTCGCCCGCGCCGGTTTGAAAATACCACCACGGAATTCCGTTCTGCGTGCTGACGACGGTGGTGTGCTCGGCGATGAGCGGCGTCAAACCGGGAGCGAGCGACGTCAGCCCGTGCGCCTTCACGCCGAGATAGATGACATCGAACGGACCGGATCCCGCAAGCTCGCCGATCAACTTCGGACGAACTGCAAACGTTCCCTCGGGACCTTGTTCCGATGACCCGAGCACGCGCAGCCCGCGTTCCTTCATCGCGGCCAGATGAGCTCCGCGCGCGAAAAGAGTGACGTCCTGGCCGGCACGCGCCATGCACGCGCCAATGTAGCCGCCGATGGCTCCGGCTCCGGCAATCAGAGTTCGCACGCTGGGTTACGCTCCGAATGCTTTGGCAACGGCGCCGCGCTGGATTTTACCGGTCGCCGTGCGGGGAATCGCGGTGGTGATGTGGAGCTTCTTGGGGCGCTTGAATTCCGCCAGACGTTCCTTGCAGAACGCCATGATCTCGGTGTCTTTGGTCGTGTCCTTGAATTCTTCCTTGAGTACGATCGCGGCTTCCACTTCTTCGCCCCAGGCCGGATGAGGAACGCCGAAACAGACCGCTTCGGCGACCGAGGGATGGCTCAACAGCACTTCGTCGATCTCGCGCGGGCCGATCTTTTCGCCGCCCCGGTTGATCAATTCCTTGATGCGTCCGGTGAGGGTCAAGTAGCCATCGCTATCGAGAAATCCTTGGTCTCCGGTGCGGAACCAACCGTTGGTAAATGACTTCGCATTCGCCTCCGGATTGTTTTCGTAGCCCGAAACCACGTTCGGCCCCTGGATCACCACTTCGCCGCGTTCGCCTGTCGGCAGCAGATCGCCGGCGTCGTTCATGATGCCGAGCTTCACGCCGGTGCCGGGTCCAACCGAGCTCGGTTTGCGAACCGCCGGCGGCTGAGGATTCGACGACATCTGGTGCGAAGCCTCCGTCATGCCGTAGGCTTCCAAAACCGGCACGCCGAAAACGCTCTCCAATTGCGCCATCATTTCGGCGGGCAGCGACGCGCTGCAGGAGCGGATAAAGCGGAGGCCTGCAGCGCCCGCCGGACGATCGTTCCCCGCGCGCGAAAGCAGCAGGTTGTGAATGGTGGGCACGGCCGAATACCAGGTGGCTCCCGTATCGCGCACCGTGCGCCAGAAGGAGAGTGGATTGAACTTGTTCGGCACCACGACGATGCCGCCCGAGAGCAGCGTCGCAAGCGTGGACGCTACCAATCCATGGACGTGGAACAGAGGCATCACGCACAGCGAAACATCTTTCGGCGAGAGCGTATACGTCGCCACGATGTTCTTCGTCGAGGCCGTGATGTTCTTGTGCATGATGGGCACGCGTTTTGGACGTCCCGTGCTGCCGCTGGTATGGAGCACCAACGCGACGTCGTCGGGCGAGGGCGCAGCCGCTTTCTTGCCGCTGGGCGCACCCGCGATGCGGACGAATCCGGTGGCGTCCATTTCCAGGTTGTACACCGGCACTCCGCGAGCTTCCGCCGCTTTACGCGCGCCTTCGGCGCCATCGGGAGGCAGCAGCAACACTTTCGCGTTGGTGTCTTCCAGGTAGAAATTCACTTCGTCTTCGCGGTATCCCGGATTCAGCGGCGCGGAAGTTCCGGCGATCGCTCCCGCCAGAAAACTGACCACGGTCGGCAAGCCGTTCGGCAGGTAGGTCGCAACTCGGTCGCCCTTACCGATTCCCATGGAAGCGAGGGAGTCGGCCATGGCCGTCACCTGATCGCGAAGTTGTTGATAAGAAATGCGGAGACCCGATTCGGGAAGAATAATTGCCGTGCTTTCCGCCGGCGCGGCCTGGATCAGTTCCAGGAGTGTGGATGGATTAGACATCTAAAACATTAGAACATAATGCCGGATCTTCGATGTGAAAGCTTTGTTATGCTACAAGCAGAGAAGGACCCCACGATGAGCATCATGATCGATCCGGATTTGGAAGCTCGGCTGAAAGCGAGAGCGCATGCCGAAGGAATCAGCGTCGAGACCTACGTGGAGCGAATCGCCCGTGACGATGAAAACGCGGAACGAGAGCTCGAGTCGCTGGCGCTGGAGGGCCTTGAATCCGGTGCTTCACTCCTCGCGGATGATCGTTTCTGGGCTGAGAAACGCGAACAGCTCAGCAGCCGCAGCAAATCGTAGTCTGCGTGAACCGGTATTTTCTCAAACCGCGGGCGGATCGCGATCTTGACGAACTCGCGGCCTACCTCGCCTCCGAAGCATCTCTAAGCGTTGCAATACGGTTCCTGGAACGCGCGCGAGAGACGTTGGAGTTGATCGCAAATCACCCGGAGATCGGATGGCACGCTAATCTTAGGCACGCCGACCTCAAATCGATGCGCATATTTCGCATACGCGGCTTTGAGCGGACGCTGATCTTCTACAGACCTATTTCGAATGGCATCGAGATCTTGCGCGTTGTACACGGATCACGAAATCTGCGCGGGCTCTTCCGTCGCCGTTCCGAAGTGGATCCCGGCTAAATCCCTTCCGGCGTGGCCGCGCCATCGGAGCGCGCATCGGACGCCCCGTAGTTCACTTTCTTGTCCGTGCGATGCATGACGGCTTGCCCGCGTCCCATCTCCTGCGAATATTCGGGACGCACGCTGATCACATGGCCCATGGTAGAAAGCTCCGCGAGGGTGGCCTCGGACACTCTCGCTTCAATAGTCACGTCGCAGCCCGATGATCCTCCTTTGAAGAATCGTGGAGCCTCCAGCGCGGCCTGCAAATTCATTCCGTAATCGACAACGTTAGAGACGAACTGCGCGTGCGCCAGCGGCTGATTCGCACCGCCCATGATGCCGAAGCCGATGTGCTGGTCGCCGCGCTCCATGAATCCGGGAATAATCGTGTGACACGGACGCTTGCCACCGGCGAGCACGTTGGGATGGGCAGGATCCAAACTGAATCCCGCGCCGCGATTCTGCAGCACGAAGCCCATGCCATCGACCGTGATCCCAGAGCCGAACGCCGCAAAGATGCTCTGAATCCAGCTCGCGATATTTCCTTCGCGATCGACCACCGCGAGGTAGACCGTGTCGCTCCTCGATATCTTCGCGGCCGGAACATGGCCGTTGGCATTTCTAGGATCTACCAGCGCTGCACGTTCCCTGGCGTGTTGTTTCGAGAGCAACGTCTCCACCGGAACCGGTACCACGCGCGGATCGGCGTTATAGCGATACGCATCCGCATAGGCGAGCTTCATGGATTCGATGCGCTTGTGAATCTCGGCGGCGTCCAACGGACCGGCTACGTTATCACTCATCGCCTCCATGATGTTCAACATCTCCAGCGCGGCCAGCCCTTGACCGTTCGGAGGCAGTTCATACACGCGCCATCCACGATAGCCGGTCGATATGGGTTCGACCCATTCGGCGCTGAACGACGCAAGATCTTGCGCCGACAACGTTCCTTGCAGTGCGCGCGAGGTGCTCAAGATCGCGTCGCCGATCGGCCCCTTATAAAACGCGTCCGCACCTTCGCGCGCGATCATCGCGTAAGCCTGCGCGAGGTCGGCATTGCGAAACACTTCCCCTTGTTGTGGTGCGATGCCAGAGGGCAGAAATACTCGCGTAGATTCTCGCGTCGCCTCGAGTTTCGCGATGGTCGCGGGCGCGGCCCACATCTCCTGGACGATTTCTGAGACTGGAAAACCTTCTTCGCCATACGCGATCGCCGAGCGAAACAAATCCGCCCATGCCAGTTTTCCGAAGCACGCGTGCATCTTCGACCATCCATCCACCGCGCCGGGAACGGTAACTGCGTGGATCCCGGCGTCGGCCATGGAGGTGAATCCTTGCGAGGCGATGTACTCCGGCGACAGCGCACGCGGCGCGGGACCCGACGCATTCAATCCAGTCAGCTTGCCGGTTTTGGCTTCCCAATAGATGGCGAACAGATCGCCGCCCATGCCGTTCATCATTGGTTCGACGACGCCCAGAACGGCATTCGCCGCGATGGCCGCATCCGCCGCCGATCCGCCTTGCTCCAAAATCTTCGCGCCCGTCTGCGACGCCAGCGCATTGCTGGTCGCGCAGATGCCGCGCTGCGAGATGACCATCGAGCGTCCGTAATTTCTGCCAAAAGGAGGTTGTACGCCGAGCATAGTTAATGAACCAGATTATCAGCAGTACAATAATGGTTTCGATCTCATGCCCATCGATCCCGTCTCACTCGCCCAAGAATTGTTCGACGCTTATCAGTCCGGTGCCACGATCTCCGCTCCCTCCTCGCGCGATGCCGAGTTCGACATGAACGCGGCGTATGAAACGGAAGCTGCTTTTGCGGCCTTGCGTACGGCCGCGGGCGCGAAGACCTGCGGCATCAAAGTGGGCTACGCGAACAAAGCCATGTGGCGAGTTCTGAAACTCGAGACGCTGGTCTGGGCACACATGTATGAGGACACGGTCCACTACGCGCACGGCGGCGCGGCCGAATATGCGCTGCCTGCGCATCGCGCTCCGAAGATCGAACCCGAGATCGTTTTCAAACTGAAAGAGCCGATCGCAACCGCGGGCCTCGACGCGGCGGCCGTGCTCGCGTTGGTCGAGTGGATCGCCATTGGGTTTGAAATTATCGACTGCCCGTTTCCCGATTGGCAGGTCAAGCCCACCGATTTCGCCGCGGCGTTCGGTCTTCACCTGGGATTGGTCGTCGGCGAGCCTCTCAAAATCGACGCCGCCATGATCCCGACGCTGGTCGAGCAGCTCGCGAGCTTCAAGTTGAAAGTTTCCAAAAACGGCGAATTCGTCGAGGAAGGCGCTGGCAAGAATTCCTTGCGCAGTCCGGCGCTGTGCCTCGCTGAATTAGGCGGAGCGATGCTGAAGCGCGGAAACATTTTTCAGAACGCTAACGCTGGGCTCGCCGCGGGCGATCTCATCAGCAGCGGCACGCTCACGGCCGGGCATCTCATCCAAAGCGGCGAGACGTGGAGCGTCGAGGTCGAAGGCTTGCCGCTCGCGGGATTAGCGGTCACGCTGAAATAGCGAGGCGGGCGTTTTCCAGTACGCCCTCACGCCCGCGGTTCGGGAAAGCAGTCGGCTCCCGGGTGATTACAGATCCAGCAAGGTTCCGAGTTCGTCGATCTTCTGACGCTGACCGATGTAGAAGGCCCCAAAGAGCCCGTAGACGGCGCTGGCTTCGTCAAAGCGCATTTCGTAAATCAAGCGCTTGAACACGATGGGATCTTCGGCGAAGAGATCGACGCCCCATTCCCAATCGTCGAAGCCGATGGATCCGGAAATAATCTGGCGGACGGTGCCGGCATAGCGGCGTCCGATTTCGCCGTGCTCGGCCATTTGGCGCTGGCGCTCCTCGATGGAAAGCTGATACCAGTTCTTCTTCTCGCCGCGGCGTTTGTCCATCGGGTAAAAGCACACGAACTTGGCCGGAGGAATTTCCGGGAATAGACGCGGGCGCATGGCTTCGCGCTGGCGTCCGAGCGTTTCTTCGATCGTTTTCTCCCATTCGGGGCTGTGCGCGGGAACATTGCTTTCGGCGAGCGCCGAATACATTTTCAGCGTCGATTCGTAGAGGCCGAGCTCGACGACGGACACATAGGACGTGGTGCTCTCGAGGTAGTCCCACAGGGCGAGTTTCGGCAGCGAACGCTCCGCCAAACCGAGCGCTTCGAAATCCTTGCGGAAGTGAATCAGCATCAGGTCGCCTTTGTGACCGAGCAGAGAGAACATGGCACTGCCCTGGCCTTCCATGGTGGCGAGCGCCTGGCCAGCTTCGGCGATGACTTCCTGGCGGCGTGCATGCGGCAACGCGCGCCACTGGGGCCATTTGATCTTCAACATCTGGTGGAGCAGCGCGGCGCCTTCCAGCGTCAAAGGTACGGGAGGGAAATTATCGAATTGATGCATCGCTTTCAGCTTCGCGCGGTGGCCGTGGTAAAATCAAGGCTCAATGCATCCAGATGCGCACTTGGTCAGCCAACTCCAGTCTCTCGACCGGAGGATGGCCGCCCTGGAAAAAGAAATCGCCACACTCCCGAAACATATCGCCCAGATTGAGAAGACCTTGGAATCGCACGTTCGGCGGCTCGACGCCGATCGCGCCGCGATGGCCGCGAATCAGCGGGATCGCAAGAAGTTAGACGGCGATACCCAGCTCCATAATCAGAAGATTACGAAGCTGCGGGAGCAGATGGCCGGCGCCAAGACGAACGAGCAATACAAGGCCTTTCAGAACGAAATCGATTTCATCGCCAAGGAAATCCGCAAGGCCGAGGATCGCATCCTGGAATTGATGACGGAATCGGAGGCGCTGGACGGCAACGTCAAGAAGGCGGAAGCGGCGCTGAAAGAAGAGAAGGCAACAGTCGAGGCCGAAAAGAAACAGGCGCGCGAGCGCACGGCCGCCGATCAAACGCAGCTCGATCAATTGCTCGCGGAGCGCACCACGGCGATTGCGGGTCTGCCGAAAGCGACGGCGGTAACCTACGAACGCATCAAGAAAAAATGGGGCGGCGTGGCGATTGCGGAAGTGGAAGCGGGAAGATGCTCCGCCTGCCAGTTGATGCTGCGTCCGCAATATTTCCAGGAAGTTCGCAAAGGCGACCAATTGATGACCTGCGAAAGCTGCGGACGTTTCTTGTACTACAATCCTCCGGTGCAAGTTCAGGATCCCGTCAAAGCGGTGTAACCGCACCGCACGCGAACCGTCTCACACCAACAGCCGGCTCACAAGAGAAATGACCGAGACAGTTGTCCGGCTCGGTCATTAAACATCACTGCTGAAAACATCACTGCTGAGTCCGGATGCCGTCATGCGCGAAGAATTTACTTCGTCGCAGGCGCAGCAGCGCTCGGGGTGGTCGCGGTCGACGGGCTGGCCGCGGCGTTCGGCGAAGAGTGCATCACTTTCTTGTGATGCTTCTTCACCTTGGTTGTGGGCGCGGTCGTCGACGGGGTCGTCGAACTTGTGGAACTATTCGACGTGGCGGGAGCGCTGGTGGCTTGGGCCATCAGGGCAACTCCGGAAATCGCGAGGGCAAACATCAGGTTCTTCATGGCGTTTCTCCTTGGAGGCTTCTTCGTGGGCCTACACAGCAATAGACGCGGCACTCCTGGCAACGGTTCATGAAGCTTCGTTCAGACGCAGAACATTTTGATGAAGACTTGTTCAGCTAAGAATAAAGCGACTTTTCGAGCATTTTATCCCGGCCCTAACGGGAGGGGGTTATAACCCCGTGGCGTAAGCCCGGGGATTCGGATCCGCTTACTCGGGCGGTTCGTCCGGCAAATCTTCCGCGCGATTCTCAAAGCGCGTGAATTGTCCGAGGAACGTGAGAGGCACGTTTCCGATGGGGCCGTTACGCTGCTTGGCGATGATGAGATCGGCGACGCCTTTCAGGTCTTCGCGATCGCGCTTGTAAACTTCTTCACGGAAGATGAAGCCCACAAGATCGGCGTCCTGCTCGATAGATCCGGAATCGCGGAGATCGCTCAACTGCGGTTTGTGATCGCCCACGCGCGTTTCCGAAGCCCGGCTGAGCTGCGACAGTACCAGGAAAGGAACGTCGAGTTCCTTGGCCATCAACTTCAAGCCGCGCGAAATCGCGCTGACTTCCTGGTTGCGATTTTCCGAACGTCCGCGGCTGCTCATCAACTGGAGATAGTCGACCACG
>Ga0182030_10011013_pt1 | contig 18282 bp, 19 predicted proteins | sample 812S3MmetaG_FD_121299 | JGI IMG/M metagenome (GOLD analysis project Ga0182030, IMG submission 121299) | Permafrost microbial communities from Stordalen Mire, Sweden - 812S3M metaG (Illumina Assembly) | ecosystem: Environmental > Terrestrial > Soil > Wetlands > Permafrost | place: Sweden...
ATCGGCAAGAGTGTAGTCATTTGCGGCGAAGTGAAGGGCAGTGAGGACCTGATTGTGGATGGGCGCGTGGAAGGAACGGTGAACCTTTCGGAAAGCCGTTTGACCATCGGTCCCAATGCCAATGTGGCCGCCGACCTGTCTGCCAAAGATGTCTTGATCTTGGGCCACGTGCACGGCAACGTGGTGGCCACCGGCCGCGTGGAACTGCGCGCCGGCTGCGTGATGGAGGGCGACATCAAGGCGCTGCGCCTGGCTGTCGAAGACAATGCGATATTCCGCGGCCGCGTCGACCTCACCCAGGGCGCCGTCAAGACTCCCGAGGGCATCTCCGCGCCGCAGGCAAGCGCATCCAATTAATTGCAGCTCGATCTCGAACCTGTCAGACCGTTCGCCGTCTGACCGCAAGGGGACATCCAGTTGTTAGGGCGTTGGTTCGAAAAGAAGCAGGACAGCGGTTCTCCCGCCGCAGTGGCCGGGTTTACCGGCCCGCGGGTGCCGCGCCACTCCGGAGGCTGGTCGGTGCTGCGCAAGCGGCTCCAGGCTGAGCCCGGCCTGCGCATTATCGACGTCGGCTACACCTCGCCCAACAACATCAACTACCTCACCAGCCTGGGCCACAGCGTCTTCCTCGCCGACCTAGTCAACGATGCGTGCAGCAACGACTGGAAGACCGGCACGGACGAAGACGGCAACCCGATCTGGAATGTCACCGGCTACCTGGAGCAGGCGCTGAATTTCTCCGGCCGCACCTTCGATGTGGTGCTGCTATGGACCGCTCTCGATTATCTGCCCGAACCGCTGGTTGCGCCGGTGGTCGAGCATCTCCACCAGTCCATGAATCCGCGCGCCGACGTGCTGGCCTTCTTCCACACCCGTACCAAGGGCGAGGAGACGGTCAACTGCCGCTATCACCTCACGCCGGGCGACGACGTCGACGTGCAGCTGGGCCAGCAGTTTCCCATCCAGCGCGCCTTTACCAACCGCAGCATTGAGAAGCTCTTCGCCGGCTGGTCCGGACATCGGCAGTTTCTGGCCAAGGACAGCGTCTCCGAAGTGATTATGACGCGTTGATCTGCTGGCGCATTGGTGACAGTCGCTCGCCCTGACGGCTTGAGAACCTGTGCGGAAACTATGCGTTGAAATGTACGGGATTTAGCCCGTACCCTTCACCCAAAAGCGAGACTTTGGACAGATTTCAAGGAGGAGTTATGAGTTCGCTCAAAGGAACCCGCATCACCTGGCTCGGCCACGCCACCGTGCTGGTCTCGACCGCCAAGGGCACCAACCTGCTGATCGATCCGTTCATTGCGCACAATCCCAAGTACCCCAAAGACTACGTGCTGCCCAAGAAGATCGACTACATTCTGCTCACCCACGGCCACATGGATCACATGGCGGATACGGTTCCCGTCGCCGCTGCGCACGGCTCGACCGTCGTCGCCATCTACGAGTTGGCCGACTATGTGGCCGGCAAGGGAGTGGCTCAGACCATCGGCATGAACCTGGGCGGAACCGTGCAGCTGAACGATGTGGCCGCCACCATGGTGGAAGCCAAGCACTCGGCCGGCGTGCAGGATGAGAACGGAACGCACTACGTGGGTGTAGCCGCTGGGTTCGTGCTCACCATCGCCGACGGACCGGTTCTTTACCACGCCGGCGACACGGCGGTCTTCTCAGATATGCAGCTGATCCGCGAGTTGTACCAGCCGCAAATCGCCATGCTGCCCATCGGCGGCCACTTCACCATGGGGCCCACGGAAGCCGCTCTGGCGGTTCGCTTCCTCGCGCCCAAGACCGTGCTGCCGTTGCACTTTGGCACCTTCCCGCCGCTGACCGGAACGCCGGATGAACTGGCCGCGCTGGTCGAACCCACGGTCGCGGTGGTGCGTTGGACACCGGGCGAATCGTTCTGAATCCCCGAGAGCTTTCCGCCCCGTGCTGACGCTGCCAAAAGGGCCGGCTGCGAGGCTGGCCCTTGTCCTTGCGGTCTGAAGCATCAGCCCTGTGAAGCTGCTTTTCTCTGCTCTGCCCAGCGCCGCTTCGCTGCTTCGGCAATGCGCTTGCGTCCCTCCGGGCTGAGAGTTCTCTTTTTCCGTCCCGGCTTTTTGGCGGTCTTCTTCGCCGCCGGCTCGCCCTTGCCCACCAGCAGTGCGCGCGCACGCTGTAACCGGACGATGTCCGCGTCAATCTGCGCCAGAATCTCTTCCACTCCCACGGTTCCTCCCGTCTCCCCGCTGGCGAGTGGGCCAGTCCCCTCGGAGACTTGCTCACTCATTCCGCTGGTCGGCCTGATTTTTCTTAGCTATAGCGGTTCTCCAATTGCTGTACACCGGAAGCAGGATGATAAGTGGCCTTTTCCTTGAGAAAAGGGCACCTTGCAAGCAACCAGACGGGGCACATGGATTGGAGAACTGCTCTAGACAATACGCAACCGGAAACGCTTTTACAAACAAAAAATGCCGGAATTCCCGGCTATAGCGAAACCAGGGCTGCTGTATCCCGGAAGCACGGACCTCAAGTTGACGCGACCATCAGGGAGCGGCAACCTTGCACAAAACTTAACAGGACACGGTAACCCTGGTTTCGCTCTAGGAGAGTCTGTCGGTGCCAAGTTTCGCTCGCAAGGGTAAACCGCAGCCGGAATGGGCTTCTGACCGGATATGTCGTCAGGATTGCGGCGCCCGCGGAGGCAGGGAAGGCGGCTTCAAAGGTTCCTGACTCTTGCCTGTCTCCGGTCCTCCGAGGCGCAGGCTGGCGGGGCTGTCAGCGGCGCGATAATTGCGCAGCTCGCGCAGAATCTCCGCCTTCTCTCGCGCGTACTGGCCGGCCAGCCGCGAGAGCGCGTAGGTGATGATGTCGCTGTGGTGCAGGTCGGCCACGGAGGGGTCGCGGCGCATGTTCAGCCACAGCCGGTGCACCAGCTGCACGTCGTCCGGGCTCAAGTTAGGCGCATGCGGCCCGATGTAAAACACCTTGACCTGGCCTTCGGGATCGACCACATAAAAATTGAACTGCCGCTTGGGTTCGGGCAGCGCCTCCCAGGCCTGACCCATGTGAAAGGCCTGGTCCTCGGCGGTCATCTTCGACGAGATGCTGGAGATTACCGAGTCGACCTCCAGATTGTTCGCCCCCTGCACCAGCGCCGCAAACACGTCTCCGGCCGGCACCACCAGCAGCGAGACCTTCTTGCCGAAGCTCTCGGCCACCGAGACGGCCTTGGTGAAGACCATCTGCTCGTGTTCGCTGAAGCTGATCTCCTCGGCGCTCAGATACTCCGGTCCGCCCACGCCCATCATGCGCACGCTGATCACCACCACGTCCCGGTCATCGGTGCTGGTATGGGAGAGCGTCCACTTCAGCGCCAGGGGGTTGGAGGGGTCGCGCATGGTCACCATCACGCCGCCCGGGCGGATGGCCGCCGACTCGCGGCTGACGTTGTCCTGATGCTCCAGCTGGAAGTGGTCCTTCATCTGCCGCGCGGTAATGGCGTGCTTGCGCAGGTTCTGCCGCTCGGAGAGGGTGAAGATGATGAAGAATGCCGCGGCAAAGATGATGCCGCTCACGGTCGCGATCGATTTGGTGAACAGGTTCACGATCGCCGTCGACAGCAGCACCATGAAGACTGAGAGCAGTCCCACCGGAATCTCGGTCTTGCCGATGCGGATATTCGGCGGAACCTTCCAGCCGCGCTCGCCGTGGTACTTATAGCGCAGCACCAGCATGGCCAGGCTGTTGAAGGTGAACGACCAGATGACGCCGAAGGCATAGGCCTCACCGAGCATGATGACGTCGCCGCGGCTGGCGATGATGGTGACCATCTGCAGAATGAAGACCAGGTTGACGATGCGCGAGCTGGTGCCGAACCTGTGATGCGGCTTGCGGAACCAGTCGGTCAGCACGCCGTCCTCGGCCACGCGCATCAGCACGCCGGTCGAGCCGATCATCGATGTGTTGATGGCGCCAGAGAGAATCAGGAAGCCGACCAGCACCACGAAGACGCGGAAGGTAATGCGCCAGAACATGGGACCCACCAGGTTCATGGCCAGTCCGGCGATCAGGTTGTCCTGGTAGAGGATGTGATCCTTCAGCGGGATCAGCATGTAAGCCAGAATCGTTGCGCCGCCGGTAAAGATCAGGCTGTAGATCGCAATCACGATCGCCGCGCGCTTCAGGTTCTTCAGCTTCGGATGCTCGATCTCGCGGTTGACCTGGGCCAGGCTCTCTTCGCCGCTCATGGCCAGCACCGAATGCCCGAACGCCATCAGGATGCCGAACAGTCCCAGCACTGGAACCAGCCGCGTGCCCTTCAGGAATCCCAGCGCGTCGTCGCTGAACTTCAGGTTTGCGACCGTCGGCGGAGGGGGCAGATGCGCGCCCTTGATGAAGACCGAATATACGCCCCAGATCAGCAGGACGACCACCATGATGGTGGTAATCTGCATCACCTGCATGGCCTTGCCGCTGGACTCCTCGATGCCCTTGATGTTTTGCCACCAGTAGTAGATGGTCACCGCGGCCGCAAACACCGCCGCCGTGTGATTCATGGGGAACTGGAAGGCCGCGCCGTTGGCGCCAGTCAGAGCTGGCGGCAGCCAGTGGCTCGAATTGGCCACGGTCATCAGCTCGTTCATCAGGCCGGTAATATATTGCCCCGCGGACACGCCGGAGATGGGGCCGGTAAGAATGTAATCGAACATCAGCGCCGAGACGCTCAGCTTGGCGAAGGTGCCGCCCAGCGCCTCTTTCACCACGCGATAAACGCCGCCGCGGGTGAACATGGAACAGCTCTCCACGTAGACCGCGCGTACCGCGAAGCTGAACAGCATGATGGCCAGAATGAACCACGGAGCTGCCGCGCCCACGGCCTCTTCAGCAATGCCGCCGGCATAGAAGGCCGACGAGCCCAGATCGCACAAAACAATGGAGGCTGCACGCCAGAAGGAGATGAACGTGAGCATCACGGAGGATGCGACGATCAGGCGTACGCGGTCGGATGGTGGGGCAACGGTCGTGCGGGAAGAGGCCATCGTTAAAGTGCCGGCTCAACGGCCGGCCATGTGGTTTCTCAGAGAGCGCAATCACCCGCCGCCCTTCGGTGAGTGTATGTCTGAATATAAACAGAGTCAATAGAAAATCAGGCCAGCCGGCGCTTACCCACGCGCATGCGCCTACTCGTCCTTGCCGAACAGTTCCTTTCCGTCCTCCACAAAGCTGATCAGCACCACGACGGACGAACCGACGAGCCCGGCGAAAAACATGACATCGAGCACCCGCATTGCAAAGATGGCCACCTGCATAGGTTTGATTGTAGCGCGATTCTTGTTCGGCAGGGAGCGGGTTTCGAGGAGAGCCAGGGCAATCGCATGGGTCCATTTTGTTGGTCAGGCTGGTTCCGGCTTCTGTCGCGCCGTAGGCGCATCGTTAGCTAGCCCCGCGCTTCAGGAAAGGGGGCAGCGATAGACCTTCGCCCCGGGGCGCTGCAGACAGCGAAATCGTCTTCAAGGCAACGTTCATGCGTTCGCCCTGTGATGAGAGAAACCGGTGCTCACGGTTCCTTTTGCGCCGCGTGTTTGGCCTTCCCATCACCCCCATGCGATAAACTCGCCCCTGTATGCAGCCTTCCCAGCCAAATCGAGCCGAGTCCGGTCGAGCCGAGCTCAGCCGGGCCGCGTCCGTCCGGCCCCGGCCGAATCTGGCAGCTCTCAAACTGTGGGCCGCCCCAGTCCTCTCCGCCGCTCTGCTCGAGCTGCCCTTTCCGCTCGCCGGTCCGCTGCCGGTCTGGCGCACCATCTTCGCCTGGTTCGGCCTGGTGCCGCTCCTGGCCGTGCTGCTCGCGCCCAGCTCCGTCAACAGTCCGCGTCCCCTGCGCCTGAGCTTTCTCCTCGGCTATCTCGCCGGCTTCCTCTGGTTCATGGGCAACTGCTACTGGGTGCGCGACACGATGGCCAAATACGGCGACCTGCCGGCCATCGTCCCGGTGCTGCTGCTCATCGGCTACAGCGCTGTGCTCGGCCTCTATTGGGGACTCTTCGGCCTGGGCGTTGCGCTGGTCCGCCGCGCCTCGGGCAGCACGCGCTGGGCCCTGGCTGCCGCGCCCGTCCTCTGGGCCGGGATCGAACTGGCCGCCTCGCGCATCACCAGCGTGCCCTGGGACCAGCTCGGCTACTCCCAGGTGGACAACACGCTCGTCAATCATCTCGCCCCCTGGACCGGCGTCTACGGCATCAGCTTTGTGCTGGTCGCAGTCAACGCGCTCATCGCCGGCGGCCTGGTGCTCGACTGCCGCCAAGTCTATCGCTTCCGCCAAGCCCTTCGCTTCAGCGACCGCCAGATCTCCGGTGTGGCTGGCGCTATTCTCCTGTGCGTGGGCGCGATCGGCGTCACCATCGCGCCCCAGCGCCCCGCGCCCACCGCAACCGCCATCCTCATCCAGCCCAATCTCGACGTGGGCGGCGAGAGCCGCTGGAACGGCCCCGGCGAGTGGGACGCGCACATGGCCCAGTTTGCCCAATGGGCGGCCGAGACGTGCAAGCCCTCCATCGCCGGCATCCCACAGACCGGCGCGCCCACCGTTGTCCCCGACTGCGCCGCACTCCCCGCGCACCCTGACCTGGTCGCATGGCCGGAGTCGCCCGCGCCCTTTGACGAGTCCGATCCCCGCTTCCAGCATTCGCTCGCCAAAATTGCGCAGTCCGTTCAGGCGCCCATCATCGTCGGCAGCATCGGCTGGACGCTCGACCCCTCCACGCAGGATTGGAACTACTACAACTCCGCTCTGGTCATCGGTGCCGACGGCGTCCGCACCGGCCGCTACGACAAGATCCACCTCGTCCCTTTCGGCGAGTACATCCCCTTCCAGAACCTGCTCACCTTCGCCCACAAGCTCACCGGTCGCGTCTCCCGCTTCACCCGCGGCGACGGCCCCAAGGTCTTCCGTCTCGCCTCGGCCACGGGCGACGCGCATCGCTACGGCATCTTCATCTGCTACGAGGCTGTGTTTGCCGACGAAGTCCGCCACTTCGCCCAGCTCGGCGCTGACGTCCTGGTCAACATCTCGGACGACGGCTGGTACGGCGACACCAGCGCTCCCTGGCAGCACCTCAATATGGTCCGCATGCGCGCCATCGAGAACCGCCGCTGGATCCTGCGCTCCACCAACAACGGCGTCACCGCCGTCATCGACCCTTATGGCGTGGTCCGCCAGAGCATTCCCCGCCACCAGGCCGCCGCCCTAGCTGCCCAGTTCGCCTTCCGCAACGACATCACCTTCTACACCGCCCACGGCGACATCTTCGGCTGGCTCTGTGCCCTGTTGGGATTAGGCATAGTCGGCTGGTCTGCACGAAAGCTCGTCCGCACCAACGCGCCGTCCGTGCGGTAGGCAGTGGATTTATCTCCGGTACTCGTAAGTCCTTTGTTTCGATGGGTCGATATGGGTTTTTTCGGCGTAACATACTTATTGTCATGGGGTTGCAGCAAAAAGGGGGGAGGGGGTGGGTGTTTTGGCCTGGGGGTACGGACCGGGCACATCCCTGACAGATTGAGCCGGAGCCGGGGGGCGGCGCAGATCGATCTGGCAAAGGTTGAACATGGTTGCATTATGCCTCGCGGGGCCATAATTATCTGCAAAGGGCGCCAATATTCTCTCCCGCTACGAGACCGGCAAGACCAAGCCGCCGTTGGCCCTGGTGAAACTGCTCAAAGTGTTGGATCGTCACCCCGAGCTGCTGGCTGAGATCAAGGTGGCGTAGATGCATTTGGGCGGCGGGAGTGCGGCGGCGCCCTCCCAGGTTCGAAAGTCCGGACCTGGGGCACTCGGCCATATCCATGACTTTAGAAGGAGGGCTGGATGGGGTCTGATGAGAAGAAGAAACAGCGCGAAAGGTTTTTGCTGGACCGATTTCTTGAGCACCAAGGAATCACACCCACACGCGTCGTGCCAGGAGAATCTCCTGACTTCCTAATCGACCTTGAAGGGCGTACGGTCGGTATCGAGTTGACAGAGCTTTTCATCAGAAGTAATAAATCGGAGGCGTATCCCAAACTGGCGGAAGAATCACTTCTCAAAAAGATTGAGTCAAATGCTGATCGGATCATGTCCAGGGCACGAGAAACCTATTTCCGTGCCGGCAACCCTCCGGTTCTGTCAACTATTGTTATCTCAGACCGGATCACGCTCGACAAGAAGAAGGGCGATAAGATCGCCGAGCTTATTGCAGATCAGATTCAAAGTATGATCCTCCAGAATTCGCCGGCAGTCAAATGGAGATCGCGCGAGGAAGAGAATGAAGAACACTCGTTATTGGATTCGGTCTATTTCATTCATACCGAAAGAGTGCCTGAACTTCGTTTTGCTCATTGGACTGTTGTAAAGGCTGGACTGGTTGCAACCCTAACCCCTGAGTACCTCCAAGCGGAGATCGACAAGAAAGCCAAGAAGATTAACATCTACAGGAAAAAAGCAGAGGAAATTTGGCTCTTGATCGTTGCGGACCCTACACAACTCTCGCAAAAGTTTTACATTCCAACTGACTTCCCTATAGGTTCTGTATCCAGCCACTTCACAAAAACGTTTTATTACGGTTGCGCGGCTGAAGAAGTGATTGAGTTCTGAGGAAATGAGATGAAGCCTGGTGCCCCAAGTCCCGCCTTTGGACCTTGGGCTTCTTCCTCAATCCAATCTACTCACGCCCCGGCGTAAGCCTCAACATCCCGCTCAATCTTCTTGCTCAGTTCAAGCCGGGCCTTGGACAGGTCGTGTATCTGCTGCAGGTTGAGCCAGAACTCCGGGCTGTTGCCGAAGAACTGCGCCAGGCGCAGCGCCGTGTTGGGCGTGACCGCTCGGCGGCCATGAACGATGTCGCCAATACGCGTGGCTGGGACGCGAATTTTCATCGCCAGCGCGTTCTGCGTAATGCCGAGAGGGAGAAGAAACTCCTCGCGCAGTGTCTCGCCCGGATGCGTGGTAACTCTCGGTAACTTTCATCCCGCAGCGGGTCTCTTAATCGTTATGTTCATCCTCTTATTAGAGACAAATCGCCGCTGGACCCGCCGCAACCGGTACGGTGATTACAAACAATGCTTCTGGGCTTCGACGTAGGCTCTGAGGACGGCATTCATGCGGGTCAGATGTCCTTTGCCGTGCGCCCGAAACCATTCAACCACCTCGTTGTCGAGGCGTAGATGAACCGACGTCTTGCCAGACGGCATGACAACCCGCGCGGAATCCCAGAACTCAGCGCCCAGCGACTTGGCCTCCGGAGCATCCGCGCTGGTCGGGTCTTGACCTCGTTCGCGCAGGGTGCTGATCTGGCTAAGCGAATGTCTCACGATAGTAGATTTCCCGCTCATCTTTGCTCGCTTTCTGGGCACTGATTAGACGAATCAGATTTTCGTCACCCCAGGTAAATACCGCGCGATAGACCGTGCCTTCAACCCGCCCCAGCGCAATCCAACGGAGTTCGCCATAGTCTTTGCGGTCGTCGATGCGCTCCAGCCTCTCGTTTAAAAAGATTGCAGACGCAGTAAGAAAAGAAACTCTGTGCTTTTCAAGATTGATTCTGGCCTTGGCTTCGTCCCACTCGAATTCGAGTTCCGCGTCCGCCATTGCCCACCCGCTATTATGTACACAAATGTGGACACAAATCAAGTCGAATGAAGATGCGCCTGGGCCTGCCTTGAGCTTGTCGAAGGAGCCCGCTTCTCAATCTTGAATCAATTCATGGGCGCGCCGAAGGCCCCTGAACGTGCCACAACCGGTACGGTGATATTCTAAAGCGGTCAACAAGGCGCAGCCTCACAGTCCAAACCAAGTCAGGTAAAAGAGCAAAATATGTCGTCGTTGAACGATCTCGAATTTGCATATGCTCCGGTGCGCGATCAAACGCGCGACCTGCGGGAGTATCTTTGACCCGGCTCGCATCCGCAGGGAACTCGCAGACATAGAAACCAAGCTCGCCGATCCGGCCCTCTGGAACGATCCCGCCGCGTCCAAACCCCTGATGCGCGACCGCAAGCGCCTGGAGACCATGGTCGCCGACGATGAGGAGATGGTCCGCCGCACCGGCGACATCGAGGCCTACTTCGAGCTGGCGAAAGAGGGCGAAGACGTCCTCGCCGATCTCGAGCGCGACATCAATGCCCTCTCCGCCTTCAACGAAGCTCTCGAAGCCAAGACCATGCTCAACGGCGAGGCTGACCCGCTGAACGCCATCGTCACCGTGCACCCCGGCGCCGGCGGCACCGAAAGCCAGGACTGGGCCGAGATGCTGATGCGCATGTACCTGCGCTGGGCCGAGCAGCAGGGCTTCAAGACCGAGATCAACGACATCCAGGATGGCGACGAAGCCGGCATCAAATCCGCCACGTTCACCATTCTCGGCGAGTACGCCTTCGGCCAGCTGGCCGGGGAATCCGGCGTCCATCGCCTGGTCCGCATCTCGCCCTTCGACCAGGCCAAGCGCCGCCACACCTCGTTCGCGTCAGTCTATGTTTCGCCGGAGATCGACGACTCCATCCACGTGGATTTGAAGGTGGAGGACCTGCGCATCGACACCTACCGCTCCGGCGGCAAGGGCGGCCAGCACGTCAACACCACCGACTCCGCCGTGCGCATGACGCACCTTCCCACCGGAATCGTGGTCCAGTGCCAGAACGAGCGCTCCCAGCACAAGAACCGCGAAAAGGCCATGAAGATGCTTCGCTCGCGGCTCTACGAATACGAGCTCGACAAGAAGAAGGCCATCAGCAGGAAGCTCGAAGACTCCAAGCTGGAGATCAACTTCGGCTCGCAGATCCGCTCCTACGTCCTGCAGCCCTACCGCATCGCCAAGGACCACCGCACCAAGGTGGAAGTGGGCGATGTGGACAAGGTACTGGACGGCTACCTGGAGCCCTTTCTGCGCGGCTACCTGCTGGCCAAGCGCCGGGGTACCGACGCCTCTGGCGCGGCTGACGACGACCTGGATGTTTAGGGCCTGCTGAAACAATGCTTGGCCCGAGATTTTGAAGGGTACGGGCTTCAGCCCATACGTAAGCGACGCTTTTGGGGATCCTGGGCTTTAGCCCCTGAGGGAATCTTGGGCAAGGTTGCCCATGTTCCATCAGAGACCAAAGATACGACGGGAGGCTCAAATCTCGATGAGCGAAGAAGCAATTCGGGACTGATACCTTGGCCTGCCCGACGCCGACAAACAAATCTTCCTCGCCTTTGTCTCCAACGCGCTGACGATCCATGGCAGAGCCTTCCCCCTGGACCTGAAAGGGGACGAGTTGGCTCGTGCATTTGGGGGGCTAAACGAGCTTCAGCACCAAATCAGCAGTCATATCGCAGCAATTGGAATGAGGGCTCCCCGCTATCCCGACGATGTCCTCTGGAATATCCTCCATGAGAAAGCGGCTTACTACGGCGTTACCGCTCATTTGAAGCAATCGCTGAATTACCCGCGGTCCAGAGATTTCTGGTCGGAATCGGAAAAGACCCAGAAGCTCACCTGAAATCTCGCATTTCACATATACTCCGAAAGATCGCCGAGAATTAAGAAATGACAAACGACCCCGCCCTCATCGACGAAATGCTCCGCACCGCGAAGACCATCGCCGTGGTCGGCATGAGCGACAAGCCCTGGCGCGCCAGCCACAACATCGGCCGCTACCTGGCCCAGAACGGCTACCGCGTCCTCCCGGTCAACCCCGCGCTCGACCACGTGCTGGAGATGAAGTGTTATCCCGACCTCGACTCTGCCCAGGCTGCCGCAATCGCCGAAACGGGCAAGGGAATCGACCTCGTCGACGTCTTCCGTGCTTCCGAAAATGTCCCGGCCATTGTCGACGACGTGATCCGCCTTGGAATCCATTCCTTGTGGCTGCAAGATGAAGTAGCCCATGAGGAAGCAGTGGCCCGCGCCCGAGCCGCCGGAGTCAAGTGCATCCAGGACGATTGCATCTTCCGCGAGCATGCCGGCCGCCCCCAGCTGCACGCCACAAATAACGCCGGGCAATGAAGAAGAGCCGCTTTGCGACTATCCTTGCGTAGGCTGAGTCCAACGGGCGGTAGACTGAGTCAATATAGAGGAGCAGATTCCAGCCGGCCATGCGTCTTACCGCTTCCATCCTCGCGCTGCCCCTTCTGCTGGTCGCGGTCCCGCCGGCTAATGCCGCCTCCAGCTCTGCCGACGCGCCGCATGTCCATGTGCAGCTTGTGGTTCCGGCTTCCGGCTTCAAGCCGGGCACAGCAGCCGAAGCCGGCCTCTACTTCAAGATTGATCAAGGCTGGCACGTCTACTGGAAGAACGCCGGCGACGCCGGTGAGCCGCCGCACCTCAAGTGGACCCTCCCCGCAGGCATTACCGCCGGCCCCTTGCAGTTTCCCGCTCCCCGCCGTCTGCCCCTCGGCCCGCTCATGGACTTCGGTTATGAAGACGAAGTTCTGTTTCCGTTCACGCTCACCGTAGCTGGCTCCGCACCCGCCGGTCCGGCCGTGCTCCACGCCAAGGCGGACTGGCTGGTTTGCCAGGCAAGCTGCATCCCAGGCAAGGCCGAACTCGAGGTCACTCGCTCCATTCTCGGTGGTTCCGCAAAGTCCGCCCCGGTCAGTCCGGATGCGGAGCTTTTCCATCGCTTAAGTGGTCGCCTTCCCAGGTCTTTACCGCGAGAAGCTAAAGCATCGTTTCAACCTACCAGAGAGGGTATTAAGCTCACGATTTCCACAGGCCGACGGGAGACCGAAGCGGCCTTCTTTCCCGCTGACCAGGAGATCCTCGACAACCCGGCCCCGCAGAAGCTCACCCCCACTCCAACCGGCCTGACCCTCGACCTGAAGAAGGACGCGAACCTGACCGCGCCCCCCGCTCAGCTGGCTGGCGTTCTTGAGCTCTCCGGCGGTCGCGCCTATGACGTTGCCGCAACTCCCGGCAAGGGCGCGCAGGCCAGCGCTGCATTCCCGGCACCCGCTCCTACTCCATCTTTTCCTTCCGCGACGCCAGCCCCGGCCGCACCCAGCCCTGCGCCGGCTCCCAACGCGCCCGCTCCGTCCCCGGCTTCGATCAGCCAGACTGCCGCAGTGGCTCCCGCCGCAAGCGGCCTTCTTCGCGCCGCCGGCCTGGCCTTTCTGGGCGGCTTGATCCTCAACCTCATGCCCTGCGTCTTTCCGGTCCTGTTCCTCAAGGGCCTCTCGCTGGTCAACTCCGGCAACCAGGAGCGGGCTCGCCTCCGTGTCCATGGCCTGGTCTATACCGCCGGCATTCTGGCTTCCTTCTGGGCGCTGGTCGCCTTCCTGCTCGCCCTGCGCGCCGCCGGGTCCACGCTCGGCTGGGGATTCCAGTTCCAGTCGCCCGTCTTTCTGGAGCTGATGGCCGGCCTGCTCTTCTTCCTCGGCCTCTCGCTCGCTGGCCAGTTCGAGATCGGCCTCACCCTCACCAGCGCTGGAGGCTCGCTGGCTCAGAAACACGGCTATACCGGCAGCTTCTTTACCGGCGTTCTGGCCGTCGTGGTGGCCACGCCCTGCACGGCTCCGTTCATGGGAGCGGCCCTGGGCTACGCGCTGGCCCAGAGCGCGGCGGTCACTTTTGCCGTCTTCACTGCGCTGGCCCTGGGCTTGGCCGCGCCGTATTTTGCCCTCACGCTGCATCCGGCGTGGACGCGCCTGCTGCCCAAGCCCGGCGCGTGGATGGAAGTGATGAAGCAGGCCGTTGCCGTGCCCATCTTCGCCACCGCCATCTTCCTGGCTTGGGTGCTGGCGCGGGGCTACGGAGCGGACCTGCTCTTCGCCCTGCTGGCCAACTTCCTGCTGCTGGCCATTGCCGGCTGGTTTCTGGGCCGCTGGCCGGGCCGCCGCTGGGCCGCCGTGGTTGCCTCGCTGGTGGTTCTGAGCGTTGTCGCGTTGGGCATACTTGCTCCCGGAAAGCTGGCGCACGCCGCTGCTTCGTCCGCCGCAGACGATCGCAGTGCCGGCTGGGAGCCGTGGTCGGCGGAGGCGGTCGCCCGCTACCACGCCCAGGGACGACCCGTCCTGGTCGACTTTACCGCCAGCTGGTGCTTGAGCTGCCAGGTCAACGAACGCGTAGCGCTCGAGCAGCCCTCCGTCCAGAAGGCTTTTCGGGAAGGCAATGTAGCCCTGCTCAAAGCCGACTGGACGCGCGGCGATGACGCGATTACCCTGGCGCTCGCCTCGCTCGGCCGCAGCGGCGTGCCGGCTTACGTGCTCTACGTCCCGGGCCAATCGCAGCCGCAAATGCTTCCCGAGGCGCTCACCCCCGGCATCGTGATCGATGCCATCCACCAACTCCCGCACTAAGGTTCATTCCGGGAAAGCAGGGCGCTCCCGCGGAACTGGCGGCTCTCCGCAACCGACTGAAAGATGCTGCGGTAAGCACGCGGGAGGGAGTGAATGGATCAGCTTCTAATTGGCGATATTGAAGAGGAACTGGTGTGTGCGCTGGAACGGCGCGCGCAGGCCAACGGTCGCAGCCCAGAGGATGAAGCCTACGAAATCCTGCGCCGGGTACTCGATGAAGAAGAAACCGCGTCCGACCCTATCTAGTGATCGCCGGAATCGTGCTCGCTTCCCACGCGAAGTTCGCCACGCGGAACGTGAAGCATTTCGAGGACATTGCGTCGTCAGTCGTCAATCCGTGGGATAAAGGATAGGGATCAGAGATCACAAAAAACCGGCTGGTTGATGTTCGCGGTCTCCCATCCTTTCGCAAAGAACGCGTAAGGATGGGGCACCCTCACTTCATCGGCGGGTTGAGCGTGCGGCGCCCGGCAATTCATGCATGCCTGCGTTTAGCTCCTCTTTTGTAGCGACGCTCGAAGAATAGCGTCCCCGCCTCATAGTCCCTGATATTGCCCACACTGAGGGTGAGCCTTTTCTTCTTGGTATTGAACTGGAGCAGCGGTCCAGCGGCACGAATTAGCAAAGTTTCGATTTCCCGTTCGTGTTTCTCGTCCTCAACCACGTAAAACGAGAAATATTTCAGTTCAAGTGAATCTTTGTGGGCCGCAAGTCTTTGGAAGATATTTCCGCGCCCAATATAACGGGCATAGGTCATCGAGTCGTGCGCGATATAGACTCCCGTTCGAGGAATGCCCTCCTTCTTCAAGTGCTTGCGAACTTCAGATAGAGCCTCAAACGGTAGCTTTTCTCCCAAAGCTCGAAATAGCCTCGGGATTTCTTCGCTATGTCCGGAGCCGGGCCGTAGTTCGCCATAATTAACAACCCATTGAGGACCGTTATAGACTCCGAACGCCTTGATCGATTTGACCGCTGACATCTTCGCCATTATTTGGCATCCTCTCCTTCAGGAACATCTAGGCCAGGTGCTTAAGGACTGAATTCTCAGACCTGGGATTCTGCACAGCCTTCAACTCGCCGCCCGCATCTCTTCGCGCACAATGCGGCGCAGCGTCTCTTCCAATTTCGGCGCTTTGCCCTCTACATGCTGACGCAGGGCTTCGTTGATCAGGGTTTGGTAGCCTGTCGCTCCGCCCAACGCATCGGCCTCGCGCAGAAAGTGATCTACCAGGTCTTCGTCGAGACGGATTGTGATGCGCGTTTTGCCGCGCGGCTCCGGCTCTGGTGGGGCAATCCGTCCGCGCTTGCCTTGGCTGAAATCGTATCTCTGCTTCATCGTATGCACAAATTGTACACGTTTGATGCCTCAACGATGAAAGACAAAAGCAACCGCAGGTCCTTCGACTTCGCTGCGCTCCGCTCAGGATGACAGCGGGTTTTGAAAGGAAGCGGGGGGCGGCATTTACGAGTTGTTGTGCTTGCCGGAGCGAATGCGCCGAATCTCTTCCATCCGCGCGGCGAGCTGCTTCTCCCGCCCTTCCTGCGTGGGCTGATAGTAGCTGTGCCCGCGCAGCGAATCGGGCAGGCAATCCATGTCGGCTACGCGGCCTTCTTCGTCGTGGGCGTAGCGGTAGCCTTTGCCGTAGTCGAGCTCCTTCATCAGCCGAGTGGGCGCGTTGCGCAGGTGCATGGGCACCGGCTCCTGGCGGGTGTGTTCGATCTCGCCCTGCACCGCGCCCCATGCGGTGTACACGGAGTTCGACTTGGGCGCCAGCGCGAGATAGACGACGGCTTCGGCCAGCGCCAGGTCGCCCTCCGGCGAGCCGAGAAACTCCATCGCCTGCTTCGCGGACAAGCAAAGATTAAGCGCCTCGGGCGCGGCCAGGCCGATGTCTTCGACAGCCATGCGGACCACGCGGCGGGCTAAGTAGAGCGGGTCTTCGCCGGCGGCGAACATGCGCGCCAGCCAGTAGAGCGCCGCGTCGGGATCGGAGTTGCGCACGCTCTTGTGCAGCGCGGAGATCAGGTTGTAGTGCTCCTCGCCCGATTTGTCGTACATCAGCACGCGCTGCTGCACGGCTTCGGTGGCGATGGCCTTATCGATCCGCAGCGCCGCACCCGGCTCCTGAGCGCCCGCGGCCTCGGCCAGCTGCGCCGCGACTTCGAGCGTGTTGTAGGCAGAGCGACAGTCGCCGCTGGAGTAGCTGGCGATCAGTTCCAGCGCATCGTCGTCGGCCGTCAGCTTCAGCGCGCCCAGCCCGCGCTCGCTGTCCTCGAGCGCTCGGCGCAGCAGCGCGGCGATCCGTTCCTCGCTCAGAGGCTGGAGAACATAAACCCGGCAGCGGGACAGCAGCGCGGAGATGATCTCGAACGAGGGATTCTCCGTGGTTGCACCAATCAGCCGGATCGTTCCGCGCTCCACATAGGGCAGAAACGCGTCCTGCTGCGCCTTGTTGAAGCGGTGAATCTCATCCACAAACAGGATCGTCCGCGAGTGCATCTCCGATGCCTGGGCGGCCGCGGTCATCACTTGCTTGATCTCCTTGATGCCGCTCATGACTGCGGAAAACTCGATGAAGTTCGCCTTGGTCGTTTCGGCAATGATCTTGGCCAGCGTGGTTTTGCCCACCCCCGGCGGACCCCACAGGATCATCGAGGCCGTGCTCGTCGAGTCCAGTCCGTCCCGCTCGATCTGCACGCGCAAGGGCTTGCCGGGGCCGAGCAGATGCTCCTGGCCGCTATACTCCTCAAGCGAGCGCGGACGCATGCGCTCGGCCAGCGGAGCCGTGCGCAGCGTGCCTTTGGGGCCCTCCGGCTCGCCGTCGAACAGGCTCATCGCAGGCCTCCATGCAGCGGCAGAGGCGCGCTGCGCACACTGCGCTGGCGAGCCGCCTCGTAGAGCAGGACGCTGGCCGCAACGGACGCATTCAGGCTTTCGATGGGGCCAGGGCAGGGAATGGTGAGCGCTGCATCGGCCCTGGCCGCCAGATCGCTGGGCACGCCGTTGCCTTCATTGCCAATAAGCAGCGCCACCGGCCCGGCCAGGTTCACCAGATCCGCCGGTTCGGCCGCAAGCACCGTGGTCGTCCACACCTTGACGCCTACCTCGCGCAGACGCAGGAAACATTCTTCGACGCTGGCGGTCAGCAGAGGCAAGCGAAAGACGCTCCCGGCCGAGGCGCGGACCGCCTTGGGATTCCAGGCGCTGACGGTTCCCGGCAGACTGATCACACCATCGGCGCCAAACGCCTCAGCCGAGCGCAGGATGGTGCCCAGGTTGCCGGGGTCCTGGAGCGCGGCCAGCACCAGCACCAGCGGCGCGGTTTTCCGGTGGACGTCAAGAAAGTGAGCCCAGGTCCAGTCCGGCGGCTCGACCAGGGCGGCGATGGCCTGGGGAGCTTCGGTGGCCAGCGCGGAGTCGAGCAGTTCGCGCGGCAGCAGCAGCACCTCGGTCTCCGCGGCCAGGTTCAGCCCGGCAACATTCAGACCGTGGAGCAGCCGCTCCGAGCCCTGGGCCACAAACACGCACTCGATGCGCAGCCCCGCGCGCAGTGCCTCTTCCAGCAGATTCGGCCCCTCGATTCCGGCCAGCCCGCGGCCGCCGCTGCCCGCCTCGCGCAGCGGCTGCGCCAGCGCCTTGCGCAGCTGCTTCAGGCGCGGATTCTGTTTACTCTGTACAATTCGGAAAGGCATCAAGGGAAACCTTGGGTTGGGAAACCTGCAAGCGCTATGCCGATTCTAAGCTGATGACCCGGCAGACGGTTCAGGTTCTTAGATCGTCACGACTTGCGATCGGCATCACTTGCGATCGGCGCAACTTGCCCGCCGCGGCGCGCTGTGTTAGTTTCCGACTTTACGGCGTCTTCGACTGAGGCAGTTGGCTGCACCAGCCGGCCGCACGCGTGAAGACGGTCCAGGGAACCCGAGGTAAGCTTCTTGTCCGCGGAGATCTTGCGCGTCAATCCCGATGAACCCCAGCCAGACCGAAT
>Ga0182030_10011014_pt1 | contig 18281 bp, 16 predicted proteins | sample 812S3MmetaG_FD_121299 | JGI IMG/M metagenome (GOLD analysis project Ga0182030, IMG submission 121299) | Permafrost microbial communities from Stordalen Mire, Sweden - 812S3M metaG (Illumina Assembly) | ecosystem: Environmental > Terrestrial > Soil > Wetlands > Permafrost | place: Sweden...
GAAATTCGTTTCCGGCGATGGCACTGTTCGTTATCTGCTGGCCTACGCCGACGGAGAGAGCGTGGAGACCGTGTGGATGCCCGAAGGCGATGGCGGTGAGGCCGGCGACGGTTCGCCCAGCGGCGATGAAGAGCTGGCAGACAAGAAGGGATGGCATCGCGCCACTATTTGCATCTCGAGCCAGGTGGGCTGTGCCGTCGATTGCGCTTTCTGCATGACGGCCCTGCTGGGGCTGCGCCGCAACCTAACCGCGGGCGAAATTGTTGGCCAGGTTCTCGCAGTGCTCGGCGATCAACAGGCCGACGCAGAGCGCGACCGCCTGAACCTGGTCTTCATGGGACAGGGCGAGCCTTTTCTGAACTACGACAACTTTATGCAGGCGGCGCGATTGCTGGTGGAAGGAGTTGGAATACCCGAGTCGCGCATGACGGTGTCGACCTCGGGGATTGTGCCGCGCATTGCGGACTTCGGCGCCGAAGCCATCCGCCCGAAACTGGCCGTGTCGCTTAACGCTCCCAACGAAGAGCTGCGCACGCGGATCATGCCGATCACGAAGAAGTGGACCATCGAGAAGCTGATGGCCGCGTTGCGCGACTTCCCTCTTCGCAATCGCGAGCGGTTGACCTTCGAGTACGTTCTGCTGGGCGGGGTCAACGATGAGCTCAAGCACGCTCGTGAAGTCGTTGACCTGATGCGCGGTCTGCGGGCCAAGGTGAACCTGATCGCGCTGAACCCGGGACCGGAGATTCCGTTCGCGATGCCGCTCGACGAGCGTGTGCTGGCGTTCCAGAGCGTGCTGACGCGGGCAGGAATCCCAGCGTTCGTTCGGCGTCCACGAGGCCGTGACATCTACGCCGCCTGCGGCCAACTGAAGCACACAACCGAGCTGGTGCAATTTAATAGCTAGGAGTTTCGCTGGTGCTGCGCCCGGCGAGCAACTTCACTGCGACCGCCCTGGCAGCATCTGATGCGGAGAAGATTGGGTCAGAGAAGTCTAAACTGCGAAAGCCGCAGCGCTTTCCGATCGAATGTGAACGTGTGCGAGCAGTTCGCTCTGGCGCCGAGGGCCGCAATGAGCGCATCCGCAAATGAGACCCTCTTCTCTTTGAGTGCGATCATGGCGTAGAAGACCTCCTCTTCGCGTTCCACGACCAGGACGTCAGCCTGAAGCAGACTCTCGATTACAGCGGCGATTTCATGGTCGGCGAGGCCGTAGGCGCGCTCCAGAACCCATGCCGTCTCAACCATGGCCACGACGCTGATGAAACCGGGATGTTGCTGCGTCAGTCGTCTTTCGATGAGTTCGGTCGCCTTCGGCGATTGCACCGGGTCATCCTGGGCAAGGTAGCGGACCACGACGTTGGTGTCGAGCCCGATCATTTTCGCCGCTGCTGGCGGTGGCGGGAGCCGACAGCTCCGGCCGCGGCGGCTTCGCGCATCTCGTCAAGCGTAACTGGCGCCCGCCTGGACTTCAGCATGCCTCGCAAGGCGGAAACCGGAAGTTTCGGCAACAGAACGACGGTGCCGTCGGGATGTACAAAGAACTTCACTCGGTCGCCGGGCTTCAAATGCAGATGCTCGCGGACGGCCTTGGGAATCGTAGCCTGGCCTTTGATAGTGATTGCCGATTCCATGGTAGCTCCATTACTTATGTAAGAAAGTAATACATCTTTGGATCGCGAGTCAATTGACGCCCGAGATCAACTATCACGGGAACGTCTGTTGAATCTCCGTCGGTTGCTCTCTGCAATCGAGCCGTGTAAGCCGCGCCTCGCGGCACCTGCTCCCCTTTTGGCCGTGTTAGTATCGAAGGCAAAACAGAATGTTCGGCCACGCTAACCCGGTTGATATTTTCTTCCAGATCATTGTGTTGCTGTTCGCCATTTGCGTGCATGAGTCGGCGCACGCCTGGATGGCCAACCGGCTAGGCGACCCTACGGCCAAAATGCTGGGGCGAGTTTCGCTGAACCCGCTGGTACACATCGATCCGTTCGGCACCATCATCATGCCGCTGATCTTGATTGTGCTGGGATTTCCGCCTTTCGGCTGGGCCAAACCGACGCCGGTGGACACCCGCAACTTCAAGAACCTGGTGAAGGATGACATCCTGACTTCGGTTGCCGGACCGGTCAGCAACTTCATCACCGCGTTTCTGGCCGTCATTGCGCTGGCCATACTCTGGCATGGCTCGGGTATGGCGATCGGCAGCCAGACGCGCAGCGCCGATATTGCTACGCCCCTGGCGAAGCTGTTCTACGATGCGATGTACATCAACGTGATCCTGGCGGTGTTCAACCTGATTCCCTTGCCGCCGCTGGATGGCAGTCACGTAATCCGCCACTTTCTTTCCTATAACGCGCTGCGCGTGTACGACCGGATGGGCTATGCTGGGCTGGTCGTGATCATGTTTATACTGCCGATGCTGGGAATCTCGATTATCGGCGCAATCATTGCACCTTTCCTGGCTTTCTACGAGATACTGCTAGCGTTGTTTCTGGGCGGCCGATGACTGATAGCAAAACCATTTCGAAGGGTCGCATCCTTAGCGGCATGCGGCCAACCGGCAAGCTGCACCTGGGCAATTACGTTGGGGCGCTGCGCAATTGGGTTGGGCTGCAGGACCAGTACGAATGTTTCTTCTTCATCGCGGACTGGCACGCGCTGACCACGGATTACGCCGACACGCGCAGCGTGAAGCAGAACTCGCTGGAGGTTATTCTCGACTACCTCGCCGCGGGGCTCGACCCGGAACGCAGCACCCTGTTCATCCAGTCGCATGTGCCGCAGCATGCCGAGCTGCACCTGCTGTTCAGCATGATCACGCCGCTGGGCTGGCTGGAGCGCGTTCCCAGTTATAAGGAGCAGAAGGAGAACCTGAAGGACAAGGACCTGGGAACGTACGGATTTCTTGGATATCCGCTGCTGCAGTCGGCGGACATTTTGATCTACCAGGCGAACTTTGTGCCGGTGGGCGAAGACCAGGTGCCGCATGTGGAGCTGACACGCGAAGTGGCGCGGAGATTCCATCAGTTCTATCCGCGAAAGCTCAGTGCAGGATGCCGTGATCCCAAGCGCGAGGTAGTCTTCCCCGAGCCGCAGCCGCTGCTGACGCCGACGCCGAAATTGCCAGGCACCGATGGGCGCAAGATGTCGAAGTCGTACGGCAACACGATACTCATGAGCGAGCCCGAGCCATCGCTGCGGCAGAAGCTGAAGACCATGGTCACCGATCCGGCGCGCATCCGCCGCACCGATCCCGGCGATCCGGATAAATGTCCGGTTGGCGATCTGCATAAAATCTTCAGCAGCTCCGAAACCATGGCGAAGGTGTACGAAGGCTGCCGGACGGCGGGAATCGGTTGTATCGAGTGCAAAGGATGGGCGGCCGACAGCTTGTGGAGCGTGCTGGAGCCTATGCAGGAGCGGCGGCAGAAGTACGAAGCGAATCCGAAGCTGGCGTGGGATATCTTAGAAGTAGGATCGGCGAAGGCGCGGAAAGTGGCAGAGGCGACGATGGTGGAGGCTCGCGACGCGGCGAACTTGTCGCACGATTACGAAGCGCCGACAAAGAGCATCGCTGGCGATTAATCCGAATCGCCCCGCCCTAGCCAAACAAGGACTAGAACGGGGCACCCAGCCTCCAAATGTTGTGTCATCCTGAGCGGAGGTCGCGCGGCTTTTTGCGTCACCGCAGTCGAAGGACCGCTATTATTGCAGCGACTCTTTCTATGACCGACAACCGACAATCCGCTCCTTCCGAAAACGGCGCTGCGCCGCACGTGATGCAACGCAGGGATGCAGACGATTCTGCCTTCTCGATTTTCGTCGGCCAGGTGTATGAAGGGCCGCTCGACCTGCTCCTCGATCTGATTCGCAAGCAGGACATCGACATCTACGACATCCCGATTGCGAAGATCACGGAGCAGTACCTGAAATATGTCGAGACGATGAAGGGTTTCGATGTGGATGTCGCGGCGGAGTTCATTTACACGGCATCGCTGCTGATCCATATCAAGTCGAAGATGCTGCTGCCGCGCGATCCTGCGGGACCGGCAGAAGAAGACGATCCGCGATTGGAACTGGTCAATCGCCTGCTGGAGCACGAGCGCTTCAAGACAGCGGCGCAAATGCTGTTGCAGAAGCAGCAGATCGAAGAGGCAGTGTGGTCGAACCCGGCGCTTAAGGAGTTTCGCGACGCGGAAGGCACCGAGCCGGAGATGGTCGCCGACGTGGTCGATCTGGTGAAGACGTTTCAGCAGATACTGGACCGCGCGCGCAAGCGGCCATCGTTCGACGTGAATGAAGAGGCCGTAACGGTTTCGCAGATGATCGACTTTGTGCGTCGACGGCTCGCGCTGGAAGACCGGCCGGTCAGGCTGAAACAGTTGCTGCGCAGTTTGCGGTCACGCTCCGCGCTGGTGTGCGCGTTCCTGGCGATCCTGGAACTGATACGCTTGCAGGCGGTGCTGGCGCGACAGGACAACGTATTCGGCGAGATTGTGCTGAAGAAGCATACCAACTTCGATGCCCTGATGGCCGAGAGCCAGACGGTGAAGGATGATTGGAAATGAGGCAGCTGTCAGCTATCAGCCTTCAGCTCTGTCTCGTTGCAATGCGAGGAGCGGTTTCACACCTATCATTTCGGGGGTAAGGTTTAGCTGACGGCTGATAGCTGAAAGCTGATAGCTACAAGATGAGCCTGAAAGCCAAAGTCGAAGCCATTATCTACGCGACCGAAGAGCCGGTCACGCTAAGCGAGCTTGCCCCCCTGCTGAAGGACGCCGTGCTCGCCGATCTGCGCGCCGAGGAAGAAGCTCGGCTTGCGTTGAACCAGACCGTCTCTGACGGACCCCCTGTTCCCGAAGCAGACGAAGCCCTGGTGATCGCAGAGGCCCTCGACGAGGCCGCAGCGGAATTCGCTAACCAGCCATCCGCGCCGGCGCAAGCAATCCCAGTTGCCGATCAGGTCCAGCCTGAAGAGTCCAGGTCCGCTCCCACGAAAAAAGAACAGAAGCAGGCGGAAGAGCGAGAGCAACTGAAGGCGGTGAAGGCACGCCTGACCGCGATCATCGATGAACTCACGGCTGACTACGCGGCCAGCGATCGCGGCATGGAGATTCGCCAGATCGCCGGCGGCTATCGCATGGCGACCAAGCCGGAACATCATGATGTCGTCGTGAGCTTCGCCAAGAGTCTGAAGCCGCCAGTGCGGCTATCGTTGCAGGCGCTGGAGACGCTGTCGGTGATCGCCTACAAGCAGCCGGTGACCGTGCCGGAGATCAGCGAGATTCGCGGCGTCGATTCCGCTGGCGTCATTGCCACTCTGCTCGACCGCAAGCTCATCACTACCGCCGGACGCAAGCAAGTCATCGGGCGGCCGATCCTCTATAAGACGACGAAGGAGTTTCTCCTGCGCTTCGGACTGAACGATGTCTCCGAGTTGCCTAGTACCGAGGAGTTTGAGAAGCTGGGCGATCCGCAGGCGGAGTTGTTCAGCGCGCCTGCGACGGAGACCGCATCGGCGAGTGCAGCGTCGGCGTCTCAATCCGAAGAAGAGCCCGTCACTGAAGCTGTGCCCGAGCAGAACGGCGATAGCAGCCTGATGGGAGAAACCGACATTCCGGCTGATGGAACGTTTGCCACCGAGGCGGAGCCGGAGAAATCCTAGCTTCCACGTAGCGCCGAATCGAGACAGGCAAAGATCCCTTTACGCATTCGCGCTCCGCAGTTGTCCCAAGGTTTTCTTCACGAACGCCGTAATGCGCTCCTTGGTCATTATGTCCCAGCCTGGAAGGCGCAGGACGTACATCGCCGGCAGGTAAACCGCGCACACCGAGAGGCCGACAGCCAGGATGCGCGGGATCAAGTGTGCCGCTGGAATAAGATTCCGCACCACATGCGCCAGCACGCCGGCAACAATCGTCACGCCCGTAACCTTAAACAGATCGTCGTACAGGCGAATGTCGCTGGCCTTTGCTTCCACTACGCGGACGGCGCACACCGCGATCAGGATGCGTTCAATCACTTGCCATCCGACGGTGCTGACTGCGGCGCCGATCATTCCGAAGTGGCGGATCGCCGGTCCCAGAGTGCAGAACAGCGCGAGGAACACGCCAACGCGGACCACCAGCAGGAAGTTCCGCACCTCTTTGTAGGCGCGAATGATCGGGTCCAGCAGGAACACTCCCAGCAACAACAGGACCAGGCTGACCAGGAAGATGTTCGCGCTCTGCTCGTAGTTGTTGGTGTAGAGCAGGACGATCAGGTCGCGCCCCGCGACGAACAGCATGGCAAACAGGGGAAACTGGATCGCCGCCAGCTGGTTCGTCGCCGACGCCGTGATGTAGCGAATGTCGGCCTTGCGATCTTCCTTCTGCAGGCTGCTGATGCGCACGATCATCACCGACACAACCGATTCCAGCGCCAGCGTCAGCAGCGGCACATCCACCCAACCGACCGCGTAAATCGCGAAGTCCTTCGGCCCCAGCGAATGGCTGACGAAGTAGTTGTCCAGGTCCTTCTGGATGACCCACATCATTCCGACTGCGCCGTACGGCAGCGCGTAAGCCAGTTGCTCTTTGAAGAACGGCCAGTCAAAGTGCATCCAGAAGCGCGGGAACCTGATGTCCACATACCAGACCAATACCGCAACCGACAGCAACTGATTTACCACGGCCGCAATCAGGATGCTCTTCACCGACCGGAACCACAGCGCCGCGCCGGCGAACAGGATGACTCGCGCGATCTGCGTTCCCACGATGAAGATCGTCGAATAACGCACATCCTGCATGGCGACCGGGATCTGCTGCACCAGGCTTGACGTCAGCGTCAGCAGCACCAGAAATCCCAGCAGCAGAGCGAACGGCGTCAGCGCGTCGGTGCGGAAAAGGAAGTGCAGGACCTGCGGATAAAACGCCACCGCGATGAGCGGAATCCATCCCGCCACAAAGTTGTAAACCAGGATGTTGAGGGCGATCTGGCCACCGCGCTCCGGATACCGCGGCATGAAGTAGTACGCGCTCATGCCGACCCCGAACGTCGCGATGCTGGTCGTCGTGGAGACGAACAGGAACGCCTCTTTGAAGATGCCGTATTCGGTTTGCGGCATCAGGCGGACCAGCAAAACCGGCAACGCGATACTCAGTGCCGCCGCGACGAACTTCGACGCCGTCAGCCAGAACGCCTGCACCACCAGCCGGGGTGGTTGCCGAGTTGCCGTCGCTGTCACTCCGTTGCGCTCCCCCGTTTCACCATAACCGGAACCGCGTTCCAAGTCGAGGCGGCGTCCGCGAAAATGATCCGCTCCCGCATGGAACGGAAGTCGCCGCGATTATGCTTCTTCACTTCGCGGGAGAACGTGATTATCGCCACGCTATGGATGCTCCTCGCGTACACTGTTTGCCATGAACGACAAACCTAACCGGCCTTGGCTGACCGCTTCCCTGCTCCTGGCGGTGGGGGTTGGTACTCTGCTGCCGGCGCAGACTGCGCAGGACTTCACCAAAATCTACGACTCCTATCTGGCCGCCGTGGAGACTGGAAGCTACAGTCAGGCGTCTCCTCTGCTTTCGAAGGAGATCCATGACCAACTCCCTACCCCGGCCGCCCAGGCAGAATACATGGAGATGGTGAAGCAGATGTCGCCCATCCACTATGAAGTAGAGTCGGCCAACGTTGCGAAGGACGGGCAATCTGCCGACGTGAACCTCATCGTCACCATTGCCGTCCCTGAGGAGATTCAGAAGCAGGAGAAGCTGCCGCCCACGCAGCGTGCCGAAGAGGTGCTGCGCTTCGTCAAGGAAGGCGGCCAGTGGAAGATGGGGCCGCCGCTGTTGCTGGGCGATCCCGACAAGCGGGAGCGCCCCAAAGACCTCAACATGGGCTCGCGTGCTGACTACGCGGACGGTAACAACACCGAGGTCGGAGGGCCGATCCTGAAGCTGGACAAGCAGGCCGAGGGCACCGTCTTCGTGCTCCGCATGACCGATCAGGAGATTGCGGTATTTGTGCCGGCGGCGAAGGTTTCGCCGGACTTCGTCCCCGGCAGCATTCTCGTGGCCCACGGCGCCGAGAACAAGAGCGACAAGCTGAAAGTCTGGGCGGCAGACGCCGCGCTCTACCAGGAGCCTGCCCCCAAGTGAGGCCCGCAGTAATCCCTACGCAGCGTGCAGGCGCGCCTGATCTCAGTGATAGCTGAACTCGAACTCTGCGCGCTGGCGGAAGTCGTCATAAAACAGTCTGTATCCGCCGCGATTGTAACCGTCGATGGCAAACACCAGTTCTGACTTGCCATTGCCATCGTAGTCGGCCGCGTCCACTAACCACATATTGGAATCCAGCCACCGGACTTTTTGCTGCGGCGTGATGACAAACCACTGTACCGCGAAAGGCCCATCCGGCGGCCCATCGCAACGATATGGAGACAGGAGAACGCTTGCCACCATCCAGTTGCGTTTCGAAGCATACGCCTTCTGCACCATGATGTTGCTGTCTTCGTACTTCCACGGTACTACTTTGTCAGGCTGGCTTTTCAGGCAGTTCGTTGCTTTCGGAAACTGTTTTCGAAACTGCCGGCGAACCGCCAGCGTCGTGCTTTCGGAGAGCTTCGCAGGCTTCCAGCCATCAGGGTCGCGATAGTTCGGTTGCGAGACCGCAATCAAGGGGCGGTACACAGGTTCACCGAGGAAGTCGCCGAACTCGCGTGACGGCGGACCAACTATCGGAGGCACATTCTTGCTGGTTATGACCTGCTGGCCTACGTTGGCATAAAACTCAAACGCCTGCGGCGTGCGGCTTGTCACCTTGCCCAACTGGCGGCCATCGAAGGTAATCGTCCAGTCAACTTCTCGAGGATATTTCGCGGTGATGGTCTTCAAACATTCCGGATCGCGACAATCGCTTGGGAAGGCCCTCCATCGTTCGCCCTCCTTGTAGAAAACCGCCCTTACAACGGGGTAGCGAGTATCACCCGCAAAGTGCCTCGGAGTGTCTTCCAGAACTCCGATAAGAGCGGGCTGAACTTGCGCCAACGCGAACCAGCATCCCGCCACCAGCCAAACGAGAAGAGCTAGACCGTGTCTGACGACGGCATGCGCCGACGATCGCAACGCCTTACGCTCCCGCATCCAGCGCCAGGTCCTCTGCCGCGTTCTTGTCGGTATCTTCCAAATCGGCCAATAACCCCGAATCGGTCAGATCGAGCGGGCGCGAGTTCTTCCAATCCTCATGCACAATCGAATGTAGCCGGTCCATGACATCCTGGTCGCGGACCTCGATGGCCAACTCGCGCCGGCTGTCGAAACTTCCCGGCGCCAGATTGATGGAGCCGATAATGGCCCGCACGCCGTCGGCAAACAGCAGTTTGGCATGCAGTTTCAGTCCTTTCAGCTTGTGTACCTTGATGCCGACGTCATCCATGATGCGCATGCCGCCCACCGCTTCCACAAGCTTTTCCTTCTTCAACTTGTGGGGCGGCCGGGCCAGCACGTGCACTTTCACGCCGCGCCCGTTGGCTCGCACCAGCCGTTCGATGATCACCGGGTCCTGATAGCGTTCGTTCTGCACCCACAGGGAATGCTTGGCCTCGTCGATGAATTGGCCGATCCGCTGCCGTCCATTGCCGATGCACCAGATCAAATGGGAATGGTCGCCGGGATCGAAACTCTTGCGCTCCCAATCGGCGTCGAAGCATTCCATTACCTCATTCACTTCGTGGCCGTGCGAGGTTACCACCGCATAATCGCGGGTCTCCGTGAGGTTCTTGGTCTCCCAGTTCAGCGACTGGATGAACGCCGTATGATCGTCCACCACCATCGACTTCTCATGGGTCACGTCGAACGCCGGATTGCTGTCGATCACCTCGATGGCCGCGTCGGTCAGCGTCTTGCGCACGTCGGCATTTTCTTTCTCGCCGCTGCGGCGCGCCGGGTTCAGCATGATGCGCACCTTCACTCCCCGCCGGTGCGCCGCGATCACCGCATGGAGAAGCTGCGGGTCGGAGAACAGGAACATCTTGATGCGCAGAGATTTCTTGGCGTGGTCGATGGCCTCGAGTATCGGCTTGGAGGAATCATCGGGCAGAACAACCAGGTAACGCGACATGTGGTCTCCCGTAATGCTAACAACGAATTCACCACGGAAACACTGAGCGCACGGAGTTAGTTTCAGTTTTTTCCAGTTTCCGTTTTTCTTCTCCGTGCCTTCCGTGCTTCCGTGGTGAAAACTCTTCAGGCTTTCGCCGCGGCCACGTCAAACTGCGTGCGATGCAGTTCGGCGTAGATTCCGTTCAGCGCCATCAGTTGGTCGTGATTCCCGCTCTCCGCGACCACTCCTCCGCTGATCACAATAATTTTGTCGGCGTCGCGGATGGTGCTCAGGCGATGGGCAATCGTGATCACCGTGCGTCCCTTCATCAACCGCTCCAGCGCCTCAATCACCAGCTTCTCCGATTCGCTGTCCAGCGCGGCGGTCGGCTCGTCCAGCAGCAGGATGGGACTGTTGCGCACCATGACGCGCGCAATCCCAATTCGCTGGCGCTGGCCTCCGGAGAGCGTCGAGCCACGCTCGCCCACCATGGTGTCGTAGCCCTTGGGCATGCGCGCGATGAACTCGTCCGCATTGGCCAGCTTGGCGGCCTCCACGATTTCATCCCGGGTGGCATTGGGGCGCCCGAAGGCAATGTTCTCCAGGATCGTCCCGCGGAACAGCACTGTGTCCTGCAAGACGTAACCAACTTGATCGCGCAGCGGATGGATCTTGTAGTCACGAACATCGCGGCCGTCGATCTTCACGCTTCCCTTGTCCACATCGTAAAAGCGCGGGATCAGGCTCACCACCGTCGACTTTCCGCTGCCAGTTGGCCCAACCACCCCCACCAACTGACCGGCCTCGATGGTGAAGTTCACGTCCTTCAGGACTGGCTCGTCAGCGGCATATCCAAATGCCACGTGCTCGAAGGTAATGTCGCCCTTCACAGATCCTGGCTCGATCGCGTCCGGGTGTTCCGGAAGAATGGCATCGGTATCCAATATGGCCTGGATCCGCTCCACGCCCACCCCGGCCTGCGCGATGGCGTTGGTGGTGGTCGCCAGGTCCTTCACCGGCTTGAAAAATTTGCTGAGGTAGGAAAGGTAAACCGTCAGCGCGCCGACGGTCATGGCTTCCTTCAGAATGAGCGCCGCACCGCGCCACAACACGATGGCCGTGCAGAACGCGACGGTGATAGTCACGATGGGCGAGAGCATCGACTTCACCCTGCGTGCCTTCAGCGCGGCGGCGACGGTGGCATGGCTGACATCGGCCAGCGCCTGCTGCTCCATCTCCTCGCGTCCGAAAGCCTTCACTGCCTGCATCGACTCCAGTCCCTGCTGCACCACCGCAACGATGTCGGCCTGCTCCTTCCGCACTTGATGCGTCGCTTTCTTTACCGCCTTCTTGAAGCGCGAAATGAAGAAAAGCATGAACGGCGTCACGGCCAGAGCAATCAGAGTGAAGTCCCAATTGAGCCAGAACATCAGCCCCAGCATCGACACGATGGTGAGCATGTCGACCAGGATGTCGAGCGTCGACGACGAGGCAAAGGACTGGATGGTCGCGATGTCAGTGGTGATGGTGCTGAGCAGCGTGCCGGTCTCGTGAGTGTTGTAGTAGCCGAGCGAAAGCCGCTGCAGGTGATGATACGTCTTCAGGCGCAGGTCGTTCGCCACCCACTGCCCGACGCTCTCGGTGTAATAGTTGTCGATGTAGCTGGCCAGCGCGCCGATCAAGGCTATCAGTACGAAGGCGAGGGCCGCCAATCCGGCAACTCGTAACTTATTGCCGTGCTCCAACATCGGGCGCACAATCTCATCCAGCACATGAGGCAGTTTGTGACTGCCCACCACATTGTCGATGATCACCTTCAGCGGCCACGGACTGGCCAGGCTCGACGCCGTCTCCACCAGCATGGCGAGCAGGATGATCACCAGCTTGCCGCGGTAGGGGCGGAGTAATTCGCGGATCAGACGTACCATGCTGTGTATTCCTCGAGAGGCATCGGAAGGCGAGACGCGCCTCGGGCTTTCGCTGTATTGTCGCCCGAAAGCGGCGGTTTGCAAAGACGTTAGTTTGCAACTTAGGTCGGAGCGGCGACTCCCGTGATCTAAACTGAGGATGATGCCCAGCGCCCCGGATCGTCTGCGCGTAGTGCTTGTCGGCGCGAGCAACCCGCTCAACATTGGCGCCGCAGCCCGCGCCATGAGCAACTTCGGCTTTCTCCGGCTGCGGGTGGTCAACGCCTACGACGTAGCCTTTCGCGAAGCGAAGTCCGCGGTCGGGGCAGCGTCGCTGCTCGCCAATGCCGAGGACTTCAAGAGCGTAGCGGAGGCCGTTGCCGACTGCACGCTGGTCGTCGGGACGACCGCAGTTCGCCATCGCGAGCTGCAACACCCGCTGCGACGGCTGGAATTAGGCGCGCGCCTTATCCGCAAGGAGTTGGCAACGGGACGCGTTGCCCTGCTGTTCGGCCCGGAGAAGACCGGGCTTTCCAACGACGATCTCAGCTACTGCCACTGGCTGATGAACATTCCCACTCGCGAGCAACACATCTCGATGAACCTGGGGCAGGCGGTTGCGGTGTGCCTGTACGAACTGGTGCGCGACACCAAGAAGGCCACATCGGCGAAGAAAGAAAAAGTGGAGAAGCCAGCTGCGGCGGGCGAAGTGGAGCGCATTTCCGACGGGCTGCTGGAAGCGCTGCATCGCAGCGGCTACGTGAACCCGATCGCCGTGTCATCAACCGAAGCGGGCGTGCGCCGGATGGTTCGGCGAATGAATCTGTCGTCCCGAGATGCCGAGTTGTGGCTCGGCATGTTGCGGCAGATTCTGTGGAAGATACGAACGGGAGAAGATTCGGAAAAATAGAAGTCCAGACGGCATTGATTTGAAGGGGCACGCCTTCAGGCGTGCCGATAGACCTATCAGAAGATCTGGCTTTAGCCGCTGAGGGCACTACTCCCACTCAGGCCTAAAGGCTACTTGTTTTTCTAAGGCTTTTGGCACGGATAAAGCCGCGCCCCTCCAAAATCGGCACCGGCGCGCTTTCAAATGCAAAGGGCCATCCGCGGGATGGCCCTTCTTTCCCACGTCCACGCCAATCATCAGGTTCGATACGGCTTGGACGAAGGTCTTACGACACCGTCTGCAACACTTGCTCGCGGACTTCGGCGTCTTGCTTGACTTCATCCCGCGTGCTTGGCAGTGCGATCTCCAGCAGTCCTTCAATGGTCTTGACGTAATGCAGATTCAAGCCCTGCAACTGCTCCGGCGTCAGGTCTTCCTGCACGTTCTGCTGGTTCTCAGCCGGCAGGATGATATCGGTCACTCCTGCCCGTTTGGCAGCCAGCGCCTTCTCTTTTATGCCGCCAATCGGCAGCACGTTGCCGCTCAGCGTGATCTCCCCGGTCATCGCCGTCAGCGGCCGTACTGGCTTATCGGTCAGCAGCGACACCAGCGCCGTCACCATCGTCACGCCTGCCGAAGGCCCGTCCTTCGGAACCGCTCCCGCCGGCACGTGGATATGGATATCGTGGTCGGCGAAGAACCCTTCGTCAATCCCGAGCTCTTTCGCATGCGACCGTACCCAGGTCAGCGCGGCCTGCATCGACTCCTGCATCACCTGGCCGAGCTGTCCGGTCATGGTGAAGCCGCCCTTGCCCTTCATCTTGTTGGCTTCAACAAAGAGCACGTCGCCTCCGGTCGGCGTCCACGCCAGGCCCACGGCCACGCCCGAGCGTTTGGTGCGCTCGGCAATTTCGCCTTCGGTGCGGATCTTTATTCCGCCCAGCATGTCGTGGTGCTGCACCAGCTCCGGCGTGACCTTCAGTTTGTCGGTCTTGCCTTCGGCGATGCGGCGCGCCTGCTTGCGGCAGATGGTCCCGATCGTGCGTTCCAGGTTGCGCACGCCTGCTTCGCGCGTGTAGTGCCGGATGATGAAGCGGATCGTTTCCTCCGGAAACTCGATCTGGTCGCCGGTGATCCCGTTCTCCTCAATCTGCCGCGGTACCAGGTACTGAAACGCGATGTGGACCTTTTCTTCCTCGGTGTAGCCTTGCAGCTCGATGATCTCCATGCGGTCGCGCAGCGGCTCAGCAATGGGATCGAGCATGTTGGCCGTCGTAATGAACAGCACCTTCGACAGATCGAACGGCACGTCGAGGTAGTTATCGCGGAAGCTGAAGTTCTGCTCCGGATCGAGCGCTTCCAGCAAGGCCGATCCCGGATCGCCGCGAAAGTCGCGGCCCACCTTATCGATTTCGTCGAGCATGAAGACCGGATCGTTGGTCTCGGCCCGGCGAATGCCCTGCATGATCTGCCCCGGCAACGCCCCGATGTAGGTGCGACGATGTCCGCGAACCTCGGCTTCATCATGCACGCCGCCGAGTGACAGGCGAACGAACTTGCGGCCGAGGGCGCGAGCAATCGACTTACCCAGCGACGTCTTGCCCACGCCTGGAGGTCCGACGAAGCAGAGAATCGGCCCCTTCATGTTCGGCTTCAGGCGCCGCACGGAGAGGTAATCCAGAATGCGGTTCTTCACCTTTTCCAGATCGTAATGATCGGAGTCCAGGATCTCCTTCGCTTTCAGGATGTCGACCTCGACGCCAGACGACTTCTGCCACGGCAGCACCGCGAGCCACTCGATGTAATTGCGCGTGAGGCCGTAATCGGCAGCCATTGGCGACATGCGTGCCAGCCGTCCGAGCTCCTTCAATGCTTCCTTCTTCACTTCATCGGGCATGCCAGCGGCTTCGATCTTCTGCCGCAGCTCTTCGGCATCGCGCGTGGTTTCGTCCTGCTCACCCAGCTCTTTCTGGATGGCTTTCATCTGCTCGCGCAGGTAGTACTCGCGCTGCGTCTGCTGCACGCGGTCCTGCACTTCGCTCTGGATCTTGTTGCGCAGTTGCTGGACTTCCAGCTCCTTCGCCAGATGCTGATTGATTTTCTCTAGGCGCACGTGAACGTCGGGGGTTTCCAGCACGTCCTGTTTGTCGCGCGTTGAGAGCGACGGCAACGAGGACGCGATGAAGTCCACCATGCGTCCCGGGTCTTCAATATTTCCTGCGACAGTCGAGAGCTCGTCTGACAATGTCGGCGAGCCCGCGACAATCTGCTGGAACAACGTCAGCACGTTTCGCTGCAGTGCTTCTATCTCGGAATTCTTGGGGACAGGCACTTCCGGAATCGATTCCACCGTCGCGTGCATGAATGGCGTCAGTTGGGTGTATTCCGTCACCTTGACGCGCTCCAGGCCCTCGGCAAAGACGAACAGGCTCTGGTTGGGCATGCGCACGACCTTATGCACTACCGCCAGGCTGCCAACCGCAAACAAATCGGTAGGCTGCGGCGTGTCCACGCGCGCCTCACGCTGGGCCACAACGACAATGGTCTTGTCCTCGCCCAGCGAGTTGATTAGTTGCACGGAACTTTCGCGTCCCACGGTCAGCGGCAACACCGCATGAGGAAACAGTACCGTATCGCGGACGGGCAGGACGGGAAGCGTCCGGGCACCTTCGGAATCGTTTCGAAGCTCTGGGTCTGTACGCTCTAAATCTTTATTTTCCTTTGACATATGGCTCCATGAGTCGATCACACTCAAGTTTTAGATGCCTGCCCGCGCTAAAGGATGCAGGCCTGCTCCAAAGCGGGGAGCGCCCGCTCCATCCAGGCACAAGGTCGTCTTCAATCCCTTTGCCGGCCCTGAGCGTCCTATCGGCATCTCTTCCGGCTTCTGCAGCAGAGCCAGCCACCAACTGTTAGGGAAGCTCTGATTAAGTCGGCTCCTCGAAGGGGACGGCCTTCAGGCCGTCCGTAAGTGCCGCACCATCAATGCGGCTTTTAGCCGCTGAGGGACTTCGCTATGACTTGATCAGGATTTCCTTAGCAATAAGCTACAAGCAATAGCAATTGCAACCAGCCACCGAACGTCAGTGGCCTTTTCACGACGAAGCAAAAACCAGCGCCAATAAGCGGCGACAGGATTCTAATCAAGCCGTGTGCCGGTAACAACCGGAATTGCCGCCGATCTCCACTTTTTGTCCCAGATATCCCAAATCCGAACCGGCGGATTGCTCTGCTTTGTATCAGGGCGCGACCCTTCGGCGGGCTCAGGGCAGGCTTTCAGTCGCGCCGAACACGGCACAAAAAAAGCCCCGGGCTTTAGCCCCTGCCGCAAAATCGTTACAGGGGCTAAAGCCCGGATCAAGATTCATCTCGTTGCGGCACGTCTAAAGACGTGCCCTGACACAAACCGCTCAAGATGCGTCATCTGCTCGTAGCTCGCGGCTCGCAGCTAGCTGCTAGTTGCTGCCCTTATCACATCGCCGGGGACGGCGCAGGCCGGAAGTCCGCCGTATTCTGCTCAGCGGTCACATCGGCGAAGCTGAAATGCTTGCTGGTCCCGTCATAGGCTTTGCCGTCGATTTCGACATACGGATACACGAAATAGTTCAGCGGCGGGCCATCCTGTTTGGGAGACAGGGTAAGGTCGCGTCCGGTGGAAAACTGCACGCGATTGGCGTCCACGCTGCCGAAGAAATAATCCGCTTTCTCCTTCGCCTTCCATGCCTCGGAGATGTCCAGCGGGACCCACCCGATGTTGCGCGCAAAGAACTCGCCCCAGCAGTGATAGCCCGCGATGTCGCCCTTGTCCTTGTTCTCCGGCAGCGGGAAACCGATATCGAAGCGCGCTGGAATGTCGTCGGCCCGCATCATGCCGATGAACGGCGAGTGGAAGTCGGTGCAGTTGCCATGCTTGGCATCGCACGCCCAGATGGCATCGCCGCGTCCCCAGCCGCTGCCCGTCTTGTCATAACGCATGGTCGAAAAAAGGTAGTCGTAGGCGGCTTTCGCCTTGGCGACAGTTCCCTGCTGGCTGCCCGTCACCTGTTCGGCGAGTTCTTTGATCTTGCCGTCCGTAGGGATCAGGTTGTCTGGTTGCACATAACGATTCATCGACGCCGGGACGACGCCCGGCTTGGTGTCCTTGCCTTCGAGCTGCGCGTAGTCGCCGCGGGAATACTCGCGCCGTGTCACCTCATACTCCAGCGTGAAATCGACGCTCGCTTGCGCCGGATTGCGGATTTCGGCGTACAGGATGCGATTGCCGTACTCCGGCTCCTCGCCCATGCGCGTCTCCACTGGCGCCTTGACGTTGACCAACCGCACCGTCTGGTGCTCGTCGGTGTGCGCCACCGGGACCCACACGCGCACCAGTTTGCTTCCGGCAGGAATGTCTTTCACGGTGAATGCGTAAGTGAAGACGAACTTGCGCGAGGGCGGACTGAACTTCTGCTTCTCAGGCGTGGCCGTCTGCGCCGCCAAAAGTGAAACAGCGCAACCAAGCAGCAGCAGGGACGAAAGCGCGCGTAACTTCATCGTGGAACTCCTGCGCACATTGGATGTACGGCAATGGCGCGCGGCGCGAATATTTTAGCGCCGGATGTTCCGACACTGGCCATGATTTTGGGTGCCGATGCACCAGCCCGAGGGCGACACAATCATAGCCCAGCGCGGGACCGGGGCCCCCGACGAGCGCCGGGTTTGCGCTCGTTGGGGTGGTTGAGCGCTGGGAACCGTGACTTCTTGGGCTCGGAGTCCCTTCAGGGACGACACCGAACGTGCCGTCCCTACGGGACTCGCCTCAATTTATTTATCACTGACCCAGGGACTAACGTCCTGGGCTACGAATGTGTCGCCCTTCGGGCTGAGCCGGACCGAAAGTGCACTATCCACTATGCGGCTTGCCGACGATTCCTCCCCGCAATGAAGAATCCAGCCGCGATCGCTGCAAAGACCAATCCGCATACCAAAGTAATCAGCGGCGCCGCGAAAAATCGCCGGTTCCACCCTGCGCCGATGCGCGCCTGCGTGGGATTGTGGGGATCATAGCGAATCGCCTGGCGGCTGCCAACCGGAAACTCCGCGGCGCGGCGAACGGTCTCTTCGTAGTTGCTGCTCTGGAAGCTGGTGAGCTCGGCGGTGACGGGCTGGCCGCCGGCCACGTAGACGATCTGCAGGTTGGCAGCGTAAAGCTGGTCATGCTTCGCCGCCGGCTGCGTCACCACCTGGCTGCGAATCACCTGAGCCTGCCGGACCGGCCACGAGCGCAGAACCTGGATCTGTCCCCAGAACAGCGGGATGCTAAGGATGAAAAACAATCCGCAGACGATCAGACAGGCCACGCCGAGGAATTGAAGGATACCGCGTCGTTCAGAGCTCAAAGTCATTCACCACAGAGACACCGA
>Ga0182030_10011016_pt1 | contig 18279 bp, 12 predicted proteins | sample 812S3MmetaG_FD_121299 | JGI IMG/M metagenome (GOLD analysis project Ga0182030, IMG submission 121299) | Permafrost microbial communities from Stordalen Mire, Sweden - 812S3M metaG (Illumina Assembly) | ecosystem: Environmental > Terrestrial > Soil > Wetlands > Permafrost | place: Sweden...
ACGTCCCCGACAGCCTCTTCCTCGAATTCTCCCAAAATGGCAATCGCACCCACTGGCAAGAGGCCGAATCCGCACGCCGCGGCCGCATCCCCCGGCTCACGCTGGCCGAGGCCTTCGAGAACCAGGGCCGCTTCCTGCCTGCCCTCGAACAAACCATCGCCAGCCTGTGTGCTGAAAAAACCTGGGTCTATTCCGCCCACGACCCTTCGCTCGCCAATTTTCAGGGCCGGGAAATCACCCCCGACCTCGGCGCCACCGGCCTGGCGGCGGACCTCGCGCAGGCCGATTTCGTGCTCGGCGATAAATTATCTCCCGCCACCCGGCAGCTCATCCGCGACAATGTGCACCGGCGGGTGCTCGATCCGTTCCGCGCCATGATCGAGGGGCGCCAGAAGGAGACGTTCTGGATCCGCGCGCCCATGAATTGGAATGCCGTCTGCGTGGGCAACACCGTCTTTGCCGCGCTTGCGCTCGTGGAGTCCCGCGACGAACGCGCCTTCTATGCCGCCGCCGGCGAGCACTGCATCCGCTACTATTTGTCCGGCTTCACACCCGATGGCTATTGCGCCGAAGGCATCGGCTACTGGAACTACGGCTTCGGCCACTTCATTCTGCTCACCGAAACCCTCCGCCAGGCCACCAGCGGCCGCATTGACCTGTTCAACGATGACCCGGCCCCGGCCGCCGCGCTCTTCTGCCGCCGCAGTGAAATTCTACCGGGCATCTACCCGAGCATCTCGGATGTCACGCCCGGCACCAAGCCGACCGCGCAGTTCGTCGCCTACGTTTGCCGCCGGCTCGGCCTGCCCGTCCGCGGCGAGCGGCTCATCGGCGAAAGCAGCGACCTCGCCCTTTGTCTGGCCCTGTCCAGCCTGCCGGCGGATGTCCCCGTCGTGCGCCAGCCGGCGCCGGTCCAGGCCGATCCGCTCCGCAGCTTCTTTCCCGGCGGCGGCGTGATGATCGCGCGCAATTCGGCCGGCGCCACGCCGGCCTTTGCCGTCGCGCTCAAGGGCGGCAACAACGACGAGCCGCACAATCACAACGACGTCGGCAGCTTCAGCGTCGTCGTGGGCCGCGAAATGCTCGTCTGCGATCCGGGCGGGGAGATCTATACCAAACGCACCTTCGGCCCGCACCGCTACGATAGCAAGGCGCTCAATTCCTACGGTCACGCCGTGCCCATCGTGGCCGGCGAGTTACAACGCACCGGCGCGGCCGCTCGCGGCGTGATCGTGGAAACCAATTTCACCGCCGACCGCGACGTCTTCGCGTTGGACATCCGCTCTGCCTACGTCGTGCCCTCGCTGGAGCAATTGCGGCGCACCTTCACCTTCACCCGCGGCCCGCAGCCCTCGCTCGAAGTCAGCGACGCTGTGAGATTCTCCCGCCCGGAATCATTCGAGACCGCGCTTATCACTTGGGGCCAGGCCCGGGCCGTGGACGCCAATACCCTGGAAATCTCCGATCACGCCAGCCGCGCGCACGTCATCATCGACACCCAGGGCCATGCCTTCCACTGGCGCCAGGACTTGATAGACGAAGACATGGAAGCCCATCGCAAACCCTTCCACCTGTCCATCACGCTGGACGACAAAATCACCAACGCCGTCATCTCCCTCCGCATCGAGCCACTCGCGAAATGAGCCGGGACGATTCAGTTCAACCACAGATGAACACAGATGGACACAGATAGGACAGGGGGAGCCGGGCTGTTATAACTGATGGCATCGGTGACTGTTCGTACGCTGGGTTTTCCGAGACCTGAAGTGTTTCCGGATCTGTGTTCATCTGTGTCCATCTGTGGTTAATTCTTCCGGGTAAGTCCATCCGCCCTTGATCGAAATTAACGGCTGCTTCTGTCTGATTGTCTTTTTGCGCGCTCCGCGCCATCTTTACGCCCCGTGAACAAATATCGCATCGGCATTGACCTCGGCGGCACCAAGATCGAGGGCGTGGTGCTGGACCCTGCCGGCCACGAAGTCGCCCGCCGACGCATCGCCACCGAGCGCGAGCGCGGCTACGAACACATCCTCAAACGGCTCAAATCCCTGCACGATGGCCTGCTCCCCGCCGCGCATGGGGCGCCGACCACTTTTGGCATCGGCACGCCCGGCGCCATGTCCCGGCGCACCGGCCTCCTGAAGAATTCCAACACCGTCTGCATGAACGGCCAGCCCGTGAAAGCCGATTTGGAAGAACTCCTCGGCCGCCCCATCGAAATCCAAAACGACGCCAACTGTTTTGCGCTGGCCGAGGCGCTGCGCGGAGCGGGCAGGGGAAAGCACCTGGTTTTTGGGATCATCATGGGCACCGGCTGCGGCGGCGGCATCGTCTACAAGGGCGAGGTCTTCACCGGCCCGCAATCCATCGCCGGCGAATGGGGCCACATGAGCATCGATCCGCACGGCCCGGTTTGTTACTGCGGCCAGAAAGGCTGCGTGGAAACCTTCATCAGCGGCGGCGGAATGGAAAATCGTTACGCCGCCAAATTCGGCCTGCGACGCCCCCTCAAGGAGATCGAGGTTGACTACTTTGCCGGCGAACCCCGCGCCGTCGAACTCATGCGCGAGTTCTTCGACCATTTCGGCCGCTCGCTGGCGAACCTGATTGATGTCCTCGACCCGGACGTCGTCGTCCTCGGCGGCGGCGTCTCCAACTTCCGGGCGCTTTACACGGAAGGCGTTGCCGGCGTGAAAAAGTATGTTTTCAACGATGTCTTGGAAACCCCCATCGTCAAAAACCAGCTCGGCGACTCCGCCGGCGTCCTCGGCGCCGCCCTGGTCGGGATCTGAGAGAGCAGTTGCCGCTTGCGCCCGGCATGATGTCTGCTAATTTCCAATTACCGTGCGGTTCATAGCGTGCCATCTTCCGCGACGCAGCCAGGCGTTCATCGCCTTGTTGCTCATCGGTCTCGTCCTGTTGCTCAACGCAATGGCCGCCTGCCCGTCTCTGCACGAATTGATCCACCGCGATGCCGGCGAGTCCGGCCATCAATGCGCCGTCACGCTCTTCGCCCACGGTCAGGTGGATTCGGCCTCCGCCGATGTCCCGATTGCGGAACGGCTGACCTTGGTTGAGACAGTCCCGGTCGTCGAAACTTCCGTTTTCCTTCCTACCATCGAGAATCTTCCAGCCGGGCGCGCCCCGCCCGTCGCTGCCTTCAATTCGTAGTCGTCGTCCAGCCTTTGCCGGCTGGGCCGCGTTGGTTTTTCCGGGAACTTTTGGTGTGCCGTCGTGCAGTCGCACACCGTGACACAATTTGAAGAATGATTAGGATTAATTTAAGATCAGCATTACGCCCTCGGCCGTGCCTCGCCGCGCTGGCAGCGGTGCTTCTGGGCGGTTGCGCGGTGGGGCCGAACTTTAAGCCGCCCGCGCCGCCGGCCGTTGACAGTTACACCGCGGCTCCGCTCCAAACCACCGTCGCCACCACCAACGTCGCCGGTGGCGATGCCCAGCGCTTTGCCAACGGCGTCAACCTGCCCGCGGACTGGTGGACGCTGTTCCATTCCAAGCCGCTCAACGAACTTATCGTGCAGTCGCTCACCAACAACCCGGACCTCCAGGCCGCGCGGGCCGCCCTGACCATGGCCCGCGAGAATGTGCTCGCGCAGCGCGGCAGCTTCTTTCCCACCGTGTCGGCCGGGTTTTCGGCCACGCGCCAGAAACAGTCCAGCGTGCTCGCGCCGGTCCCCAACTACCCCGTCGTGGCCAACGAGTTTCAGTACAACCTGTTCACCCCGCAGTTGAACATCGCCTATTCGCCCGACGTCTTTGGCGCCAATCGCCGCGCCATGGAATCCTTGAAGGCGCAGGAGCAGGGCGTCCGATTCCAAATGATCGCGGCCTACACCACCCTCACCGCCAACGTCGTCGTCACAGCCATTCAGGCGGCATCGGTGCAAACCCAGATTGAAGCCACGCACGACCTGATTGACCTGAATTCCAACATGGTGGAAATCCTCAAATACCAATTCACTAAGGGCTATGCCAGCCGGCTGGATGTGGTGGCGCAGGAATCGCAGCTGGCGCAAGTCGTGGCCACGCTGCCGCCCTTGCTCAAGCAGGCAGCCCAGTTGCGCGACCAGTTCGCGGTGCTGGCCGGCCGGTTCCCCAGCCAGGCGCCCACGGATAAATTCGAGCTTGCAAGTTTGCACTTGCCGACCGAACTCCCCGTGAGCCTGCCATCGCAATTGGTGGCTCAGCGCCCGGATGTCCTGCAGGCGGAAGCGAATTTGCACGCGGCCAGCGCCCAGATCGGCATCGCTGTCGCCAACCGGCTGCCGAATATCACGCTCACCGCCGATGCCGGCAGTTCCGCGCTGGCCATCGACAAGCTGTTCACGTCCGGCACCGGCTTTTGGGGGTTGGGTGCCGCCGCCACCGCGCCCCTCTTTGACGGCGGCACGCTGTTGCACCAGGAACGCGCCGCCCGGGCGGCTTACGTTCAGGCGGCCCAACAATACCGCAGCACCGTCCTGACCGCTTTCCAGAACGTCGCCGATTCCTTGGTGGCGCTGCAACAGGACGCCGAGGGACTCGAGGCCTCCGCTGCCGCCGCCGATGACGCGCAGGTCACGTTGGAGCTCTCCCAACGGCAGTGGCACGATGGCTACATCAGCTATCTGGCCCTGCTAAGCGCGGAGCAGGCCTACCAGCAGGCCCGCATCAATCTCGTGCAGGCCCAGGCGAATCGTTATGCCGATACCGCGGCGCTCTTCCAGGCGCACGGCGGCGGCTGGTGGCATCAGGCGGATCTAACCCAGAATACTGCTCCATGAACTCGAAGATGGATGGACAAACACCTCACCCCGGCGCTGCCCATGAACGCAGAAAACATTCAACATTCAACATTCAGCTTCCAACCCTGAACGAAAGCGGCAGCGCGAACCCCTTCGATATTGGGCGTCGAATGTTGAATGTTGAATGTTTCTTTTGCGGTTCAAAGGTTCAATGCGCGAACACACTTTGGGGATTTCTTTCCATGAAACGCCACACTCATTCCACCATCACCGGCCAACCGGAGCGCCCGGCATGGCGCTCTCCCATCGCGGCCATCGCCGCCGCGGTGCTAATCGCCACGCTCACGGGCTGCTCCCCTGATGCCAAAAGCCTCTCGGAGGCTCCGTCCCTCACCGTGAGCAACGTCACGCTCACCGCGGAGCAGCGCGCGAATATTCACCTTTATACCGTCGCCCAGGCGAAGTTCCACAAGGAGATCGACGCCACCGGCGTCGTGGATTTCGACAATGACCAAGCCACGAGCGTGCTCGCGCCTTTCGGCGGCCCCGTCTCCCGGCTGCTCGTCTCGACCGGCGACCACGTGAAGGCCGGGGACCCCTTGGCGGAAGTGGATTCGCCCGACTTCGCCGCCGCTATCAGCGCCTATCGCAAGGCCCTAGCCACCGCCCAGACCGACCGCCGCGTCGCTGACATGGACAAGGACCTGCTCCAGCACAACGGCGTGGCGCAGCGCGAGGCCGAGCAGGCCCAAACCGACGCCGCCAACGCCGACGCCGACCGCGATGCCGCCCTCCAGACGCTCGTCTCCCTCAACATTGATCCGCAGGTGATCAAAGACCTCCAGGCGAGCAAGCCGGTGACGCATCCCGGCGGCGTCATCCGCTCGCCCATCGCCGGCACAGTCGCTGAAAAGCTGATCACTCCCGGCGAATTGCTGTCCGCCGGAACCACGCCCTGCTTTACCATCGCCGATCTCTCCCGTGTCTGGGTCATGGCCCAACTCTACGGCTCCGATCTGGCCGCGGTGCGCACGGGCGATCCAGCCGACGTGGAGGCCGCCACAGCGACCAACAAATTCCCGGGCACCGTTGACAATATTTCCGCGCTGGTGAATCCAGACACGCGCGCGGTGCTGGTGCGGGTGGTGGTGGAAAATCCCGGGGACTTCCTAAAAAAGCAAATGTATGTCAGCGCGCAAATCCACAGCCGCCAGGAAAGTTCCGGTCTGCTGGTGCCCGTGTCGGCGGTCGTGCGCGATGACGAAAACCTGCCGATTGTCTATCTCGCGCAGACCGATGGCAGCTTTGCGCGGCAACACGTCACCGTCGGTTATCGCACGGGCGACCAATACGAGATCACCGACGGGCTGAAGGCTGGCGACCAGGTGGTGATGGATGGCGCGATCTTCCTTCAATTCATCCAAACGCAATGAGCGACCCGGCTTCTCCCATCCCATCCACGCCGCGCACCGCTTCGGTCATCAACCGGATCGTCGCTTCCTCGTTGCGCCAGCGGCCCCTGGTCATCTTGCTGACACTGGTCCTGATCGGCGCCGGCTCGCGCTCGCTGAACCGTCTCCCCGTCGAGGCCTATCCGGACCTCTCGCCGCCCATCGTCGAGATCATCACCCAATGGCCCGGCCACGCCGCCGAGGAAGTGGAGCGCTTGATCACCGTGCCCGTGGAGATGGGCATGAATGGCATCCCCCGGATGACCACCGACCGCTCCATCTCGCTTTACGGCCTGTCCGACGTGATCCTCACGTACGATAACCGCGCCGACAACAATTTCGCCCGCCAGGAAGTCTTCAACCGGATTCCCGGCCTGAATCTCCCGTCCGGCGTCACGCCTTCGGTGGCCCCGCTCTCGTCGCCCTCGGGCCTGATCTATCGGTACGTCCTCCAAAGCTCGGATCGCTCGCCGATGGAGCTCAAGACCTTCGAGGACTGGATCGTCGAGCCCCAATACAAGTCGCTGGCCGGCGTCGCGGACGATTCCGGCTTCGGCGGCGGCACCATGCAATACCAGGTCCTGCTCGATCCCACCAAGCTCGCCGGCGTGGGGCTGTCGGTCTTGCAGGTGGAAAGCTCCCTCTCGGCCAACAACGGCAATGCCGGCGGCGGATTTTATTCGCAGGGCGGCCAGTTTTATTATGTGCGCGGCATGGGCCGCATGGAAACGTTGGAGGACATCGGCAATGTGGTCGTGGCCGTCCACGATGGCACGCCCGTATTGCTCAAGGACGTCGGCCGCGTGGTCATCGGCATCGCGCCCCGTCTGGGCGAATTCGGTTACGAGAAACAGGACGACTGCGTCGAGGGCGTCATCCTCCTGCGCACGGGCGACAAGACCCAGGATGTGCTCAAACGGGTCGAGGCCAAGACCGTCGAGCTCAACGACCAAATCCTGCCGAAGGACGTCAAGGTGCTGCCGTTTTACGACCGCACCAATTTGATCGCCCTGACCACCCAGGTCGTCGAGGGAAATCTGCTGCGCGGCATGCTGCTCGTCGTGGTCATCCTCATTTTCTTCCTCTACGACTTCCGCGCGGGGTTGATCGTGGCCGTCACCATCCCGCTGGCGCTGCTGTTCGCCTTTATCTGTCTCGATCTCCAGAATGCCTCGGCCAACCTCCTGTCCATCGGCGCCGTGGACTTCGGCATCCTGGTCGATGGCGCGGTCGTGATGGTGGAAAACATCTTTCGCCAACTCGCCGCACGCCAGGGAAAACCGGTCAACGTCCGGGAAATCATCCGGGACGCCGCCGCGGAAGTGGATCGCCCGCTGGTCTATGCCGTCACCGTGATCGTGGCCAGCTTCCTGCCGATTTACGTGCTGGCCGGACCGTCCGGCACGCTCTTCAAGCCTATGGCCGACACCATGGTTTTCGCGCTCATTGGCGCGTTGATCATCACGCTCACGGTGCTGCCGGTGCTGTGTTCGTGGTTCATGCGCAAAGGCGTGCGCGAGCGTCGCAACCCGGGGTTTGAAGCGATCAAATCCGTTTACCTCAAGGGCCTCGACTTTTGCCTGGCCCATCCCTGGGGTGCCACGGGCGCCACCGTCGTCCTGCTGGCCGGTTCGCTGCTGCTCGTCCCGCGCATCGGCGCCGAGTTCATGCCGCAATTGGATGAAGGCGCCCTCTGGGTGCGCGCCACCATGCCATACACGATTTCCTTCGACGAATCCGCCAAGGTCACGCCGAAAATCCGCGCCGTCCTCCGCTCTTTCCCCGAAGTCACCACCGTGGCCTCGGAACTCGGCCGCCCCGACGACGGCACCGACTCAACCGGCTTCTTTAACGTGGAGTTTTACGTTGGCCTTAAACCCTACGCCGAATGGCGGGGCGCCTACCGCACCAAGGCGGCGCTGATCGAGGCCATCAACCGCAAGCTCGGCTCCTTTCCCGGCATCATCTTCAATTACACCCAGCCGGCGGAGGACGCGGTGGACGAGGCGGAGTCCGGCTTGAAAAGCGCCCTCGCCGTCAAGGTGTTCGGCTCCAACCTCGACACTTTGCAGGCCAAGGGCAAGGCCATCAAGCAGGTCCTGGAACACGTGCGCGGCATCCGCGACGTCACGCTGGTCCAGGAACTCGGCCAGCCCAGTCTCACGATCAACATCAACCGCGCGAAGATCGCCCGCTGCGGCGTCAACGTGGCCGACATCAATGGCCTCATCCAGACCGCCATCGGCGGCGATGTGGCGACGCAAGTGATGCAAGGCGAAAAGCAGTTCGACCTCGTCGTCCGCCTGGAACGCGAATACCGGGACAACCCCGACGAAATCGGCAACATCCTCGTGCCCACGCCCGCCGGACAACAGATTCCGCTCAAGGAATTCGCCGACATCCGCGTCGAGAACGGCGCCTCCTTCATCTACCGCCAGGACAATTCGCGCTATATCGGCGTGCAATTTTCCGTGGCTGGACGGGATCTCGCGGGCGCCGTGGAAGACGCCATGCAGCAGGTTAAAAAAGCTGTCGTCCTGCCCGCCGGCTACCGGGCGGATTGGGGCGGCGAATATACAGAATACACCGCCTCGCGCGGGCAAATGCGGGTGATCCTGCCGCTGACCTTGGGCCTGATTTTTCTGCTGCTCTTCGCGCTCTACAGTAACCTCAAATTCCCGTTCATCACCGTTCTTGGTGTTTTGTTGTCCGCGCCCGTCGGCGGCCTGGTGGCCCTGTGGATCACGGGCACGCCGTTTTCCGTTTCCTCCGGCGTCGGCTTCCTGGCTCTGTTCGGGGTTTCGGTGCAAACCGCCGTCGTGTATATTTCCTGCGTCAACGAACTCCGCACCGGCGGCACGGCCCTGGCCCAGGCCATTCGCGAAGGGGCTCTCCTGCGGTTGCGGCCCATCATGATGACCGCCTTGGTGGCGGCCTTGGGTTTGTTGCCCGCCGCCCTCGCCACCGGCGTCGGCACGGACACCCAGCGGCCATTCGCCTTGGTGATCGTCAGCGGCTTGTTCACGCGCTTGTTGATCAGCGTGTACCTCATGCCGGTGCTTTACGCCCTGGTGGCGCGCCCGGACGACCGGCTCGAAGTTTAACTCGCCAGCCGCGTCGTAAAGCTATCGCCAAGTTCCGCGAATCCCGCTAAGCTCTGCTGCTCGTCATGCAACCGGAATCTGCCACTGTCGCCGCCCCGCTCCTATCCCCGGGGTGGTTGTTGTTTGTGTACTGTCTGCTGGTGACGGGAGCTTCGCTGGCCGGCGGTTGGCTGCTACTAATCATTCATCTCAATCACACGCGCCTGCAAATGGCTGTGAGCTTTGTCGCGGGCCTGATGCTGGGAGTCGCGTTGCTCCATTTCCTGCCGGACGCCAGCGAACTTCTGCACTCGCTGGACCGGACCGTGCACTGGCTGCTCGGCGGCTTCCTGCTGATGTTCTTTGTGCAGCGCTTTTTTCATTTCCATCACCACGACCTGCCCGAGGGCGACCCGGAGGATTGCTGCGGGCACGACGAGGCGGAGGATCATGCTGAACATCACGCCGAACACGCCCATACCTTGGCGGACAAATCAGCCAGGCAGCTTTCCTGGGTGGGCACGGCGCTCGGCCTCACGCTGCACTCGCTTTTGGACGGTTTGGCGCTGGCCGCAGCCGTCGCCGGGGCCCAGGGGAACGAAGCCTTGGCCGGCTTGGGTGTGGCGCTGGTCATCATCCTGCACAAACCCTTCGACGCCATGGCGGTTTCCACCACGATGGCCGTCGGCGGCAGTTCCCGGTTGTCCAGGCATGTGTTGAACGGCCTCTTCTCTTTGGCCAGCCCGCTGGGCGCGGCCCTCTTTTATTTCGGCGCCCGGAATCTGGCCGGCGGAAACGTGGTCGTGCTCGGCTGCGCCCTGGCATTCTGTGCCGGCTCCTTCCTCTGCATCGCCAGCAGCGACCTCCTGCCCGAACTCCAATTCCACTCCCATGACCGCTTCAAGCTGTCGATTATGTTGCTGGCCGGGCTTTCCATCGCGGTCCTGCTCAAGCTGCTGGAGGCCGGACAATGAGCGCCCCGGCCTGGTCCATTTTCGGATGGACGCGCAATTTTCTTGAATCCCTCACGGTTAAGGTAAAATGGGTGTCACATGTTATCTGAGTTATCTGAGTTGTCTGAGTTGTCTGAGTTGTCTGAGCCTGTCTTAATTAAATCTGCTCCCTCCCGCCCTCCGCTGGATCTGGCCGCGCTGATCGAGGAATATGCCGGCAGAAATTATGAACTGCATGCGGCCCACATCAATCCCGCCAATGTTCGCACGCTGAAAACCATCGGCTTCGACCGCTGCTACACCCGCGCCCTCGGACCGCATTTGTGGGATGTCAAGGGAGTGAAGTATCTCGACATGCTTTCGGGCTACGGCGTCTTCGGCCTCGGCCGCAATCATCCGGAAGTGCGCCGGGTCCTCCGGGATTTTCTCGATGATGAGTACCCGAGCCTGGTGAAGCTGGAGGCGCCCCTGCTCTCGGGCTTGCTGGCCGCCGAATTGAAGAAGCGCATGCCCAACGACCTGGACATGGTGTTCTTCACCAACTCCGGCGCCGAAGGCGTCGAGACGGCCATCAAATACGCCAAGTGCGCCACCGGCAAACCCGCCATCATCCATTGCAAAAAGGCGTTCCATGGACTGAGCAGCGGCGCGCTGTCCGTGAATGGCGACGATAGTTTCCGCGAGGGCTTCGCGCCCTTCCTGCCCGGTTGCCGGGCGGTTCCGTTCAACGACCTCGCGGCGCTGGAAATGGAATTGGAAAAGGGTGACGTCGCCGCTTTCATCGTGGAGCCGATTCAGGGCAAGGGCGTGAATCTCCCTGCGCCGAATTATCTCCTCGAAGCGCAACAGCTTTGCCGCCGGCACGGCGCGCTGTTCATTGACGACGAGGTGCAGTCGGGCATGGGGCGCACCGGCAAATTCCTCGCCATCGAACACGAGGGACCGGTGGATCCGGACATCGTCGTGCTGGCGAAAACGCTTTCCGGCGGATTTGTGCCCGTGGGCGCGGTGCTTTGCAAAAAGTGGATCCACGAGAAGGTTTTTTCCTCCATGCAGCGTTCGGTCGTCCATAGTTCCACCTTCAGCCAGGGCAGTTTTGCCATGGCGGCGGGCCTGGCCTCACTGGACGTGCTCGACCGCGAAGACTTGCTGGCCAATGCCACGAAAATGGGCAATCTCATCGGCCATGGCCTCTCCGCCATGGTCATGCGCTTTGAATTCATGAAGGAAGTGCGCTGGCGCGGCCTGATGGTCGGTATCGAATTCGGGTCGCCCAAATCCCTTTCGCTCAAGCTCGCGTGGACCACTTGCCACACGCTGGATAAAAGTTTGTTCCCCCAGGCCGCCGTGATTCCCCTGATGGACAAGCATCACATCATCACCCAAGTGGCCGGGCATGGGGTGGACGTGGTGAAGCTGCTGCCACCCCTCGTCATCCGGGAGGCGGATGTGAAGTGGTTCCTGACCGCCTTCGAGGACGTCATGGTGCAAATGCACAAGTTCCCCGGCCCGGCTTGGGACGTGTTGACCAAGATCGGCAAGCTGGCCCTCACCCAACGCGCCCGCTGAAATAGGAAAGCCACGGCATCATAGTGCTGGCATTCAGGGCGGGGGATGGGATATAAAATTCCCCATGCCTCAGTTACAAAAATCCAGCACCAAGCCCGACGAAATGCTCCTCCAAGCCGCCCGCGCCGGCAATTTGAAAGGGGTTCGCGACCGGATTGCCGCCGGCGCGGATGTCAACGCCACCGGCAAGCGCGAACCGACCGCCATTTTTGCCGCCATAGAAGGAGGTAAGCTCGAGATCGTACAGGCCTTGATCGCGGCCGGGGCCGACCTGAACCGCGTAACCTACCCCACGAATGGCGCCAGCGTCGAAAGCACACCCGTGTGTTACGCCATTCATCAAGGTTCTTGGGAGCTTGCCCAGGCGTTGGTTCAGGCCGGGGCGGATATTGCGGTGCCGCTTTGGGACGGTCACAACGCCGCCAGCGAAGCGGCCGACCAAGCGACAAATGCCAATGATACCCTGACCGACACCGAAGACGACTGGTTTGGGCCGCCGCGCACCGAGGCCGTTTTGAAAAAGGCCAGGGTCGAACACGCACGCTGGATGCAATTTGTCCGAGAGGCCATCGCCCAAGGCATCAAGGTGCGCCATTATTCGCTGTGGAACGCCGTCAACTCGCGCCATTCCGAGCTGGCGTTGCTGCTCATCGCCGCCGGGGTGGATCCCAACACCGCGCCGCACGGCACCTCCGTGCTGGTCCGCGCCATTGAGCACGGGAGTGAGGACATTGCGCTGGCGCTCATCAAGGCCCGCGCGGATATCAAGACGCCGATGGAGATTGCACCGCTGTTGTCGGCAGCCCAGCATCAGCGCATTTCGCTCGTGCTGGCGTTGCTCGATGCGGGGGCAGACATCAATGTCGTGGGCGATATCAGCCTGGGCAAGCTGGGCGGCGCGAACGAGCGCACCATTGCCGAAGGTGCCACCGCGTTGATCGTCGCGACCCGGTTGGGCAATCTCGCGCTGGTGAAAATGCTGCTTGAGCGTGGCGCCGATGCAGCCATCGGAGACAAGCATGGCACGTCCGCGCTGGCCTGGGCTCTGCAATTGAACCAGCCGGAAATCATTGCCTGCCTTAGGAAAGCGGGCGCGCCCGAACCGGAGTACCTTGAAGGCTCGCTCAACACCGCTTTGTGGTCCGCGGCAAAAAGCGGCGACGTGGCCAAGGTGGAAATGCTCCTCCAGCGCGGGGCGAAACCTGACGAACCGGTGGAGGACCGCCAGGGCAGACATTTTGCACTCGTGTCCGCCGCCCGGGAAGGTCATGTGGAAGCGGTCCGGGTGCTTTTGCGACACCAGGCGAATGTCAACATCGCCGCCGTCGAAGACTGGGCCGGTGTCACGCCGTTGATGATGGCGGCGCGGCAGGGCCACGCGGAAGTCCTCAAAGCATTGCTGGCCGCCGGAGCGAGCCTTGAAGCCAAGGACATCGGATACGAGGAGGGCGGCGAAACGGCGATGCACTATGCGGCCCGCGGCGGCCACGCAGCGGCGGTTCAAACGCTCATTGCCGCCGGCGCAAAAGTCAACGCCAAGGCCAAGGGCGGCCGGACGCCGTTGCAGGTGGCCGTTGAAAAAAAACAGGTTGCTGCCGTCGAGGCGTTGCTCGCCGGCGGCGCGAATGCAAACGCCGGGCCGTCGGACGGTTCCGGGCCATTGTACATGGCCACCATGAACAGTGACCTGGCGCTCGTTAAACTGCTGTTGAGCCACGGCGCCAGTCCCGTGCCACTCGGCAAGCAACAGGATTTCCAGGCCTTGGGGCAGGCGGCGTCCAAAGGCGCGTTGGAAATCGTGAAGCTATTTCTGGAAGCCGGCGCGCCGATCAACGGCCGGAGCGTGTTGGGGGACACGGCCCTCCTAAGCGCTGCGCTTTATGGCCACGCGGAGGTGATTCGTTTTCTCTTGGACGCAGGCGCGGATCCCAACCTCGCCAGCCGGGACGGATTCACCGCCTTGATGGGCGTTGTTCGCAAGGGCAACGAAGACCTCGTGATCCTGCTGCTCCACGCCGGAGCGGATGCCACGGCCGTCACCTCCGACGGGCGCACGACGCTCAAAATGGCCGAACAAAAAGGAAACCAGAAAATTATCGCGCTCATCCAAGCCGCCGTGGCCAAGGCGCCGCCGCCACCGTCGAAAACTGCCAAAGTCCTGGCCAAACGCGCTCCCCAAACAGCCACTGGGGGAGGAGCAGGGGACGCGGACGGGGATGAGGACGATGACGATGAAATTGAGCCGCCGGATTTTTCCGAGGCGGCGGCCAAACCGGAATTTCAGGCCGTGCTCCGCGAGGTCGAGCAACTTTGCGGTGCGCCCGCGAAACCGTTGGGCGACCTGCGCGGCGGTTATTCGTTTGCCGCGGTGAATGCGGCGGCGGACAAGTTGCTGGCCGCCCACCACGAGCGGTTGTTGCAGAAGGGCGCGTATTTCTTCCGGCATAACCGCGATGCCACCGGCATTCAGGACAGCCTCGGCCTGTTGCCGACCCGGGACTGGGCGGACCTGATCCACGCATTCCAAACGAACGGCGCCAATTACGACCTGATGCCTGCCGATATCGTGAAATGGCTGCGGAAGCTCGCCGCCAAACAATCGTTCACCATCACAGGTGTGAGCTGGGACTGGCTGGAAGGCCGGCTCACCGGCCCCGTGAAAGACTCACGTAAATTGGCACACCAGATGTATGATTTCTGCCCTGACATGGTGGATCAAGGCATCGGCTCTGTGAAGCACCTCGCCCAGACCCTCGAAAAAGACGGTTATTTCTTTTTCTGGTGGGATTGAGCCAGCGAGACAGTTCAGCCGGTCTTTAAAAGCATGCCGGCATGGCTACGGCCCGCCGTTGTGACAGTCCACGCAGGTCGGATTCGGGTCGAGATCGCCGCCGGGATGGATGAACTTCTGGCCGCCGGGCGCCAGCTTGTTCAGTTCGTCGCCGGCACCTTGGGCCAGGATGGTGTGGCACGTATTGCAGTCATTCGCCTTGATCGTCCGCTTCTTGTCCTCGGTTTTGTGCATGCCATCGTGGCAGCGAAAACATCCCGGCCAGATCATGTGCCCGACATTGTCCGGATAGCTCGCCCAGCTCGCGTTCATGTCCGGAAAGAAATTGTCCGCATAAATCTGCTGGACCACGGCGGTGGCGGCCTTCACGCGCGGGTCCTGCGGGTACCGCGCGAGCAATGCGGCCGAGATGCCGTCCCGCGCCTCGTCGTCAGTCTTGTAGGGACGCGTCAGCACGTACATGGCGTTGGTCTTGATCCACGGCATTGTCGGATCAATCTTGTTCAGCGCCATGGCTTGGTTCACCGCGCGCTCGGGCGAAAGATACCGGTGGGAGGGCCGGTTGTGGCAGTCCATGCAATCCATCGTGCGCATTTCCATCTTGGAAACGTCATTGGTGAAGTTCTTGGTCTTGAACACCGTCACGTTGCCTTGGGCGTCCGTGACGCGCACCCAGGGAATCTTCTGGCGCTCATTGTCGGTGGCCACGTATTCCACCCGGTTGCCGGGCAGATTGTGCCAGTGAATGCCGCCCACGGGACCCTGGCGGGGGTCGCTGCCGCCGATCTTCAGCAGCAGGCGGATGGAGTAGGGCGAGTTGGAGGCGTCGCTCTGGAAATAATTGAACGTGCGGTCCAGGTTGCCCACGAATGATTGCGGCCAGTGGCATTCCTCGCAGGTGTCGCGCGCCGGGCGCAGGTTCTTGATCGGCGTCGGAATCGGCCGCGGATACTTGTTGAAGGCGACGGCGTAAAGCTGGTAGGAACCGGAGATTTTGGATTTCACAAACCACGAGACCCCTCTGCCCACGTGGCACTCCACACAGGCGACGCGCGCATGCGGACCGTGGTCATGGGTGACTTTCTCGGGACGCATGACTTTGTGGCAGGTTTCACCGCAAAAGGTGACCGATTCGGTGAAGTTGAAGGCGTTGTACGATCCGACCGCCGAGAGCAGGAGAAACACCACGCTGCCGGTGATGAAGGTCACGAGCACCCGGCGGTCATGCGCGCTGTTCAGGTCGATCTTCAGCGACGTGGGTTCGCTGCCGTGCGCGCGGCGCCGGCGCTCCAGCCAGGCTCCGATAAACGCCAGGCCCATGCCGCCAATGAGGAACGCCGGCACGCCCATGTACGTGAGAATGCTCACATAGGGGTTGGCGAACTTGGCGATCGCGTCGAGCGTGAACAGCAGGAGGAAGGAAAACAGCGCGCCAATGGCGATCACTCCCCCCACAAAACTGATCCAGTTGCGGAACAGCGAGGGCGATTTGGCCGGGGTAAATTCGGGCTTCATGGGCTGGGACGTGACAATGGTTACTGCGGTTGGATTGCAAAAAACTGGCTGCCGGATGTAACCATGAAAAAAATCACCCGGCAGCCAGAACCAAACCAATTACTTCTTCAAACCACGAACGTAGGCGACGAGCGCCTTCACCTCATCATCGGACAAAGTGTCGAACGGCTTCATTAAAGTTTTACCGTCATCGGACTTCAGGCCTTCCTTGATTGCCTTGGCGGCGGCATCGTCTTTCATGGCCGCCTGCACCGCGGGGTCGGTGAAATCCTTGGCGCCCAGTTTCTGGCCCATCTTGGTGTCGCCCTTGCCTTCGGCGCCATGGCACTTGGCGCACAGGCTGTCCCAGTTATCTTTGGCCTCGGCAGCCTTCGCAGACAGCGCGGCGGAGAGGCCCAACAGCGTGACTAGCAGGATTGTTTTTTTCATCATTTTATGTCGGTTGGTTTGTTCATGTTGGCCGATGCAACGCACCGGGGTTCGCGTCCATCATCAACTACCGTGGGAATTTCGACTAGCCATTTTTTGAGTTATAGTTGACATTTATTGATGAGGTGTCCGGCCTTTCTTCTGAAGACCATTAGCCAATTATGGGGCAAAATCGGGTCTTTCCCCGGGCCGGAACGAGGCCATTGCCGAGGGGCCGGAGCGCGACCTTCAGGTCGCTTCAACGCGGAGGGTGACGAAAACGTGCGGACAATTCGGGGGCACCGTTCGGTGGCCGCGTTGAAGCGCCATAAATGGCGCGCTCCCCACGCGAGCACGCACGTCCCGAGCTTCCGCTCCGATCACAACTACATTGTTGCGGCGGGGAATTGCACGCCAGCAAATTGGGTTGTTTTCATCCGGGCCACTGTCTTAACTGTATTTCGTGGCTGAAAACATCGTGCAAATCCGGGAATTGACCAAGATTTACGCCCAGGGCGAAATCCAAGTGACGGCCCTTGATCGCATTTCGCTCGAAATCGCTGCCGGCGAATTTCTCGCGCTGATGGGGCCTTCCGGTTCCGGCAAATCCACCCTGCTGCATATCATCGCCGGCGTGGACCGCCCGACCAGCGGGGAATGCCGGGTGCAGGGCGTCAACGTCACCGGGCTGAACGAGTCCGAGTTGGCCGACTGGCGCAACCACAACGTCGGCTTCATTTTTCAGACTTTTAACCTCATCCCAGTGCTGACGGCGGCGGAGAACGTGGAGCTGCCGCTGCTGCTGACACGATTGGACCGGACGCAGCGCCGCCGGCAGGTGAAGACGGCGCTGGAGCTCGTGGGGCTGGCGGACCGCGCGAAACATCTGCCCCGCCAGTTGTCCGGCGGACAGGAGCAACGCGTGGCCATCGCCCGCGCAATCGTGACTGATGCGGCGCTTATCGTGGCGGACGAGCCCACCGGGAATCTGGATTCGCATAGCGCCCAAGAAGTGCTTGCCGTCCTGCAATCGCTCCGGAACGACGCCGGCAAAACCGTCATCATGGTGACGCACGACCCGAAAGCCGCGGCGTTCGGCACGCGGCAGATTCACTTGGAAAAAGGGGAGCTGTCGCCGTGACCATTCCCTCGTTCATTCTCAAGAACGCCCTGCGCAACAAGCGTCGCGCCGTGCTTTCGGTGGCCAGTGTCGCGGTCAGCCTCTTTCTCCTGGTCACGTTGCAGGTGGCCTTACGGGAACTCACACTGCCGCCGCCCAGCGCGGGGGCGGAGCTGCGGGTGGCGGTGCGGAACAAGATTTCCCTGACGAATCCGTTGCCGGCGCGGCAGCGGGGCATTATCGAACACATTCCCGGCGTGCAGGCAGTGTCGCCGTTTACGTGGTTCGGGGGGCGCTATAAAAACGAGGAGGGCATGAGCTTCGCCCAGTTCGCCATGGATCCGGTCGAGCTGCGCCCGCTGTTCGGTGAGGCCAGGATGAACGGGGACGGCTATGAGAAATTTGCGGCGGAACGGGACGCCTGCGTGCTGGGGAAGATCACAGCCGAAAAATACCATTTGAAAGTGGGCGACACCATGAGGCTCGACAGCACGATTTATCCCGGCTCGCTCACGTTTCACATTGCGGGGATTTATTCCGGCACGCCGGACGATCGGAACATGTTTTTCCGCCAGGATTATCTGGATGAATCCATCGGCACGCCCGGCTACGTGGGCATGTGGTGGCTCAAGGTGAAATCGGCCGAC
>Ga0182030_10011018_pt1 | contig 18275 bp, 16 predicted proteins | sample 812S3MmetaG_FD_121299 | JGI IMG/M metagenome (GOLD analysis project Ga0182030, IMG submission 121299) | Permafrost microbial communities from Stordalen Mire, Sweden - 812S3M metaG (Illumina Assembly) | ecosystem: Environmental > Terrestrial > Soil > Wetlands > Permafrost | place: Sweden...
CGTATTTGTACGGGAACACGCTCTTGGTATGAAAAGACTGATCAAGTAAATGTCCAAGTTTGAAGGAATGTCCACGGTTGAGGCCACACGTAATTCGCAGCGTGGTCCCTCAGCCGGATACACTCCATTGCCGATCCACTCGGACAGAGGAGCAACAGAGTTGCGCAGGCAATCCCGTTCCCAAATAGAGTTTGGGAACGAGGGGAAGGCATATATTCTGTTTATGTATCTGTGTGCAATCGCAAGAACTTCTCAGACCGTTCAATGCGGATTAATTCAAGCACTCTTTCAACATCTTCCAATTTTGTTTTTGCGATTGCATAACTCGGAGTAATTTCCAAAGCACGCTTATAACAATCACGGGCTTCCTCATACTGCTTTTGTACCAACAGATAACCGCCTAAATTGAAGTGGGCCTCGTCAATAGGGCCGTTTGCACAAAGAGTTGCTCGTCTAGCGAGATCAGTGGCTCGCGTGATGTTACCTGAAGCAAATGCCGCAGAGGCCGCGAAGTTTAATAATCCAGCCTCTGCTGGACCAAGTGTGTGTGCTTCCATGAAAACGACCTCCGCTTCCTTAAAATCGCCCATCTTTTGTAACAGGGCCGCTCTTTTGCTAAGCACCCATTTTAAAGCGTCCAACGGAGCAATCTGCTCAGCGTGATCGATGAGTCGAGCCGCATCTGCAAATAAGGCAAAATCGGTTAGGTTATTCGCTTGAATGGCAAGAAGATAAACGTTGTTTGGCTCTTTGGCCAAAAGTCGTTCGCAGATTTCACGGGAGAGAGCAACGAGACCTTTTTCTTCGGCCTCATCTAGCAATTGATTCATTTCTTCTCGCGAGAGCATTAAAGCGAAAAAGCAACAGCCACTTCCTTCCACACGGCATTGGCGGTCTGGTCAATGGTGCCGGCGGCGGAGACGATTTTGACGCGGTGCGAATGGGCCTTCGCGACATCGAAATAACCCTGGCGGACGCGCTCGAAGAAATCGACCGGCTCGGCTTCCATGCGGTCGAAGGAACCACTGCCAGGCGGATGCGAGCGGCGAATCTGGCGCTCGCGCGCGGCTTCGGGTTCAAGATCGAGGACGAGCGTGAGTCCGGGCAAATGGGGACCGACGGTAAAGGCGTTGACGCGTTCCACGATCTCCGTCGGCAACTGACGGCCCACGCCCTGGTAGACGGTGGTTGAATCGAGGAAGCGGTCGCAGAGCACCCACACGCCCTGATCGAGCGCGGGCATGATGACTTTGCGCACCAACTCGGCGCGGCTGGCCAGGAAGAGAAGCAGTTCCGTGTAGGGCGTCATTCCCCTGCCCTCGGGCGCGTGCTTGAGCAGATGACGGATCGATTCACCTAGCGGCGTGCCGCCCGGTTCGCGCGTGACGAGGGTCTTATGACCGAGCTTGTTCAGGCGTTGCGCGAGGCGCTCGATCTGCGTCGATTTGCCGACGGCTTCCCCGCCTTCGAGGGAGATGAAGTGAGGGAGCGAGGACATGGGGACAAACTTAGAGCGTAGAACTTAGAGCGTAGAACGAAAGGTAGAAATCATAGATCTGCGTTCTACGCTCTCAATTTCTACATTTTACCCGTCGGTTCCAACTCCTCCGACGTATCTTCAAGAAGATAATCGAAGTCGGTCTTGGAGAGGCTGCCGGTGAAGCCTTCCTCGCCGAGAACGTCCTGCGCAAGCTGCGCCTTGCTTTGCTGCAAGCGCCAGATTTTTTCCTCGACGGTGCCCTGCGTAACGAGCCGGTAGGCGATGACCGTGCGGTCCTGCCCGATGCGGTGCGTACGGTCGATGGCCTGCGCTTCCACGGCGGGATTCCACCACGGATCGTAGAGCACGACGTAGCTCGCGGAGGTGAGGTTGAGGCCCGTCCCGGCGGCCTTAAGCGAGAGGAGAAACACGGCCGGTTCCTTGCAATCGTGGAACGCCTGGACGACTTCGCCGCGCTGGGTGGTCTGGCCGGTGAGCATGAAGTAGGGACGCCCCTTTTCCTCCAATTCGGTCTTGAGAATCTTGAGCATCTCGACGAACTGCGAGAAAACGAGGACCTTGTGCCCGGCGGCGTAGAGCGGCTCAAGGAGTTCAAAAAGAGAGGCGGTCTTGCCTGAGCCGAGGCCCTTTTTGCCTCCAGCCAGCGAGGGATGGCAGCAAATCTGCCGCAGCCGGGTGAGCGCGGCCAGGACGTGCATGCGCGACTGGCCCGCCGGGGCGTCGAGCGTGGAGAGGGCCTGCCGGCTCCGCTGTAATTCGGCGAGGTAAAATTTGCGCTGGCCCTCGGTGAGTTCGCAATCGATGCGCTCTTCGATCCGGTCGGGCAGATCCTGCGCGACCTGCTTCTTCAAGCGGCGAAGCATGACGGGGCGCATCCTGCTGGAGAGAAGCGCGCGCGCCGGTTGGGATGCGCCGCGGTCGTACTGCTCGAGGAATTTCCCGCGCTCGGGCAGGTAGCCTTGATGGACGAATTCCATGATACTCCAGAGATCGAGCAGCCGGTTTTCCAGAGGCGTGCCGGTCAGCGCAAGCTTGTGCTCGGCCTTGAGGGCCTTGGCGGCGCGGGCGACCATCGATTCGGGATTTTTGATGTTCTGCGCTTCGTCGAGGATGATGGCGCGGAAGGAAAATTTTTGAAGCGCGGCGAGGTCGCGGCGCAAGAGGGCGTAGTTGGTAACAACGAGGTCGTGCTGCGGAATTTCCTCCCGCAACGTATGGCGATGTTCCCCCGCGGTGAGCAACAGGACTTTCAGTTCCGGGGTGAATTGCGCCGCTTCCTGGTTCCAATTGAAGACAACGCTGGCCGGGCAGATGACGAGGCTCGGCGACGGGCCTTGCGTTTCGCGCAAGTGTTGCAGCCACGCGAGCGCCTGGATGGTTTTTCCAAGACCCATGTCGTCGGCCAGAAGCGCCCCGAGCTTGAACCGCGAGGCGTAGGCGAGAAAGTGAAGCCCCGTCTTTTGATAGGGACGCAGTTCGGCGATCAGGCCCTTGGGCGTATCGATTTCCGGCAGGCCCTTGAAGTCGGTCACGGCCTGGCGCAATTGGCGGACCACGGTATCGCCTTCGCCATCGACCAGCGTTTCCAGTTTTTTCCAGGCGGTTTGTTGCGCGCCGGACATCTGCCACGCGCCGACTTGCTGCTCTCCCGCGCCAACCTGCACGCCGATTTCCGCGAGTGCTGTCACCGCCTCGGCCATGGCGGCGACCTCCTCCCGTTCCATCCAGGCGCCGTTGGAAAGTTTGACGTACGGGTCGTCGTTTTGATGAAGCCGGGCCCAGTCAACTTCGGTCATGGCCATGGTCTCGTCTTCCCAGGCAGCCTGGACGCTGAACCAGTCGATGCCAGTCGATTGAATTTTGAGTTTGGGGAAACGGCGGCGCTTTCCACTGATCAAATGCTGGAAACGGCGGTTGGCGAAGTATTGCCAGTCCGGGGAACGTTCCTTCCAATGCGCCAGCAGGCCGGGAATACGGATGGCTTGGAGGATGACCCACCAGCCGGAGTTATCGGGACGTCCGCAAAGCTCGCCGCGCTCCGATTCAAAGCCACGCAACCAGGTCAGGGCGGTCGCGGTGTCGGCATCAGCGGGAACGTCGTCCCAGATTTCGACATCGTTGGCGGGACGTCCGCCAAACGAAGCGTCCTGCTGCGCCGCGCCATTCTCGCGGACAATCATTTCCGGCGGCGCGATATGGATATAATCATCCTGCCCGTCCCCGGATAATTCCGCGTGGGACGATTGCGTTTTTGTCCAGCCGTCATCGGCCCATTCCCAATGGAGCTTGCCCTCGCGGGCGTCGGCCTTCAGGCGAATCTGCAGGGCGTCGTCCTCATCGAGATGAAAGTAGAATTTGATTTGCGACGGGACCTGGCGCAAATGCATTTTGACCTGCTGCTGGAGGTGCGGATAACGACGCAAGAGGGGCGGTAGAAGATGGCCCGCGGCGGACACATCCACCGCGCCCACGCCACGCTTAAGCGCCAATGCCATGAGCGAACGTGGCGGGCGTTCCGTGAGTCGATAGAAGCAATGCCTTACGCAAACAAGCTCAAGTTCGGGCCGGGGATGATCCGATTTGGGCGCAAGAAAAACGTGCGCGTTTTCCAGCGGCTCGCGCAGGCCGGCCGCGGTCACCACTTCAAAATTGAGATCGAGCCTGGAGCCATTGGAGCCGCCGCGTCCACTCTCCGTCTCCGTGGCTGGATGGAGCTGCGGGACGATCCGCGCGCTCAGGGGACTGAATTCAACCGGCGCACCCTCCTCCCAGTGGCAGCGCCCGCTCGTGCCCCATTGCGTGAGCCAGGTGAGCAGGCTGCGGTTGTCGTTGAGAAAAGGGCTGGTGGCGCGGTTTTTGTCTGTCAATAGAAGCGGTAGAAAATCGCTGAGCCAGCGGAGCAGGACCTGGTCTTCGCCGTTGAAGAGTTCCGGGCGGTTGGCCGCCTCGTTGCAAAGCCCCCGCACCTGGAAAAAATTGCGGGAGCCTTCCTTGAGTTTCGGAGAATTGACACGCAGGTCGATCTGGACGCGGGCCTCAAGTGGATCGAAACCCGGCTCGATTTTCCAGACGATGCGCAATTCGCGGCGCGGATGGGCCGGCGTATCCTCCTGCCCCGTGGAAAGCCATTCCAGCAGTTCCTTGCGGAAAGAATCGGACTCCTCCGCGCGTTCCTGCTGCTCGAAATCGGGGCGGTCGAGATAGGGCTGGAGCGAAGAGGGAATCTTGCCGTTGTTGCGGCGGGAAATCTCCCGGGCCAGGCGCCACGCGAGCTTCTCGCTGTTCGGCTCGCGGCAAATGGTCGCACCGATGTTGGAATCGAAAAAATCGGGAAGATCGATCTGCGTTTCCTTGAGCAAAGTGCTGAGCTGCGCGAGGCGGTCCCACTCGCTGCGGGCCTGAAAAAGACGGGTGAGCGTCTGGCTTTCCGGACCGGGACGCGTGGGGGAATGGGATACGGGGCGTGGCGGCATGGACAATCGGTCAGTATGCCGCATTCGTTGGGATGAGCAATAACCAAACGCCTGAAGAGAGGCGTACGGAGGATAATTCCCTCCCCCGGCCAATCTGTTTTTGCATCCGGCTTGCATTAATTGATCACAGGCGACATATCTGGGAACGATGCCCACCAAGATCCTTTTAGACACCGACATCGGCTCTGACATCGATGACGCGGTCTGCCTGGCCTACCTGCTGGCCAACCCCGACTGCGATCTGCTCGGAATCACCACGGTGACCGGCGACACGGTCAAACGCGCGAGCATGGCTTCGGTGCTCTGCAAAATCGCGGGAAGGAATATTCCGATCCACCCGGGACGGCGGGAGTCACTGTTGATCGAACAAAAGCAGCCCCATGTTCCCCAGGCGGCAGCGCTGGACAAGTGGGACCACGAGACCAAGTTCAGCCAGGGAGAAGCAATCGAGTTTTTGCGCAAAACCATCCGGGCCAATCCGGGTGAAGTTGTCCTTTTCGGTATCGGACCCATGACCAATCTTGCCGCGCTCTTTGCCGCCGATGAGGAGATTCCCGGTCTGCTGAAAGGATTGGTTTTGATGTGCGGGGTATTTTTGGGACGCAACACCGAACTGGAGTGGAACGCCTTGGTCGACCCGACGGCGACCGCCATCACTTACCGCGTCAAACCACCTTACCACCGCTCGATCGGCCTCGACGTGACGACCAAGGTGACCATGCCGGCGAACGAGGTGAGAAAGCGCTTTCAGGCGCCGCTGCTCCGTCCGGTGCTCGATTTCGCCGAAGTCTGGTTCCAACATGTCGAGAACATCACGTTCCACGACCCCTTGGCGGCAACCACTATTTTTGACGAGACCATTTGCGGATTTGAACCTGGTCGCGTCGTAGTGGAGTTGGAAAGTGACTGTCTGCCGGGCGCCACCCTTTGGTATCCCAAGGATTCCGCCGGACATCATCAAGTGGCCACCTCGGTCGATTCCCGGCGATTTTTCGACCACTATTTCGGTTTTTTCAAGTAGTGGGAAATGGATTGGAAGCTTTACAAGTGAGAGGGTCGGGACGAAATTAGTCACGATGAAGCAATTGATCATTGCCCTCTGCGCGATGGGAGTTGGGGTCGTTGCGAGTGCGCAAACGATCCCGCTCACAGCGCCAACGCCTCCGGCGACCTCGACCAATCTGGACGATGGGGCGCCCGCCAGCATCCCAGAACCGCTCTCGACCACGACACCTGACAATACGCGCTACCTGAATGATCCGAAGATCCTGGCTGGATGCCAAGCACAATTGGCCGCGTTCAACGACAAGCCGTGCGATATCATCTTCATCGGCGATTCAATTACGGCGGGCTGGCTCGGCGCGGGCAAGGCCGTCTGGGATAAAAATTACGCGCCGCGCCATGCGCTCAATTTCGGCGTTGGCGGCGACAAGACCCAAAACGTGCTTTGGCGACTCAACAACATGGAGGTCCAGAACCTGAAGCCCAAGGTGGCCATCGTTCTGATCGGCACGAATAACGTGGCGAATAATGCTCACGAAATCGCCGATGGCATCAAGGCGGTGCTGGCCAATACCCAGGCAATCTTTCCCGGCGTGAAAATCATCCTCGTCAGCATTCTGCCCAACGAACATGCCAGCGAGAAAATGATGCAGGTCAACTCGATCATCCGGAGCTACGCCGATGGCAGCACCGTTTATTATCTCAACCTCATTCCGCTGATGCCTGAGATAACGACAACCGGCCGGGATGGCACGACCGACACGAACTGGAAGGGATTTGGCAAGGACCACATCCATCCCGACGCCTCCGGTTACCAAATCTGGGCCACTGCGATGGAGCCGCTGCTGACGAAGTTGCTGGCGGGCGGGTAAGAAGAGGTCGCTACCGCTGTCCCATCATCGGTGCATTTCAAAGCGTTATTTCCATCTCCCGCCGCTGGGACAGCGGCGGCTACCCAAAGGCATTAAGTCGTGAGATCACCCGGGCGACAACTCCTGGCCCTTGGCGGTGTCTTTGACTTTCCAGCCGAGGGCTTCGATGGCTTTACGTAACTCGTCGCTCTTGGCGAAGTCCTTGGCTTTGCGGACGGCTGCGCGCTGATCGAGGAGGGCCTGCACCTCAACGGGGACGGTGACGGTCGCGTCGCCGAGGCCCAAAAAGGAATCCAGAGTTTCCCACAACTTAAGGTAAGCGTGTGCCTCTTCCATGGTAAATCTTCCTTCATCCATCCTTTTATGGGTTCCGCGAATCCAAACAAACAGAAGCCCTAAAACAGCATTAATGTTGAGATCGTTGCTTAGTAGATCATCGACGATCTCAATTAGGTTCTCTTCCGTGTCAGTCGGAACCACAGCGATTCCTCCGGGTTGGGCAGATGTCGTCCTATCCAAAATTCGCTTTTTCCACTCATCAATCCGCGCCAGCGCCGTTTTTGCATCGTCCATGCCCTGCCAGGTGAAATTCAGATTCTTCGCGTAGTTCGCGCCGGAGAGAAGCGCGTAACGCAGTTCACGTCCGGTATAGCCGCGCTCCAGCACGTCGCGAACGGTGTACATGTTGCCGAGCGACTTCGACATTTTCTGGCCATCGACGAGCAGATGCTCGACGTGAAACCAGTGGCCGACAAAAGGCAGGCCCGTCGCGGCTTCGCTCTGCGCGATCTCATTTTCGTGATGGGGAAAGCGGAGGTCCGTGCCGCCGCCATGGATGTCGATCTGCTCACCGAGATGTTCCATGCTGAGCGCGGAACATTCAATGTGCCAGCCGGGCCGACCCTTGCCCCACGGCGAGTCCCAACCCACGTCGCCGTCGGCAGCCACCCATTTTTTCCAGAGCACGAAATCGCCGACACCTTCTTTTTCGTATTCATCCTGATTCACCCGGGCGCCGGAAATCAGGTTGGCCAGGTCGAGATGGCAGAGGCAACCATACTTTGGAAACGATGCGATGCGGAAATAGACCGAGCCATCGTCGGAAACATAGGCCGATTTTTTGTCGATGAGTTTTTGGATCAGCGCGATCATCGCCGGGATGTGATCGGTCGCATTTGGCGTCCGCTCGGGGATTTCGATGTTCAGGGTCTTCGCGTCTTCGAGAAAAGCCTGCCGGTAGATCGCGGTGAATTCCTTCAGCGGCATGTTCTTCTCCCGCGAGCCGCGGATGGTCTTGTCGTCGACGTCAGTAAACTGCATGACGTGATCGACCGTGTAGCCGAAATGCTTCAACGCACGGCGCAGGAGATCGACCGCAACGTAGGTGCGGAAATTACCGATGTGCCCGTAATTATAAATGGTCGGTCCGCAGACGTAGAGGCTGACGCGAGGCGGAGCAAGTGGTTTAAGCTCCTCGACCTTGCGGGTCATCGAGTTGTAGAGCTCAAAATTCCTGGACATATTCGGGATAAGAATACTTACTCCGGCAACGTAACGCAGGCCACGGCCATCGCCGCGATTCCCTCGCCGCGACCAGCAAAGCCAAGCTTCTCGTTCGTGGTCGCCTTTAAATTGACTCGAGCAGGCGGGATGCCCAGGGCCGCACCGATCTTGGCCTTCATCTTTTCCAGGTGCGGAGCAATCCTGGGCGCTTCGGCGATAACCGAGGCGTCGACATTTTCCAGCACAGCGCCGCGCTCCGCGAGAAGGCCCCGGATTTGTTCGAGAAAAACAAGACTGCTCACGCCACGCCACCGTTCGTGGGTATTCGGAAAGTGATGGCCAATGTCGCCCGCGCCAAGCGCACCGAGCACGGCATCGGCCAGCGCATGGATCAGGACGTCGGCATCCGAGTGGCCTTCGAGGCCCTTGTCGTGCGCCAATTCAATGCCCCCGAGAAAGAGTTTGCGGCCCTCGACGAGGGGGTGGACGTCATAACCAATGCCAACGCGATTCATAAGAATCGATTACAATGCCTGAAAGCGCGCCAAGCACCAACCGGTTTTTAGGGGGCGGTAGACTGCGGCCCCGCCAGCAGCTTTTCCAGGCGGGGGTCCTTGGCGATGCCAAGTTCCAGCGCGCGATTATATTCGCGGCGGGCAAGTTCGAGCGACGGCGGTTTCGACGTGGCATAGACAAGCGCGAGGTTGAAGTGGGCATCGCCGAAATTGGGGTCGATCTCGATCGCCTTGCGGAATTCCTTTTCCGCGACTTCCTGCCAGCCTTTTTGCGAACAGGCGCAACCGAGGTAGTTATGGGTCTTCGCGTCGTTGGGATCGAGGGCCTTCGCCGAATTCAAGGCGTCGATGGCGTTCTCGTACTGGTTCAACTGGTAGTAAACGATGCCCAGGTTCGAATAGGAAAAGGCGTCGGTGGGCGAAAGCTTGACGGCCTGCTGAAGCGCCTTGAGCGCGTCGTCAAATTTGCCCTGCTGGAAGCGGACCACGCCGAGATTGCTCCATGCGTAGAGTGATTCCGGGTATTTATCGATGATGCTCTGGTACTTCGCCGCCGATTCATCGTATTTCTGATTCTTGAAAAGGTCCGCCGCATCCTGGGCCGTCTCGCGCATGTCGTCAGGGAGACGCGCCTTGTGGGCCAGGTCGATGGGGTCGTTCTGCGTCGCCGCACCATTGCCATGCGTGATCGTCGTTTCCTGGACGACCGTGGTAGCAGGAGGGAGCTTGGTCGTGGTGAGAGTTTCACTGTTCGGTGCCGGTGGGGCTGGAGGAGGTGGAGTGTTCGTGGCCGGCGAAGTCGGCGGTGTCGGGCCTGTTGGCGTGTTCGGCGTGGGCGGAATGGGAGCGTTCGGGTCGGGAACATTGGTCGTGGCCGGCGTGGTCGGGGGAGTTGCGGGCGGGGTGACGGAAGCATCGGGTGTTGCGTTCGTCGCAGGAGGCGTGTCACCGGCGGGAGGCGTCTGGTTCATGACGATGGTGACGGGCGGCTGATTCGTCGAGTTATCCGGTGCCGGGGCGGGCGGTGTGGCTGAGGCCGTGTTGGTAACGGGAGCCGATGGACCGGGAGGGGGCGACGAGGAGGGCGTATTCGTCGTCGCCGTGACGGCAGACGGTGCGGGTCCGGCGGCAAAACCATTGGGGGTAGGTTGCGTGACTTCAGGTCCCGGCACTTTCAAGCTGGCCAGGAATGCGCGTTGCTCGTCGGTTGTGGCGGGCGTCATCGGCGAGGCGAGAATATCGAGTTGTTCCTGCAGGACCTTTGACTTGAGCTTGAGATTATCAAATTCTTCCTGGGCCAGGCGCTTGGCCATGTCACGGTGCGCCTGCTCGTGAAGTTCCTGCATGATGATCTCGCGCATGACTTCGTTTTCACGCTTGATCGTCTGATAGTCCGGACTGCTCGTTCCGACAGCGGCCAGCTTTTGGTTGGCAACCACCAGATCGGCCTGGGCCTGGTCAAGCTGCTGCTTCAAGTTGGTGGTCGTACTCTGGAGCGCCTTGTTGGCCTCCTGTGAAGCGTTGTATTGATCCTGGAGGTTTTTCAGTTGGGCCTGCGCAATGGCAAGCTTCGATTTGGGATTGGACTTGAACGCGTCGAGTTCCGCTTGCGTGGAGGCCAGCTTGTCGGTCAGGGCCTTGTTATCGCTCAAAAGCTTACCCATGCGGTCATCGACCGTTTGCTGGCTCTTCAACGTGGCCAGTTGTTTATTGACCGTGTCGAGCTGATCCCGATAGGTTTCGAGCTGTGTCTCCGAATCCTTTAATTTATCCTTCGTGATCCGCAATTCGTCCTTCACCGCCTGCAGTTGGAGTTTCAAAGCGGCCACTTCGTCTGGAGTCGGATTGACCACAGCGCTCGGCTGCTGGACCGACGGAGGGGAGATATTGTCCGGCTGCGGTGGTGTTGGGGCAACGGGAGCCGGCGGAGGTGCGGCGGCCTGGGCATCCGCCTTGGGCTGCAAATCGAGGATTTTGGCTTTGCAATCGTCCATGCGGTGGACGACGAGCGCCGATTCCCAATTCGGGTCCGATTCGTGGATCTTCGCCAATTTGGCGTAACAATCCTTAAAGTCCGCCAGAGCGCCACGGTAATCGCCCTGCTTTTCAAGATGCTCCGCGTCGTTGATCTTGAGATAGATGTCTAGGTACTTCTGCTGGAGGGTCTGTTCCGCGCGAGCAAGAGAGAATGGTCCTATCAAAACCCACGCTAATAGCGCGATCAAATAAGCACCCCGACGCATGTAATGAGATTTAATTTGTTTTACGGTAAAAAGTCAACCATCTCTTAGATTACAAGTAATCTATACGATAGCTCCCCGAAGGCATTGCTGGCAGAATCAAGGGCCGATTACGCACCGCCGTTCAGGCCGGTACGCGATGTATGAGGCGGTGAATTCCCCCCTCAAATCATCGATCCTTTGAACTCACTCCTTCTTTGACCCTAACTTGAAGAATACGTTCATTAACGTTGCGGGTTGGCCATGCCGTGCTCAAGCGTTTTCACCGCATCATTCACGCACCAACCGTTTTTTTCCAAGGCAGTTTGCGCTTCAGCATCATTGCGCTGAGTCAGGGCCTGGACCAATCGCACAGCACGCGCGCGGAGTTTGTCGTTGGTCGCCTGAACATTGATCATGAGATTGTCCCGCACCCGGCCCAGCCGGACCATGGCAATGGTGCTGAGCATATTTAAGACGAGCTTGGTCGCCGTACCCGCCTTCAACCGCGTCGAACCGGTCACGATTTCGGGTCCCGTGGGCAGATCAATCTCGACGTCGACCGGCACGCGGATCGACCGCATCGGATTGCAGGTGAGCAGGATCGTGCCCGCGCCCAGGTCGCGCGCATAATCGAGTGCGCCGAGGACAAACGGCGTCTGGCCGCTCGCCGCGATGCCGCAAACCACGTCGCGTTTCGTCAGACGACGCGCTTTGAGTTCATTCACGCCGGTATCACGCGCATCCTCCGCCCCTTCCTGGCTGCGAAAAACCGCCGCCGCGCCGCCCGCGATGATGGCCTGCACTTGCTCGGGCGGAGCATTGAAGGTCGGTGGCATTTCGCTGGCATCGACCACGCCGAGGCGTCCGCTCGTTCCTGCGCCTATATAAAAGAGCCGTCCGCCGCCGGAGAGCTTCTTCGCCACCAGCGTCGCGGCTTTGGCAATATTCGTTCGTTGCGCGGCGAGTGCTTTTTCGACATAACGCTCTTCCTTGATGAAAAGATCGACCAAGCCGGAAATGGAACGCTTGTCCAATCCGCGCGAACGGGGATTGCGCTGCTCCGTTGAGGCCTGCGCGAATGCGATGAGGCGGGCCGGGTCAGTAGGTAGCCGGCGCAAGCCCTGCGCCGGTGCAGCCGAACCGTCGCGCGGCGCGCGACGGCTACCATCCAAAGCAAGATCATCCGACAACTTCTCCAGCCCGGCCAATCGCGCCGCGCCGAAAGCCCCTGGCACCGTAAGAAGAAACGACTTCGCATCGGGAAATTCCCTTTTTAATTCGCGTTGGAAGGCTTTTGCATAGCCAGGCTGATTGTCAAAAAGGCCGCCTGTCAATGCCACCTGCGGCTTCGTCAATTTGAGTCGGTACGCGAGCACTGCAAAATTTCCCACCAGCATGCTCACCGCGGAATCAATCACCCGTTTAGCATCCAGGTCTCCCTTCCGCGTCGCAGAAAAAACACATCGCGCCCATTGCGCCACCGTCGTCTTGCTCGTGTCTTTCAAAAGAAACGGCACGAGTTCTTCCATCGAGCTTTTTCCCGCAGCGGCCAGGAATTCTCGCGCGAGAAGAGAAATCTTCCTTGTCGCATCGTAGGAATCATAAGCGATCTGCAAACCACGCCGAGCGATGTCGTAAGCGCTTCCCTCATCCGAAAAGAGATGCCCCCAACCGCCCGCTTTCTCGATGGGAGCGTCCGCGGATTTCTGCCCGGCGACGTTCGAACCGGTTCCCGCGATGACCACAATACCCGGCCCATCGCCAAACGCCGCCACCAGAACCGAGCGTGTGTCCTCCACGACGCGAACCGCCTTTGCCTGCGGCCAAACGCGACGGAGGATTTTTTCCACGCGCTTTTTTTCCTCGGAAAGCTGACATCCGGCGAAAGCACCGCCGATGGCTTCGATATCCGTTCCCGCCTCGAAACGAATCACTTTGAATAACATGTCCAACTGCGAATTGGTGAGCAGCAGTGTATTGCCAGGTCCTGCCACGCCTTGCGCGAGGACCTTCTCCGAACGCGTCAGTAATGCCCAAGTTGTCTTCGTCCCGCCACCCTCGATGCCGAGGATGCCCGCTACTTTTTCGTTTCCAGCCATCCTGTCACTATTACCGATCCTCCAGCGGAGGGCAGTATTTTTCGGAAAGGTAACACCCGCGCTCGGCGTGATGAGTTGAGGGAAGAGAGACTTTTGCAGATATCTCTGGCAAGGTGATCGCGTTATGCGCGAAGTCTTCACCAACCAGGATTTCACCCAGGTTGGATACTACAAATCCATTTTGGATGAAGCCGGCATTTCCTCGTTTGTTAGAAATGAGAACGCAATTGGAGCGGTGGGTGCTGTATTTCCTCCGTCCTTATGTGTAACCGACGATTCCGATTATGATGAGGCCATTCGCATCCTGAAATCGCGACAATATATTGAGCCGACCTTTGTCGCAGATTGGACCTGCCCCTCCTGTTCGGAAAAAAATCCCGGTAATTTTGAGATTTGTTGGAACTGCAACGCGCCACGACCTGGCACTTGATCTTTCACCTCAGGACGCACACACTCTTCGTTTACCCCGAACCCAAGCACAAAGATGAAATTGACTCCCCTGGAGTTTGAAAAACCGCTGGTCGAACTCGAAAAGAAAATTGAGGCCCTTAAGGTCCAATTCGAGGAACATATCACCGACGCCGGCCCCGAAATCGAGGCGCTGGAAGCGAAGCTCAAGGAAGAACGCGACCGAATCTACTCGAATCTCACGCCATGGCAGCGGGTCCAAATCGTGCGACACCCGGCCCGGCCCTATACTCTCGATTACCTGAAGCTGTTCGCGAACGATTTCATGGAAATGAGCGGCGATCGCTGCTTTGGCGATGACCACGCGCTCATCGGCGGCCTGGCCAAAATCGGCGACGAGCGGGTCATGATCATCGGCCATCAGAAAGGCCACGACACGAAGGAGAACATCAAGCATAACTTCGGCCTCGCCCATCCGGAAGGTTATCGCAAGGCGCTCCGGCTGATGCGCATCGCCGATAAATTCGGCCTGCCCATCGTGAGCCTGATCGACACGCCCGGCGCCTACCCCGGCATTGCGTCGGAAGAGCGCCACATCGCCGAAGCCATCGCGGTCAACCTGCGCGAAATGTTCACGTTCAGCGTGCCGATTGTCGCCGTGGTCCTGGGCGAAGGCGGCAGCGGCGGCGCCCTCGGCATCGGCGTCGCGGACCGCGTGCTGATCCTGGAAAACGCCTACTACTCGGTGATCTCGCCTGAAGGCTGCGCCGCCATTCTCTGGAAGGACCAGGCCCACGCGCCCAAGGCCGCAGCCGCGCTGAAGATGACCGCCCCCGATTTGCTCAAGCTCAATCTGGTTGACGAAGTGATTCCCGAACCTGCGGGCGGGGCGCATCACGCGTGGGAAATCGCCGCCGCTGCGGTCAAGGACGCCGTGCTGCGCCACATCGACGAGCTAAAGAAGCTCGACGAATTCGAACTGAAGGAAAAGCGGTACGCCAAATTCCGCGCTTTCGGCGAAGTCGCCGAGCCGGTGGCGTGATCTTCGGATTTAGACAGGATTAACACAATTAACAGGATTGAGGAACAGCCGATGAGCCTCTCTACCTAGTCTCCCTCAGCCTGAATTTAATCATGTAAATCTTGTTAATCCTGTCGAAAAATTTTCCCTGTCTTTGCCTTCTCTCATCCCTATTCCGTAGATTCCGTTATTCCGTCAAAATTCTGTGATCCCTCAAGACGAAATCTTCATGCGCCGCGCGCTGGAACTGGCCCGCGAAGCCCGCGCGCGCGAAGAAGTCCCCGTCGGCGCAGTCCTCGTCCGCGACGGAGCCATCCTGACCGGGGCCGGTAATGAGGTGGAGGCCCGTCAGGACGCCACCGCCCACGCCGAAATGCTTGTCATCGCCGAAGCGCAGGCACTGCTCAAGACCTGGCGGCTCAGCGGTACGACGCTCTACGTCACGAAGGAACCGTGTCCGATGTGCGCGGGTGCGCTGGCCCATGTTCGTGTCGACCGCATCGTCTTCGGCGTCAGTGATCCCAAGGCGGGCGCGTGCGGCGGCGCATTCCAGCTCTTCGATCTCCCCGGCCTGAATCATCGCTGTGAGATCACCCCCGGTGTGCTCGCGGATGAATCACTCGGCCTCCTCCAGGACTTTTTTCGCGAGAGAAGAGCAGAAATCTAATTTCCTGACATAGCGGCGTCCGATTCATCAGGGGATACACCATTGGTGACGGGGGAAAATGTTGGCAACAGCCCTCCCCGCAATCTACGCTTGTGCAGATCGGCCGCGACGCGGTCAGATAAATTCAGCCAAAGAGAATCAAAGATGCGAGCTCCTATTCCCGAGAGACATGTGACCCTGCAGGACCGCGTCGAAATTGCCATCAAACATTCTCTCCGGCATCTGGGAATCGATATTAGCCGGCTCAGGAAACCGACATCGAGCGAGACCTCTCAGTGTCGACCGCGCCTGTCGGACTATTGCCGGGGCAACGGCGTTGATCTCGGTCCGGGAGGCGACCCTATCTCGTTGTCAGCCGTCCGCGTCGATTTACCGCAACCCTATACCAATGTTGGCAGCTTGCCCGTGCAACTGGGAGGCGATGCCAGCGACCTCTATTGGTTCAAGGATAATTGCCTTGATTACGTCTATTCCTCGCATCTGCTCGAAGACTTTGAAGAAACCGAAAAGGTTCTGCGGGAGTGGATTCGCGTCTTGAAAATAGGCGGGAAACTCATCATCTATTGCCCCGACGAACAGAGATACAGAGCCCATTGCGCCAAGTCGGGCCAAGGCTACAATTACAATCATTTTCACGAGAACTTTTCCCTGAAAATGGTGAAGGACATCCTTATTCAAATTGGAAGCTGCAAAGTCATCCACGAAGGCGACAACATCGGTGATTATTGTTGGGAAATCGTGGCTGAAAAAACGCGCTAAGAGGCCTCTTCTTCCAGTGGCTCATCCGGTAAATACTCACGCGTCTCGACAGCCATCTTCACCAGCTCGATGGGGCTGAAGGGGCTTTCCTGCGCAACACCGATTTGCTTGAGACGGATCAATTCGAGCACGGCGAGGAAGGTCACGACGATCTCCGTGCGGCTCGCACCCGCGACAAAAAGTTCCTCGAAGACAATGCGGTTGCGTTCGGTCAACAGGCCCTGGATGAGCTGGATTTTGTCGCTGACGGTGAAGCGGTCCTCGAAGATATCCTTGAGGTCTTCATTCGCATTTGCCCGCGAAAGGACTTTCTGGAAGACCGAGAGCAGATCGAACAGGCCCACCTTGTCGAAGGGCAGGCTGCCGTCCGGGCCGAGATCGGGTTTAACGGTGCCCCCGCGACTGTGAATATCTTCCTGGCGGGCGAGGCATTGCTGAAGCTCGAAGGCGGCATCCTTGTATTTCTTGTATTCGACCAGTTGCCGGACCAGTTCCCAGCGCGGATCGTCCTCGTCGGTCTCGTCTTCCGGCGGGCGCTGATCATGCGGCAGGATAACGCGGCTTTTGATATAGACCAGCGTCGCGGCGACGACTAGGTACTCGCCGGCCACTTCGAGATCGAGCATCTTGATCAGGCGCAGGTAGTCGAGGTACTGGCTGGTGATCCGCTCAATGGGAATGTCGTAGATGTCGATCTCGTCCTTCTTGATGAGATAAAGCAGCAGATCGAGCGGCCCCTCGAAGACGGGCAGCTTGACGTGAGTCAGATTTTTCGGGTCCAACTCGGGAGAGGAAATTTCGTCGGCGTTCATGGCAAGAGGTTTAGGTATGATGGCTAAAGTGTTATTTATAAAAAATCCAATTACCACAGAACATCAGTATCGGGAGAGCCGCGAGCAGCGTCCCCGCACCGAATAGAATCCGGTCGACCTCGCTTTCCCTCAGCAAAACGAACATAAACGCTTCAATAAGAGCAATGATGGGAGACATGACCAGCATTATCACTGTTCCAATAAGATCCTGCACTGAATACTGCATTGTGTTGTGGTATAAAATTGGCGAAAGTGGAACGAGAGACAAAAGTAAAACAAAATATTTTGCCACTGCGCATCCGATTCCCCGTTTGGATTCTTCTGGCTTAGGCGAGTCCGGTGGCATGACGGGCTTTCTCCAGTACTGGCATCGCCAGTTCGCGGGCGCGGGTCGCGCCGTCGCGCAGGACGGCTTCCACTTCATCGGGATGAGCCTGGTAATGCCGGTATTTTTCCTGGAAAGGTTGGAACCGCTCCTTGATCGCCGCGAGCAAATCCTTTTTCAAGTCGCCATAGCCGATTCCAGCAGCGGCGCCGTACACCTTGAATCGCTCATATTTCTCAGGGCTGACCGCCTGCATAAGCTGACCAAGCACGGTGCCTTCGATTTGTTTCGGCTGCTCGATCGGCGTCGAATCAGTCTTGATGCTCATGACCGGCTTCTTGATTTCCTTCTCGTCTCCGAAAAGAGGGATCGTATTGCCGTAGGATTTTGACATCTTGCGCCCGTCGATGCCGGGGACGATGGCGGTCGCTTCGCGGATGACCGGCTCAGGCAATTTGAAGACGGCGCCAAAGCGGTCGTTGAATTTCTGGGCGATGTCGCGCGCAATTTCAAGATGCTGCTTCTGGTCCTTGCCGACCGGAACAAGATCCGAGTTGTAAAGCAGGATGTCGGCGGCCATCAGGACGGGATAAGCAAACAGGCCGTGGTTCGTCTCTGCGCCCTGCGCGACCTTGTCCTTGTAGCTCGTGGCGCGTTCCAATAGCCCTAGCGGTGTGACTACCGAGAGAAGCCACGCCAGTTCGTGCACCTGCGGCACCTCGCTCTGGCGAAAAAGAATCGTGCGTTGAGGATCAAGGCCGCAGGCGAGGAATCCGGCCGCAAGATCAAAGGTATAGCTCCGAAGATCATCCCCCTTGGTGATCGAGGTCAGCGCGTGATAATCGGCGATGAAATAGACGGCCTGACCATGGCTCTGCAACTCGATGGCCGGCTGCATCGCACCGAAATAATTGCCGAGATGCAGTGCCCCGGAAGGCTGGATGCCGGTAAGAATGATTTTCATAACGTCAATCGTAAGTGTCCCACCTAGTGCCATCTTGACAATGGTTTCTGATAGACTTGCAGGAACATCTCAGTCGCTCAGTCAAACTTGAGTGCGATGAGTGCGATGACGCCAACAAACCAGCACGCCCAA
>Ga0182030_10011019_pt1 | contig 18274 bp, 22 predicted proteins | sample 812S3MmetaG_FD_121299 | JGI IMG/M metagenome (GOLD analysis project Ga0182030, IMG submission 121299) | Permafrost microbial communities from Stordalen Mire, Sweden - 812S3M metaG (Illumina Assembly) | ecosystem: Environmental > Terrestrial > Soil > Wetlands > Permafrost | place: Sweden...
AATTAAATATAACAAACATTGTGCATCTTTATTTATTATTTAATGACATGAAGTGACGTTAAGCCGCTAATTGTGTCAAGACCGGTTTATTTCAAAGCCCTCACGAGAGATTTTCGCAATGTCGTCAGTAAGCGTGTTAATGAAACCGGCTTGCAGTCGTTTGGCCACCGCTGGTCGCAGCCGGTCGCCCCAGGCGGACGCCGGGGGTGTGCCGGGGCAGCGGGTTTGAGGCGGGGGCCGGCGGATTGATTTTTCCGGCTCGACAGGTTTGATTTGGCGCAGTATGTATGTCTTCATGGTGTCTCTTTTCAATTCATCAATTGTCTGGGGCGTGAGTCCCACAACTTGTGGCTCGGCACCGTTAGGTTAGAAGTTTAGCACGCAAATATAAACTACAACAAACTATGAAAATTCATCAAAGCAAAGCAATATTTTGTATTGTTCTGTCCGTTTTACTGTTTGGCCTGAACATTACGTCAGCAAGAGCAAACCTGATAATTCTCGGGGTAACCTCGACGACTGTTAACCCTTACCCTTACGGCGGGAGTGGAGAGTCCATAGGTTTATCGGTGCCGAATACAATTGAGCTCAATGGCATCTCTGGTGCAGTGGATTTCAATGTTGCGGTTCCGGCTGGTTATCAAATTAATGTTGACCCAATATCCGGAACTTGGCTTGTCATTGATGTGGCCTGGGATGGGGTCGGTCAAAGTGGACTATCTCTAAGCTCTCCAATGAACGTTTCTTTTACCGGCCTCGCGGGAACAGCACCCATCTTCGGTAATTACGCAAGTGTGGGCAATGGCTACTTGAGCCTGAATCTTATCGCCAAACCTGTCGCCCCCTTTTCATTTACTGGCCTTCAGTTTTCTATTCCCGTGACTGGAACCGGCAACGATTTGGATTATCCTCTGGTCACCGATACATTAAATATTCAACACGGTGGGGAGCTGTCCATAAGTGCAGTTCCCGACGTGTTTTCAACAGCCGGGATGTTCAGCGTAAGCTTTGGATTGCTTTTCATTGTGCGACAGCTTGCCAGGCTTCAGAGCAATCTGCCTAATATCTGTTAGCAAACCAACCGCCACCGAGGCGGGGCAAACCCAATACCACCGACATACAGTCATTACGGAACATTGCGGATGACTACGAAATCCGTTTGAGAAATTTGACACAAAAAATAGCATGACAGTTTTTTTGAACGTGTAGCTTATTTCAATTTGTTGTATCGCCCCACGCCTTTGCGGACGGCGGCGCGCGGCAGGATTTCCGCCAGTTGCGCCAGAAGATAGTTTCGCGCGCCCGGCACAATGACGCAGCGACCTGAACGGAAGGCCCGGTGGCCGGCGGCGGCAACTTCGGCGGCGGACATTTTGGCGGCAGACTTTCCCATCGTGCGATTGCCCCGAGCGACTTGCGAGAAGTTGCTTTCCGTCGGGCCGGGGCAAAGATTCGTGACGCTCACGCCGCTGCCGCGCAGTTCCTCGTGCAGGGCCTCGCTGAAGGATTGCACGAACGCTTTGCTCGCGAAATAGACCGCCATGTGCGGGCCGGGGAGAAAACCGGCGACGGAGCCGACGTTCAACACGCCGCCGCGTTTGCGCTGCGCCATGCCGGGGACGAAAAGCCCGGTCAACGCGACCAGTGCCGCGACGTTCACTTGGATGATTTCAAGCTGCCGGGCGAGGGGCAGGTCCAGGAAGCTTCCGTGCAGGCCGAAACCGGCGTTGTTCACGAGCACATCCACGATGATTCCCCTGCCCTGCAATTCCTCATAGATTTTCCGGGGCGATTCCGCGAGCGCGAGATCCGCCGGCACGACGTGGACTTCGATGGGCTGCTGCGCGCGCAGTTCCGTCGCGAGTTTTTCGAGCGCCGCCGTGTTGCGCGCGACCAGGACCAGGCGGCTTTTGTCCGCCGCAAAACATTTGGCGAGTTCCAGCCCGATGCCGGAGGACGCGCCGGTGATCAAAACAACTTCCGAGTTCATAGTCCAAAGTCCAAAGTCCAAAGTCAGCGACCTGTCCGGCGGCACAACTTTGAACTTTAGACCTTGGACTTTGGACTCAACTATCGGTTGCCCCAGCCGAAGCGGTCGGTGATCGGCCAATAGACGAAAAAAGACCGGCCAATCACGTTCTTCGTCGGGAACCCGCCCCAGGCGCGCGAATCAAAGCTGTTGCAGGTATTATCCCCCATCACCATGTAGGAATTCGTGTCGTTCAGATACACCGTCTCGGCGTCGGGGAAATTCGGCGCGAGGTTCGGATATAATCCATACGTCGCGGCGACCGTGCCATTGACGTGCCCGGAAAATTCACTCTCGCGCGGGGGTTTGTTCGGATTGAAACCATACACCCGCTCGAAGTGCGGGGTCCCGGCGTCGAGTTTTTCGCCGTTAATCCGCAGATGCCGGTCGTCGCCAATCTGCACTTTTTCGCCGGGCAGCACCACGAGGCGTTTAATATAGAACTGATCTTGCGGCATCTGCGGGTGCTGGATGCCTTTCGTCTCGAACACGACAATTTCCCCGCGCTCGGGCTTCCGAAAATTGAACGCCATCCGGTCCACAAAGAGATGATCGCCCGCGCTCACCTTCATTTTGATGACGTCCTCGCCTTTTTTGTAAATATGCGCCGGGTCGAGGCCCGCGCGCCGGATCACGGTTTGCTCGCCGAAGTCGGGCGGGAACCAGAGCGTGTGCGCCACGCCGCCAATCGTCAGTGTCTGCTTGATATTAAAGATCAAAAACTTCGACATCGGCCCGATGGTTTCAATCATCCCGTCGTTCTGCGCCACAATATGCAGATAAGAATTGCCGGCGAACCATTCTTTGACGCGGTCCAGCCCGGTCGGAAATTGAATCGCCTCGCGCGCTTTGATTTGCTCGCGCACCTCGGCCTGCACCCGGGCCTTGTCCTCCGACCAACCGTTGATCTTGGTGAAATCCGGCGTGGACGTGACGCCGAACAGCGTCGGCTGCATCGAACCCGTGGGAATCTTGAACGGTTGCAGGAAGAATGTCCTTATCGCCATCGCCACCGCGAGCGCCACCAGGAGCACCTCGACGTTTTCCCGCCACGCGGCGGACCGATACGGCTTGAGCCATTTCTCGCCCGCGAATTGCAGTTCCTCCGCCTTGATGCGGAGCTTGCCTTTGTCGCCGCCGAGGGCCGCTTGCAACTCATCCAGTTTCAACTGCACCGCGCCGACGGCCGCCGGCGCGAGAATATCGCGCTGCGCCGCGAGCAGGCGGCGGTAATGCTTGTGGACCGCCGTGGCCTCACGGACGGTTTTGGATAGGAACCAGCGTAAAATCATAAACAATTAAGCAACTTTGACACGAATTTCACGAATTTGCACAAAGTGAGACGGTAAAATAACCGGCGCAGGGGCAAATGAAAGACAATTTCCCGCCTGCGCCCGTCCGGCCGTCGCACGAAAACGGACCTTCATAACGCCGGCCGGCCCGGCGACATTCCCACAGATTTGCGGCAACGCCATCCTGACGCCAAGAATCGCCGACATCTCCTTTGGCAACCTCATCAAAGCGTCTGGAAATGTCGCCGAAATGTAAAGCATCGTCACCATCGCAAACGGAATCGTCACCAAAATGAAAAGAATCATTGTCAAGACGAGCGGCACCGTCACCGAAATGCCAGGAAACGTCATCAATGCCAAAAGAAATGTTGCTGCCACGCCTGGCAACGCAGTCAAATCGCCAAATCATGCCGGCAAAATGAAAAAGAACACAGGCAACATTCCTGGCCGCGCCGGCGGAAAGCGCGGCGATGTCCGCACCTTCCCAATTCAGCCCGCCGAGATGCCGGCTCACCCGAATTTGCCATTAATAAAGCAATAAATGTAATATACTTTTTAAAAAAATGTTATCATTTTTATTGACGGATTGACCGCCCGGCGCGTATCATCGGGCACAGACTAAAGAAAGGAAATATATGGCAGATCCAATACCGGCACCCGAACCGACGCCTGCCGCCAAAACACGCAAGGTTGGCGTCATCAATAAAAAGCAGCAGAAATCCCTTGCCGTGGCCGAGCAGGTCAGCACCGCCGCCGCCAAGGACGAATACGTCTCCACCCTCGAAACCGGGCATGAAATCGCCTCCGACTTTATCGCGCAGATTGCCGCCGATTGCGCCACGGCGCGCGGCGGTTTGGGGCAGGTTGTCGAGAAGGCCGTGGCCAAGAACATTGCCACCGGCGGCAAGTCCGGGACCAAGAAGACGCTGATCCGCGCCATCCGCCAGATACAGGCGGCCGCCAAACAAAAATACACCGGGAGCCAGCCCGTAATGCTCAAGGACTATTACGTTGGCGGCAAAATTGACGCCAACCAGAACACGCTCGAACAAGTCGGCACCGCCATTCTCGATAAAATTTCCCCGCCCGAAGATTCCACGGCGGCGGCCAAAGCTTCCGCGCCCGCCGCCGATGTTTTGCCCGGCGTCACGGCCGGCAAAATCGCCGCGTTGTCCGGCGCCCTGGACAGCTACCTGACCGCCTGGAGCGCGCAAACCACCGCCCAATCCGACAAATCCAAGGGCCACCTCGCCGTGGCCGCCCTGGTCAAAAGCATTGACAGCCGCCGCCGGATTGTCCAATACGCGGCGGATGGCGAGTGGCCCTTTGACGATGCCACCAACGCCCCCATCCGGCGCGAGTTCGGCCTCCCCGCCAGCCGGCCGTTTATTGCCACGGTTAAAAATGCGCAACCGACCACCGCCACGCCACCCACCCCGCCGGCGACCATGAAACGGAAAGCGGCCAAAAAAGCGAAAGCCGTTGCCAAGGTTAAAAAAGCCGGCAAAGCCGCCAAACCAGCGAAGAAGCGGAAAAAATAACCTGGTCTCCGCCACGGCGCGGATTTTTCCAAGGTGTCGCGCGACAGCTCAATCGGAAATCAAGCCGAGTCAAAACGCTTTTCATTTCCCAGACGTTTTCTAAACTCCACGCATGGCCAAGAAAGTTGCTGCGACAGGTAGGGCGGGCAATCCCTTGCCCGCCGCTGGCTCGCAATCCGATGACGGCGCGCACGGAGTGACGCGCCCTACCACCAAAAAGGAAAACTCCCTCGCCCGTCCGACGGGAGAGGGCCGGGGTGAGGGTCGTCCATCTTCCCTCGTGGACACGCGCGTCATTTACTGCGGCGACAATTTGGATCAGCTCAAAAAGCTGCCCGATGGCTGTGTGGATTTGGAATACATTGACCCGCCGTTCAATTCCAACCGCAACTACGAAATCTTCTGGCCGGAGACGAGCGAGAAGCGGCGGTTTGACGACCGCCACGAATCCACCAAGGCTTACATTGACTACATGCGCCCGCGCTGCGACCAACTGGCGCGCGTCCTCAAAAGGACCGGCAGCTTTTATTATCACTGCGACTGGCACGCCAGCCATTACGTCAAGGTGATGCTCGATCAGATTTTCGGCAAAAATAATTTTACAAATTAACTACTCATGTCCGTGAATTACAAAACAAAGCGGAAGCCTCGCGTGAAAAAGCAAACGCAGCGAGCTGGCTCACCTGCGTCCGCGTTGGAATTGAAAGAACCGTCGGCAACTTATTTTGTTCGCAATACCGAAATCCCGGAATTCTTCGGCCAGCGGATAAACAAAGGTGAAAGGTTGCCGGTTGATTCATCGGTGGAAAATAATTCACCGCGCTTGTTTTATTCCCATCAGCACGGCGAAATTTGGCTGGGCGATTCGATTGAATGGATGCGCAGCCTTGATACAGGTTCGGTTGACTTGGTTTTTGCAGACCCGCCCTACAACATCAAGAAAGCAGAGTGGGACACGTTTGAGTCGCAGCAGGAATATGTCGCGTGGTCAGTGCGCTGGATTGAGCAGGCGGCGCGTGTCCTTAAACTGGAAGGGACGCTTTATGTCTGTGGCTTCTCGGAAATTCTCGCCGACCTGCGGTTGCCGGCATCACGGTTTTTCAAGGGCTGCCGCTGGATCGTGTGGCATTACAAGAACAAGGCAAACTTGGGCGATGATTGGGGACGTTCGCACGAAAGCATTTTGCATTTCCGCAAAAGCCATGATTTCACTTTCAATGTGGATGACGTGCGGATTCCTTATGGTGAACACACGCTAAAATATCCGGCGCATCCGCAGGCCGAGACGAGCCAATACGGTAAGGCCGCGAATAAAGACCACATCTGGCATCCGCATCCGCGCGGCGCGAAGCCGAAGGATGTGCTGGAAATCCCGACGACCTGCAATGGAATGCACGAAAAGACGCCGCACCCAACGCAGAAGCCGGAGGAGCTATTACGGAAGATTGTGCTGGCATCGTCGAGTCCCGGCGACATGGTGATTGATCCCTTTCTCGGCTCTGGCACGACGGCGGTGGTGGCGGAACAACTGAAGCGGCAATGGAAGGGCTGCGATCTAAGCACCGAATTCTGCCGGTATGCGGCGGATCGAATTGAATTGGTCGAGGACTGGCCAGTTGAAAAGTGGTTGCGTTACGATGAATAAAATGCCGAAAGGAGAAAATCCATCCGATGAGAAAAATAACCCTTGGTGACTTGCAGGAAAGCTTGGCGGATAAGTCGGGTTTCACCCAACTGGCTGACTATGCCAAATTCGGTTCGGCATTTCTCGCGTTGCTGGAGGCGGAAAAGCCCACGCGAATAGTTTCTCCTTCGCCTGCGAATAGGCACTACGTTTTTTATCAATACGGGAAGGCCAGCCGGAACAAAATCACCCGCCCGCTTAATACACAATTGTATTTTGAGTCGCGCGATGAATTGTCCGCCGCGTTTGACCGCTTCAAGGCCATCATTGCGTCCGAGACGAAACATATCCACGCGGCGGAAGTAGTCGGTTCAGTGAAAACAACCAGCAAAGATCGGATTGATAAAGTCTTTCTCGACAAGTTTCTGCTGACCAAATTACTTGGCCGCGACATTCCGGTGATTGCCATTTTTCTTCACGACGTTCAGAGGGCTAAACGAGGTGAAAGCATTTTTGGCATCAATTCCACATTCAAGACCAACCATTTTCTAGGCTACACCGTTGCCTTGAACAAACTGGACGGGGTTTATTACGTTGATCCCCGCCCGGATATGTTAACCAACACACTATTGCGTGAGCAAATTAGAGATTTCCAAAGTTTTCTGGTGCGAGACCTATGGTCGCTCGCGAAAGAATGAATCTGGAAAATGTTGAACGGACGCGCCAACAAAGTGCAGATCGGCGACAATGGCATTGATGGCCGCATTTATCCCGTCGGCGTGACGCCGCGCGAGACGGGCGCGGGCGAACTGGCGCTGGAAGAAGCTTGGTAGCCCGTTCCATCCAGACCAATCTGCGTTTGGAAATTTTTCGCGCGGCGGAGGTCGGTTTGATTTCCGCTCACTTCAATTTGATTTTGGCCGGGAGAAACAGAAAAGCCACGCCGCCCACAAAGCACATGAGGCCCAACGGTCCCAGTTTTAACCAGGGAATTGGCCCGGCGGTGTGACCTTCGGCGGCAAAGGCTTTCGCAATTAGAAAAATTCCGGCGAGCAGCAGGATGAGGCCGAGCGCCCGATACCATTTATTTTTGGTCATTTGTATTTTAGCTTGAGAATTTCACCGGCCGGCGCGCGCTGCCGGGGTTTTTACGGAGCGGGTTTGAACGTGCGCACATAACTGACGAGCGCGTCAATCTCCGCCGGGGACAATTTCTTGGCGAAGGCGGGCATCGCCTTCGGCCCGGTCCGGATGGCGTTGGCGATTTCGGCATCCGTCGCGGTGGTCTGCCATTGGGCGTCCGTCAAATTGCGCGCAAACAGGATGCGGCCGTGAAACGTCCGGGCGCGGCCGTTCAGGCCGTGACAGGTGGCGCAACTTTCCGCAAACAAACCGCGCGCATCCACCTGCTCCTGGGGCAGCGCCGCCTGCCGCGTGGCCAAAGGCGGATGCGATTGGCAGCCGACTCCGGCGACGAGCAGCAGCAGCGCCAGCCCGGCGGCGAGCGGCAGAAGGATTTTATTTTTCATGGTGCAAAAGAATTTCCGATGCTCAACAGCGTAGCACGCGTGCGCCGGAGTTACAATCATGCATTGAAGCCGGCCGGCCGGAACCGCCAGCTTCAGGGCTTTGACGTGGGGCCGGCGCAGGCATCGCGCTCGCATTTGCGGCCCAGCCACCGGCCAATGGCCAGGCGATGCCGGGCGAACCATTCATAGCCCCGGTCGGCGAGCCAGCGCAGTCCGGGCCAGCCGGTCGGCGCGAGCAACCAGCCCCAGCCGATGGCGCGGTAGGCTTCCCGGAAGACGGACATTTTGCTGGTGACGCGGCCATCGGGATAAACGCCGTGGATGACGCCCATCAATTGTTCGCGCGTGAGGTGATAGACGGCGGGATTAAAATCCGGCGCGCTGATGTCTTCAAAAGCGAGCGCGCCGCCGGCATTGCGGCGCTGGAGAAAAGCCGCCTCGCGCCGGCACAAGGGACAGGCGCCGTCGTAAAGCAGTTTGAAACGCCAGGAATTCATGGCGGAGCTGAAGCTTGCGGCCGGAGTGCCGAGGTGGTTTTCCCAAAAGCGGATGCGGGAAACCGGGCCACGGCGAGAAGGATTATCTCCGCCCGCTGACCGGAGCGAGCTGCGGCGAGAGGACGGCCTTGTTCTTCTTCAAATATTTCTGGATGGTCGAGATGCTGCTGATGGAGTTGGGGACGCGGACGGCGTTGTGCTTGCCGAGCTTGTAATGCACGAGCAGTTTGCCCACCTGCGTGACCTGCATGCGCGCCTCCACCATGTTCCAGACCTGACCGTCCGCGAGCGGTTCCGAACGCGGACGCGGTAGGGATTTAATCTTTGCCATAATGAATTCTATGCGGTGGACTTGGACTTAACCAGTTAATTCGGCGGCCGAATGCCGGGGCCGCCGGGCGGGACCGGATCATTTCCCCGGCGCAACGGTGAAAGGATTTGCCTTTTCCGCCGGCAACACGCGGTGGAGAAACAGCGGGCTGATAAAAAGATAAATCCAGCCGATGATGAGATGCATCCCGAAGGCAAAACAAAACTGCACCACGTCGAACGCGCCCAGTTCGTAAAGCATCAGCGCGAGCGAAAGCAACAGCGCGCCGGGCATGAGCGCCGCGCCCGCGAGTTTCCAGCTCGCGCGAAAGTTCAAGTCGCGGTTGCTAAAGAAACAAATGAGCCAGACCGGCAGAAAATAAACCGTGGCCAGCAGCGCCCAAACCAGCAGCAGTCCAAAAAAAGTCCCGATGGCGACGAGGGCGAGAATATCCGGCGACCAGGCGCCCCAGACCGGCCGCGCATCGAGCTGATTCACGCTGAAAAGATATTCGGGCGGATAATCCACTTCGCTTTCGCCGAACAGGGAGAAGAGCCGCACGCTGGTGCGGCCAAATTCAAATTGGAAATCCGCCGGCGACCGCAGCGCGCCGCCGTGTTCCAGATCCACACTGAAGGCGAGCAGGTTGCCCTCGGCCAGCAGCACGGGCGATTCGCCGCGCCAGTCGAGCTTGCCGGCGCGGATTTCACCGGCGGCGGGCAACTGGCCGATGGCGGCGGCAATCGTGGGGAAAATTCCGTCGGAAATAAACCACACCACCGCCGCCGTCGCGATCAGGGCGATGACCGACTGCACCACGAAGAGCCGTTCAAACGAGGCGCGGGCAAACGCCGCCACGCCGCGCGGCGTGACCGGTTCCCAGGCAAACGTCGGTTCGGTGAACGCACTCACAGCCTGAAGTTTAACAAGTTTTGCGCGCGGGAAAAAGTCTCAATATCCCGATTTGTTCCCGAAAAATAAAATCGCGGCCGCTGACCAAGCAATGCGCCTTTGGCGCAAACGCGGCGCGGCAATGATTTTAAGCCGGCTTTTCCGCCGGCGGTTTCTGCTCCGGCATCGGCGCATGAACCACCGGCAAGGGATAGCGCAGTTTCATCACGTCATCCACGAGGACTTCAATGAAATAGACGCCGGCGGTTTCAAATTTGACGTTGCCGAACACGATCACGTTGGTGGAACTCATCGCCGGGTCGCGCAGCTCGAATTTCATTTCGCCCTTGTTGACCACCGTGGTCTGGTCGGGCGCGATGAGGCGGACGTTTTCCGTGAACTGGCCGATGCCCGCCACCCAGCGGTTGAAGACGCAGAGGCGGCCGGCGACGATGGGGAGCTGCGGGATGCGCAGAACGCCGAGGACGCCGAGGAGAAAGAGGTTGCCGTTCGCTTCCTGGCGGACTTCTTCGCACAGGAGCGAGCATTGCAGGTCGGGGAGGATTCGGGTAGCTTGCATAATCAATTTTGAACGGACAGTTTGACGGAGAATCGACGGAAGTCAGGAAAAAAATGGAAACTTTTCACGCCGCCAAAAAGAAACGACCGCCACGCGATCACCTCCGCGTGTAGTTGAGGGCAAACAGGATCGCGCCCACGATGAGCGCAAAAAACACGGCCGCCGCAATCACCAGCAGCATGATGTTGGCCTGCTTCTCCTGCTGCCATTTTTGCTGGCGTGGGAAGAGCAGCTTGCCGAGGACTCTGACTACCAAGTTGGGTTGCTTGGGCATCGTTTAAAACAAACAACATCAGAACAGAACCCGCTGGCAAGTCCAGCTAGTTTTCATCCAACGGAATGATAGTCCCAATCCTAATCGTAATTATAAATTAATTAGCGAGGGGATTAAGTATGGCTTTGCCTGCGAGGCTGACGGACGCGGGCAGGAGGCTTCAAGCCGGAGCGGTTTCGGGCAATCCCCTGCCCCGGCCGTGATTCAGATTGATGAACTGCCGGGTCTCGGCGATGTAACCGACAATGTTGAAGCGGCCAATCGGCTCCTTCTTCGCCGCCTCAAAGGCCGCGCCGCTTTTGGCAAACCGTTTGCCGCTGGCGGCGTTTTTGGACCACAGATTGTCGCTGGTGAAATATTCCAAGCTCTCGGCGTTCTCGATCATTATGTTCATGGCTGGACAATATAGCAGACGTTCCGGCATAACCGGCATGATATGTCGAATTATCTTTTGCCGCCGTGGCGCGGCGCGGAGTCATGCGCTGGTTTTGCTGACGAAGCCGCTTGCCTCGTCGGTTCCGGCTGATATTTTCGGGCGCATGATTCCACGCTGCCTGATTCTGCCGGTTTTTTTGTGCGCCCTGAATCTTTGCCCCGCGCAAACCAGACCGGCGGACGCCGAAACAAACTTCGCGCCGCTCGCGCTGACGGGGCAGACGTTCATCCATGACCCGTCCACAATTATCAAGGAGGACGGACGCTATTACATCTTCGGCACCGGGCCGGGCATCCGCACCAAGTCGTCGCCGGATTTGATTCATTGGGAGAATGGCGATCCCGTTTTCCGCCAGCCGCCGGCGTGGACGACAAAATATGTGCCCACGTTCAAAGGCGCCGCCTGGGCGCCGGATGTCGTGCGGGTGAACGGAAAATATTTCCTATATTACGCCGCGTCCACCTGGCAGAAACCCATTTCAACCATCGGCCTGCTGACGAGTCCGACCTTGAATCCGTCGGCGACAAATTATTTCTGGCAGGACCACGGGATGGTCATCGCCTCCACCAACGGCTATGCGTTTAATACGATTGATCCGAGCGCGCTGCTCGATGCGGATGGGAAACTATGGCTGGCGTTCGGATCGTATTGGCAGGGAATTTTCCTGACGGAGCTGGATCCGCAAACCGGCAAGCGGTTCGGCTCCAATGCGCCTTTGTTTCATCTGGCGTGGAATCATTCCATCGAGGCCGCGTGCCTGGCGCGGCACGCGAAATATTATTATCTCTTCGTCAACTGGGGCCAATGCTGCCTCGGCACGAACAGCACCTACGAAGTCCGCATGGGCCGCGCCGACAAAGTGACTGGTCCCTATCTCGACCGCGACGGCAAAAGTCTCGCGTCCGGCGGCGGCTCGGTTTTCCTGCACAGCTGCGGACGATTCATCGGCCCCGGCCACATCGGCATTGTGGACGACGGCGGCGGCAGCGGCGTGACGCAGTTCAGCTATCATTATTATGACGCGGACACGCAGGGCCGCTCGCGGCTGGCGGTTGGAAAAATAGACTGGGTGGACGACTGGCCGGTGCCAAAAAATTAAGTAATCTTCCACCGGCGTTTCACGTCTGGTGTTCACGAAATGAAAAACGCGCTTGTTCTGCTGTCGTGGTTGCTCCTGATGATTTCGCCGGCCTTCGGTGGCGACGATTGGAAACTCGTCTGGGCGGATGAATTCAACACCAATGGCGTGCCGAACCCGGCGAACTGGAATTACGAGCACGGCTTTGTCCGCAACAATGAACTGCAATGGTATCAGCCGGAAAATGCCTTTTGCACCAACGGCCTGCTCATCATCGAGGCGCGGCCGGAGCACAAGCGCAATCCCAACTACGTCGCCGGCAGCGGCAGTTGGAGAACGAGCCGCGAATGGATTGAATACACGTCCGCCAGTCTCACGTCGCGCCGTTTGCAGGAGTTCCAGTATGGCAAATTCGAGATGCGCGCCCGGATAGACACGCGCCTCGGAAGCTGGCCGGCGTTCTGGACGCTCGGCGCGACGCCACGCATCAGTTGGCCCGCGTGCGGCGAAGTGGACATCATGGAATTTTACACCGGCACCGTCCTCGCCAACTTCGGCTTCGGGCTGGACGGCAAAACCAAATGGTCCACCGTCAAAAAACCCGTTGTCCAACTCGGCGGCGAGGCGTGGACGAAGGAATTCCACATCTGGACGATGGAATGGGACGAGCAGAAAATGGATCTGCTGCTGGACGGCAAGCTGATGAACCACCTTGACCTCGCGTCAGCGGACCAAGCCAACCGGGGCAATCCGTTTCATCGCCCGGTCTATATCATCTTGAACCAGGCCATCGGCGCAACCGGCGGCGATCCGTCGCAAACCAAATTTCCCATCCGCTTCGAAGTGGACTGGGTGCGGGTTTATCAGCACGGCAAGTAGCGCCGGAAGCTCGGCAATTCCTTCGCCTGATGTTGCAGGCTTCAAGCGGGCTTTTATTTCACCGTCCTTTGGCTATCCTGTCCGGCCATGTTGACGACGCTGCGCAAAGCCGAATACGCCGAGCTGATGATTTTGTTTTTCATCCAGGCGGCGGCGATGGCCATCTGGTTCGTGCCGCTCGGCCCGATTCTGGATGCGCACGGACTGCACGCCATCAAGCCGTATGCCTTCGCCGTGAACGCGCTCGCGGCGTTCATCTCGCCGCTGATGTTTGGCGCGATGGCGGACCGGCACGCGTCGCCGGCGAAAGTGCTGCGCTGGCTCGCGCTGGCGACGGGCATCACGATGGCGGTCATTGCCACGGCCATCAAGGACGGCTGGAATCCGTGGCTGGTGCTGGGATTGATCCAGATATTTTCCTTGTCCTACGCGCCGATGTTCAGCATTTCCACCGCGCTCGTGCTCGCGCGCTTGAAGGACGCGAAAAAAGAATTCGGCCCCGTTCGCGCGCTCGCCACCATCGGCTGGATGGGCGGCGCGCTGCTGATCAGCGCGCTGAACCTCGACCGCTCGGCCTACGCCGGTTATCTCGGCGCGGTGTTCTGGCTGCTCGTGGCGGCGTTCACCTATTTGCTGCCGGCGCTGGAAGTGCCCACCACCGCCGTGCATCTGTCCTGGCGCGAACGCCTCGGCTTGGACGCGCTGGCGCTGTTGAAAGACCGCGACACGCGCGTGGTCTTTTTCACCACCACGCTGTTAAACATCCCGCTCTGCGCGTTTTATCCGTATGCGCCGACGCATTTGCACGATCTCGGCTTCACCCACACGAGCGCGTGGATGAGCCTCGGGCAAATCACGGAGATCATTGCGATGTTCAGTCTGGCGTGGCTGCTGGTGAACTGGCGGTTGAAATGGATCTTCGCGTGCGGCCTCGGTTTCGGCGTGGCGCGGTTCGCGTTGAGCGCGTTGAACACGGACAAATCGCTGCTGCTCGGCGTGACGCTGCATGGCGCGTCGTTCGTGCTGGTGTTCATCACGGCGCAGATTTTTCTCGAACAGCAGATTGATCCGGCGTGGCGCACGCGGGCGCAGGCGCTGATGACGCTGATGAACGGCGGCGTGGGCAATCTCATCGGCTATCTCGGCAGCGGCTGGTGGTTCAACGCCTGCACCACCAAAACCATCACGCACTGGCCGCTGTTCTGGGGCGGGTTGTCGGCGACGGTGGCGGGCGTGATGGTTTATTTTTTAATCGCGTATCGCGAACAGGGAACACCGGCGAATCGCCGGATCAATCCGGCCAATCTTTCGCCATGAGGCAGTCGTCCATGACGAAGCCGGCGCCGATGTCCACGACCACCGTTTCAACGGTGCGAAAACCATTCCGCTGGTAGGCGGCAATCGCCCGCGCGTTCCGCCGGTTCACACTCAGCACCAAACGACGGTGGCCGAGCCGGCGGATTTCCCGTTCGCAATGTTGCAGCAGCAAACTGCCGAGTCCGCGTCCGTGAAAGCGCGGATGCAAATAAAGTTTGTGCAGCTTCATCACCTTCTCCGCTTTCATCGGGCCGAAGGATGCAAAGCCCGCCAGTTCGTCGCCGACCAGCAGGCGGACAAAGCGGATGTCGTTTTGAAGTTCCCGGCGCAACACGTCCGGCGAATACATCCGGGCGAGCATATAATCAATTTGCTCGCTTGAAATAATTCCCGGATAAACCGCCCGCCAGATGACGCCGGCCAGTTGTTCAATCGCCGGCAAATCTTCTGCCGTGGCGGGAAGAATCGCGACGGACGGCGGAACAGGCATAACCACAAATCTCACCGCCGCCGCCGGGAAAAACTGCGGCTGCCGCTGGATTTCAGCAACGGTCGCTGCGACGTCGGCAGTTGCGAACCCGACGTGCGCATGATTGGCTTCGTTTCCTGTGAACGCGAATCTTCCCGACGTGATGAGGTCTCTCGCGCGTCTGGTCTTTGTGAATTTTTCCACTGCGATTTGTCCGAAGCAGCAAATGGCGGACGCTTGTTTTCCGAACGGGACGACGCGGATTTTTTTTGCGTCTGAAATGGCTGCGGACGCGCCGGCGCGGGACGTGAAGTTGGTGGACGCGCTGGAACCGCTTTTCGTTCCTCGACAGCGAGACAAAAATCCACCTGTTTCTTGAAGCTGTCCACCTTCGCCACCTGCACCGTGAGTTTATCACCCAGCTTGATCACGCGGCGCGTGCGGCGGCCCACGAGATTGCGCCGCATTTCGTCGAACACATAAAAGTCGTCCTCAATCGTGGAGAGCGGCACGAGGCCGCTCATCGCCAGACCGGTCACATCTACGAAGAATCCAAAGTTCCGCACGTCCGTCACGAGCGCGGGATATTTCTGCGGCTGGCCGGAGGCCAACTGCGCTTTCAAAAAGGCGAACAGCTTCACGTCTTTGCTGTCGCGCTCGGCGTCGGCGGAATTGCGTTCCGTCACCGAAATGTGCTCGGCGATTTCCTTGAGCGCCGCTGCCTTCGCCGCGTCCTTGTCAAACAGCGCGCGATGCACCACCAAGTCGGCGTAGCGGCGGATGGGCGATGTGAAGTGCGTGTATTTCTTCTTCGCCAAACCGTAATGTCCCAGCGGCTCAATCGAGTAACACGCCCGCATGAGCGATTTGAGAAAACCAATCTTCAGCGCCGAGCCGATGGGCAGCGTGCCGAGCTTCGCCAGCAGTTTCTGCACCTCGGACGGCTGGCTCAAGTTGCCGCATTGGACGTGGTGCGCCAAAACTTCCTGCCGGTATTCCTGCAACCGCCGCGCGTCTGGCTCCTCGTGGACGCGGTAAATCGCCGGCGTCCGCAGATTCATCAGGCGCGTCGCCACCGCTTCGTTCGCGAGCAGCATTAATTCCTCGATCAACTGGTGCGACACATCATTTTCATTTTTCTCGATGCGCAGAATCTTCCCCTGCTCGTCCAACCGGATTTTCGTTTCGGGAAAATCCAAATCGAGCGAACCGTTCTTGAAACGGTGGCGGCGGATTTTTTGCGCGAGCGCGTGCGCCTGATGCAACATTTTCTCAATCGGATCATCCGCCGGCGCACGCTGCAAAATCTCCAGCACCTGCGCGTAGGCAAATCGGCGTTGCGAATGGATGATGGCGGCATGAAATTTCGCATTCAACACGCGCCCGTCGTTCGACACGAGAAATTCCACGCACTTCGTCAGACGATCCACGTTCGGCTTGAGCGAGCAAAGCTCGTTGCTCAACGCTTCCGGCAGCATCGGAATGACGCGGTCCACGAGGTAAGTAGAATTGCCGCGTTTGCGCGCCTCCTCGTCGAGCGCGGTGCCGGGCTTGACGTAGTGCGACACGTCCGCGATGTGAACCCACAGCCGCCATTGCTCCGGCGAAACTTTTTCCAGACAGATCGCGTCGTCGAAATCCTTCGCGTCGTCGGGATCAATCGTGACGACATTGTGCGCGCGGCAGTCGAGCCGGCCCGCGAGATCGTGCGGGTGAACCGTCGAGCCGATGGCGTGCGCTTCCGCGAGCACCGGCTTGGGAAAATGCAGCGGCAAATCGTATTGGCGCAGCACGGAAAGCATATCCACGCCCTCCTCGTCCGGCGCGCCGAGCACCTCGATGATTTCGCCTTCGGGATTGCTGTGGCGCGATTCCCATTCGCGCAGCTCGACGACCACCTTGTCGCCCAGGTTCGCCGTCCGGCCCACGTCGCGCGGCGGCGTCACATAGACATCGTGCGGAATGCGCGGGTCGTCGGGGATGACGTAGAGAAAATTTTTGCTCTGCGCCAGCGTGCCGACAATCTGCGTCCGCCGCCGTTCCAAAATGCGGACGACCGTGCCGGTTTCCGTGTCGCCGTCGCGAAAGTTCTTCCGGTGCACATCGCGGCGCACCAGCACGCGATCCTCGTGCAACGCCGTGCCGGTGGCGCTTTCGGCGATGGCGATTTCCTTGAGGCTCGCGTCATCCGGTTGGAGAAATCCCCGGCCCGCCCGGTTCATGCGGATGCGGCCGGGAATCAAATCCGCCTCGCGCGGCAGGATGTAGCGGTTGCCCTTGACGCGGGCGACTTCGCCGGTCTGCTCCAGCTTTTGCAGCACGGCCTGAAGCTCCTGCTGGCGGTTTGGCGTCAGGTGCAGCCAGCGCAGCATTTCCGGCACATTCGCCGGGACGTAGTTCTTCTGCTCCAGCAGATGGATGATTTGCTCTCTCATGTGAGTAGTATGCCCCAAACCGCCAAGCTTTGACACGAATTTCACGAATTGACGCGAATTGAAGCCACAGAGTGGCGACCGATAATAGCCCACAGTTTCAACTGTGGGTTGCCAATACCAGCGGCCCATTCATCCGAGGTGCGTGGCCTGTCATCTGTTTTTCATAAATACCTTGTAAAAAGTTTTCCATGTCCCCTCGCCACGGCACCATAAATGGTGGAACTTGGCTTCCGGCAACCATCTGCCATAAGACCAGCCCGAAACTGTAAATATCACTCCGTATGTCCGCTCCTTCAAAACGATATACCTCCGGCGCGATGTAGCCAGGCGTGCCGCTTCTGAACTTTCCATCGGATTGCATCAAACTAAAGCTGAAGCCATTATTTCCACTGCCATTTACCAACGAACCGTTTTGACTATGAGATTGACGCCAAGCTGTCTCTGCTGCTCGCGATAAACCAAAATCTCCGATTTGGAGCGTGCCATCTTGCGTAATCAAAATGTTGGCTGGCTTAATGTCTCGGTGGCATTGGATGCCGTGCGCTACGGCGTGTTCCATTCCCAAGCAGAATTGAATAGCCCATTTCAATATTTGTTTCGGATTGAGTGAGGCAGACGTTTGGGCAAGATGGTCAGCCAAGTTGGAGCGCCCTTGTGCATCGGGCGCGATGTATTTCATAAAGACAAACAATCGGCCAGAAATCTCGACCACAACCGTTGCAGAAAGAATGAAGGGATGATCTTCCAAATTGACCCACAAAAGAGCTTCCTTTTTGAATGCGTCACGAGCCTTTGGATCGTCCAAAAATTCATCTCGGAAAGTTTTCAATGCGAATACCACTCCCGTTTTACAATGGCGCACAAGATACACATGGCCGAATCCACCTTTGCCCAATGTTCCGCGCACCTCATACTCGCCACCGATCAAATCACCTTTCTTGTAAAAATCATCGGCCTCATGTTGCAGTTCAATTTGTCGCACCGGCTCGTTCCGCTTTTGTATTTTGGGAGGCTCTGGTTTCTTGCCAAAAAGATTGTCGAAGAAACTTTTCATAGCATTGTCAGCGCGGGGCAAAAAAATGAAAATCGGGGT
>Ga0182030_10011021_pt1 | contig 18272 bp, 18 predicted proteins | sample 812S3MmetaG_FD_121299 | JGI IMG/M metagenome (GOLD analysis project Ga0182030, IMG submission 121299) | Permafrost microbial communities from Stordalen Mire, Sweden - 812S3M metaG (Illumina Assembly) | ecosystem: Environmental > Terrestrial > Soil > Wetlands > Permafrost | place: Sweden...
AGCATCCATGCGTATCAGTGAAGCCAATATAGAATTGCGACGCGTGCTGGAATCAAAAGAACGTTTTCTTTCGACCGTCAGTCACGAGGTGCGATCGCCTATGGCCGGCATTATAGGCATGACGGAACTCTTGACCATGCAAGACCTTGGTGAAGAGAACAATGAAATGGTGAGAAGCGTATTTGATTCATCAAATCGTCTTCTTCAAATGTTGAATAACTTGCTTGATTCCGCAAGACTGGAATCTGGAAGATTGAAGCTCGAGCATATAGGTTTTCGCATTCGAGAGTTACTGGTGGATGTCCGTCAATTGGTGGCACCCGAGGCCGCAAAAAGGTCATTGCAATTGGAAATTGAACAGGACGCGCGCCTCCCTGTGGAACTTTGTGGGGACGAATATAAGGTACGTCAAGTTCTCACGAATTTGGCTTTCAATGCTGTGAAATTTACGACCGCGGGTAAAATTACAATCAAATGCAATTTGATGGCAGAGACAGCAACCACGATAACGGTGCACTTTTCAATATCCGATACCGGCATAGGTATTAAAGAAAGTGATCAGCAAAAGCTTTTTTATCCTTTTGTGCAAGCAGATGACGCTACGGCAAGACTGTATGGTGGCAGTGGTCTCGGTCTCAGCATTGCTAAGCAGCTAGTAGAACTCATGGATGGACGAATTGGCCTGTCCAGTGAATATGGCGTGGGTTCTACATTCTGGTTCGAGATATCTTTTGATAAGGTCGATTGTTCTACGGACGACGATTGCGATCCAGAGTAACCTTCCTGCCGTTGCTCTGCCTCGGTTTCCCGTTGCTCTGCCATTCACATCTTTTCTCAAAAAATATTCTGAGAGGTATACCGAAGATGGGGGATTTCGTTTTCATCAGACCGATTCATAGTAAGCACACAAGGTCGAGTGAGGGATGAATATGTGGAACGTAGTTGAGTCTGTCAAAAGCTATTTGAAATCTAGGTCGGTAACTTCTGAAGAGCGAGAGCTTATGGACGAAAACGTGGCACGGCTTCGTCAGTGTTCACGTCGAGTCACTATGCCCGCGCCAAATGCCATCCCCGCAATGAGCGGAGCCGCATATGCATCTAAAAAGGTATCTTTGTTCGATTCGGTCAAGCACATACAGCCAAGCGAGCGTCATGCAGTGGGGCACTGGTGCGAAACCTCTGCCACAGCTGCTCGCGAAGAGCATACTGCGAAGGTAGAGCATTCTTACGAGGGTGACTTCGCAAGCGCAACAATTTTTGAAGATACTAATCTTTATCCATTCCTGGCCAAATCGGCTCAGAACAAAGCTTTGCACGGCTATATCATGAACGCCGACCTGGGCCGTCCTGGCACAAGCGTTCAGTCCAACTCGCGCTATGAAGCGCAGATGCCATCAGTAATTGAAATGAAATCTCTAACCGAGATGGAAGAGTTGTTGCTTAGATTCGCACAAGATGAAAATGATGAATTCTCACGCACTTCAGTGGCTGGCAACGAAAATGCGCCAGCTGCCGCAATGTGGCTTCTCGCAGCTGATAAGTCGAGCAATGTGAAACTGGCTCTGGTCGAAAATCCACGTGTTCCACTGGCAGTGCTAGAGGTACTGGGGAAAGACTTCGACGCTAAAATCGCTCGCAGGGCACAGTCTAAGATAAAACAAATTGCTAGCAATGAAACTGGTATAGCCTTCGGCAACTTGAGCCGGGATCCGGACTTCGCTAAAGAGCTGGAAGAAGTCGCCCCGCTAGACATCAGGCGAGCGGTATAGTTACGAGCGGTAAATCCGCGTTCCGCTGTTCCTTAGTTTCATAACCAAGTGACATAGAAGCCCTGCACACAATTTATGGTGCAGGGCTCTTTTTCCGACTGGCCCTCAAGACATCCTCCACTCTGACCTGGCCTGCCAACACCAGCCTGCCAACCACCAGGCCCGCAAAGATCCCACGGGCACACTCGACTGCGAACATCCCCCATCCTAAAACTGTTTGCTTCCAGAAATAAAACTCCTTAATTAAGGCCAAAACACTTCCTTCCAGTTCCGGTTATTATGTTTGGGATAGATTTTAGGAGAAGGAAATGGCTACATCATTGCTGAAACAGCTGCGAGACATGACCAAAGTGGTGGCAGACACTGGAGATTTCGAATCAATCAAGAAATTTAAGCCACAGGACAGCACGACGAACCCTTCTCTGCTCACCGCAGCTGCCGGTATGCCTGCCTACTCATCACTCGTCGACGAAGTCCTCAAACAGGCTCGGACTGAGAGTGGCGACAAGGCCGACGATAAAGAAGTTGCCAATCTGGCTTTTCGTAGACTAGCCGTAGCTTTCGGCAAGAAAATTCTCGCTATCGTACCGGGCAGAGTTTCGACTGAAGTAGATGCCCGTCTCTCTTATGATACGAACGCGACGATTGACCAGGCTCGAGAAATTATCAAGGAATACGAAAAAGATGGAATATCGAAAGAGCGTGTTCTCATAAAAATCGCTTCCACATGGGAAGGCATCAAAGCCGCAGAAATACTCGAGAAGGAAGGTATTCATTGCAACTTGACGCTGCTTTTCGGTATTCATCAAGCTGTTGCCTGCGCCGAAGCTAAGGCTACTTTGATATCTCCATTCGTAGGACGCATTCTTGACTGGTACAAGAAAGACACTGGCAAAGATTACAAAGGTGCGGAAGATCCAGGTGTACACTCAGTTACAGAGATTTATAACTATTATAAGAAGTTTGAATACAAGACTGTTGTGATGGGTGCGAGTTTCCGAAACAAAGAAGAAATCGTAGAACTGGCCGGCTGTGACCTTCTCACAATTTCCCCGAAGTTGCTTGAAGAGCTTGAGTCAACTGAAGCAGATCTGCCACGCAAGCTTGATCCAGCCAAAGCCAAAGGCATGTCTATCGAGCGCATCGAGATGAACAAAGAGATTTTCGAGTCAATGCATCAAAAAGACCGCATGGCTCACGATAAGCTTAAAGAAGGCATAGAAGGCTTCACCAAATCTCTTGAAGAGTTGGAACAACTATTGTCTAAGCGTTTGTCTGAGTTAGGAGCTGTAGGCTCGAAAAAGTAACCGACTGCAAACCCAGTGCTGAGAAGGTCCCCGCCAATAGCATGAGCGGGGACTTTCGCTTATAGATGATGTGTTTGCCTGGATTTGTGCGAAATTTTTGTTGTTGATACTGTCCGTGCAGCTTTTTCTGGGGTTGCCTGCGCAGCCTTTTCAGGAGCTGTCGATGCGGCTTTTTCAGGAGCTGTCTGCGTTCTATCTTTCCTTGCCGCCTGTTGCATTTGATCAGCTGCAGATCTCAGGCTGTGGCGCGTGTTTGTTTTCTGTTCATAACTTTTCACCGGGGTGTCTATCATTTTAGAGAAGTCGTCTACTTTGACGGCGTTCGCCGTTGCGGCATCCCGAGCGAAAGTCGGTAGCACCGTCAACAGTAACGCTGTCCCCATCAGCATCGCTGCACAGAGTGTAACAACTGTAGTTTTCTTCATGAGCACTCACCTTTTTGTTTATGCTGCCAATCATAGCAAGCGAAGAAGACTTGCGGTGAGAAATCCCTATAAGCTCAAAAATGGTACTACCAGCGGTACCATGCAAATTTCAACGCTATTAACCCAGCTCCAGTAAATAGCCGTATCCCCGAACAGTTTTCAGCGGACATTCATGCGATTCGTCGGCCAGCTTTTTTCTCAGAGTCTTTACGCATGTGCGAACGGAGTCCTCGCTGGCATCGGCTTCGGCCGGCCAAACTGCCTCGAGCACATCTCTAGAAGCAAAAATTTTGTTTGGGCGGCGAATGAAAAAGAGCAGAAGTGCACTTTCACGTCTGGTGAGCTGGTAAGTTTGTCCACCTCTTGTTACCTGGCCAACATTGAGATCGATCTGCGAAGAACCGATTGTCGTGACGCCCGGGGCTAAGCTCTTTGGTCTTCGCAAAACAGCTCTAATTCGAGAAAGCAATTCCCTGGTGTGAACGGGTTTGGCCATGTAATCATCCGCACCGCAATCAAGTCCCGTCGATTTGTCATTGATCGAGTTGCGACCAGTAAGCATGATGATAGGTGTTGTGCCACCATTGGCTCGATGAGCGGTGCAAACCTCGATACCACTCGAATCCGGTAGCTCCCAATCCAGCAAAACCAGATCGAAATCGTATTGTCTGAGAAAGGCCAAGGCATCTGCGCTCGAGTGGGCGACTTCCACGTCGAGGTCCTCTTTCGTCAGGAATCGCCTCAAACTCTCCGTAAGCGACTCGTCATCATCCACCAGAAGAATTTTAGTCACATTTTCTCGTTTGATCGTGAGTTATAAGATCAATTTGGCTCATGGGCCGCTCCGTTCAGTGTCGTCGCATCCTGTACCGCCGATCTAGCCTCCATATTATCCTACTCTTCCTCAAATTTGGCAGTCGGCAAAGAAAACCAAAACCTGGCGCCTGCCCCTTCGGAAGAGTCCACACCAAAGGAGCCTCCGTGGCTTCGGACAATCCACTGGCAAATATAAATACCTAAACCACTGCCCTTGAAACGAGCATCGGTTTCGGTGCCCAAAACTTGAAACTTTTCACCGAGTTTGGCAATTGATTCGGCTGACAGCCCAGGGCCCTGGTCGGTGACCGAAAACACTGCATTCCCGGCACCCCCAGCGTGCTCTTCTTTGCCTGTATTTGCTACGTTTCCTGCATTCCCTGCATTCCCTGCATTCCCTGTATGTTCCTCGACATCAATTGACACTCGGGTGCCTGGCGGAGAAAACTTAAGGGCATTAGAGAGCAAATTTACCATCACCTGAATGATCCGTTCTCCGTCGCAGACAACAAGGAGGTCGATTTTTGGCTGGACCACTTCTATGTTACGGAGCCTGGCAAACGCCGCGAGAGATTCAACCGAAGAACTTATCAAATCAGCCGATCTTCGCAAGCCCAAATTAAGTTCGAGCTTGCCTGCCTCGCTTTTTTCAATGTCCAGTAACTCGGTGATTAAGCAGATTACTCTTTCCGTGTTGTGTTGGCACACAGTTATTTCTTTACGTCCCTCCTCTTCTATCTCACCAAGTGCACCAACTTCGAGCAGGCTGAGGGAGACTTGTGTTGACATGAGTGGTGCTCTTAAATCATGTGCCACCATGGCCATCAAGGATCGCCGTCGTTCCTCGGCATTTTCAATTTCAGTCACCATTTTCCTGAAAGAAAGATCCAGCTCAGTTAGCTCATCGGAGCCAGACATCGGCGCATGAAGGCGCTTTCTCTCCGCAAATCTTCGTGAATTATCAACGATTACTGCAATTCTGCTGGTGACGCCGCGGCTAAAAACAATCAACAAGAGAGTTGCTAAAAAAGCGTTACCGACTACAGAAATTTGGATCAACTGCTCAATTCGCCCTTGTAAACGCAATTTTTCGGATGTTGCTTGCATTTGCACTGATAGCTCGTTTTGCATTGCACTTAAGAGTTTTTGCTCAAGCTCAGATGCTTTATTCATGAAAGGCTTGAGCTGCTTGATCTGGTCGAGCAGGAAGCTCGAGTCACTATTCTCAAACTGGCTCTGCCTTTGAGAAAGCTCTGCAAGAGCCGCAGCGACCAAGGATAAGAGCGGCCTGCTGCGCTCGCTTTTGATGGGATCAAAATCAGTGAGCCTATGTAGCTCCTGCAATTTTTCCTGAGCAAGTTTGAGTTGAGTCCTGGACTTGTTTAAACTGCGATGGTCATGGGTAACGGCAAAGCCGGCTAATTGCCCGATACCGTCTGACAAAGCGAGGAAAACCACATTCATCGAATAGAGAACCTGACTCTCGTTACTTGCCTCTTCGGCTGCGGCAGCGGCCTCCGTGCGCAGATTCTGCAGACCATACATCAAAGCCACGTCTACCAGCAAAGGAGCAAGAACGAGAATCAATAGCTTATGCCAAATCTTTATCTTCACTGTCGCCTCCGTCGCTCTTCATTTCAGCGGCGCAAACATCTGCCTTTCATCATCAGAAACGACGCGTTCGCCTGTTCCTCCTCTTAGCACTATTTTGGGAAAGATTCGGTGAACCTCTTGCTTGCTGGCTGGATCCATAAGGCTTACTGGAACCAGGAGCACTTCCAGTGGTAAGCCCTTGAGCGCTCTTAAGCCGTTTATGGTAACGCCGGTGCCCTTCACTTCCAGTCGCCTCAAATGGTGCAGGGATTTAAGTGTGACTAGCGATTTGTCCGTGATTCTTTGATTCAGCGAGATATCCAGATACACCATCGCGGTGCATTTCGCAAATAACGGCAGTGTGCTGTCGTCCAGACTTGTTTGCCTGAGCTTGAGCGAATCGAGTTTTGGTATGTTTGCGAGGTCTTGAAAATATTTCGGGTCGAGCGGGCAATGATCTGTCTCAATATCTCTCAGGTTCGGACATGTCTGAAGCACTTTGAAGCATTTACCTTTTACCTCAGAAGCAAATGCAGAGATGCTCAAGAGTTTCGGCATCCCTTTAGCATACGCGAGCCCTGCATCGGTCGCATCCGATCTGTCGACATCAATTGAGATCAGATCTTTGAAGTGTGGAATTTCTTTCAGTGCATCGTCGCAGTGAATTTTGCTCGTGTCGTCCATTGAATAGAACGCGAATCGTAATCTTTCTATTCCGTGTGGAGATACCTGCCGCAGAAGTTCCGGGTGCATGAACGCTTCAGGATTGAAATCTACGAGAACGGTCTGACCTGGTTTTACTTGTAAAGTCACCGTGCCGACTGCATTACCGATGCGAGTAGATCTTCTCGCGACATCGCGACCGGATTCAATTCTATCTGCTGCCAGAAAGACACTTCCAATCGACTTTTCTGGAAACTTGAGCACTCTGGTCTCTATCTTTCCTTGCTCACCATAGCCGTTTGAAGCATAAGTGAGAGGGATTAAAAGACCTAGAAGGCACGAAGCAACAGTGAGGATCTGTCTAAATTCCATGCAGTGTTTTGGTCATGACTGACCAGCCCTCTGAGTACGCTTGATGATTAGGCGCATCAGCATCTGGGGCTTCACCAGCCCTCATAAAACCGTGACTGGCGTTTGTGTAGACTTTGGGAGAATAGCTTTTACCGGCTTTTTTCATACGCTCTGTGGTGTCTTCTATGGTGCTTGTTACACGAGCATCCTTTTCGCCATAAAATCCATAGACAGGGGCCTTGATTTTGTCCAGCTCAAGCAAGCTAGCATCCGGTGTGCCATAGAAAACGAAGCCGCTTTTCAGACTCGGGTTTGTTTCCATTTCCAACCAGACCTGCGATCCACCCCAGCAAAAACCGGCAGTTGCTACTTTACCGTTCGCGGATGGAAGGTGTGACACATAAGTCGAGACCGCTGAAAGATCTGCAGATATTTGATTGCGAGGAAGGTCGTGCACAGCCTTTCGAACGTCGTCTACACTTTTATATTTTGATGTTTCTTCGCCAGCTTTTCCAGAAAGTAGATCCGGCGCTATAGCGATAAATCCTTCAGCCGCTAGCTCATCGCATACCTCTCTCACCCAATCGCTCATTCCGAATATTTCGTGAACGACGACAACTGAAGTTGCTTTCTCTTTAACTTCCGGGTATGCGATGAAACATTTTAACTTGCGGTCACCTTGCTGAACGTCAACCCATTCCAGATGGCGGGGCGATTTTTCCAGTTTTGCCTTTGCCCATTCTTGTGCTTCAGCCTTGTTACACGCTAACAGGCACAGAAGTGATGTGAGTACAATCGCTGGCTTTTTCAAGGGAGACCTCAAGATGAAACAGTGCCGTGTCTGAGCATTCTACCAAGAAGACACGTGAAGCGTTTCACAGTGCTCAAACAGGAGATTGAGCTTGTTTGTCAAAGTGAAATTTGGAATCTCAGCGTTGCCTGGCGCAACTTTGACTGATGATGCCTTCAGAACGCGAACGAGAAAGTTGCTTAAGCAATGCGCTTTGAAAATTGTGGTGCCGCAACAGTGCGATAAAGAACTGCTGGAACACTCAAGATCAGCATTTTTAGATCGTCGTGCAAAGATGATCGACAAACAGCGTTCGGAAAACCCGAGCATTAACCACACTGACGCCTGTCGCAGAGCCATTTATTACCTTGGAATAGATCAAACTGATACTTCCTGGGAAATCGGTCATACAAATTAATCTGAACTCAAGAAACTATCAATGACTGTATGTGCCAGTGATACGTTCGGTCTCCGGCATGGGGCTAATTGTCAAGCGCTAATCCTGATATATTCTTGATTTATCAGCTCCTATAATCTGGGTCCGTAGAGTTCAGGATTGAAAATGAATAAGAAATTGCTTGGCGCTGTGCTATTCAGCAGCCTGATGCTGCATGCTGCGCTTCCGGTTTTTGCGCAAGATCCTAAGATGAGTCTCGTGCAAGCCGTCGCCGAGCCTCAAGCAAACTCACAAGAATTTCCGACGCAAATTTTGCGAACTGGTGTCAACATCACCAAGATTCAAGTTTCGCCTAATAGTATTCAGGTTGCCGATGATATGCAGTTGACGCCAGTGTTGCAGCGTATTCAGTCTTTGCGATCTCGAATCGATGCGAGTGGTGCCTCGCCTGATCGTTCAGAAGCACGCCTGGATTTGATGGAAGCGAAACAGCAAGCGATGTTGCTTCTTGAACGAGCAAATTTTGAAATCGATTACACGATGGCAGAAATCGCCGCTGAGCAAAATATTTATAACGAAATTTTGGGAAAATTCACATCTGATCGCGACAAGCTTTTGACCAAGGTCAATGCGACCAGTTTTATTACTAACGGTATTCTGTGGGCTGTTTGTGAAGGACTTGATATTCCAACTAATAAGCATCCTAATTTCTCTACGTCATCGGGCACCATAGGTATACTTGCCGGGGTAGTGCCATCTATTGCTTCGATGTATACGCTCAAAGCCATCAACGGCAAGAAGAAAACTTCGGAAGTCGAGCCCAACATGCTCGCGAAATTATTCGGTTATCCAGTGAATCAGGACATCGAATATCCAGTTTCTGTATGGCGCTTTTTAAATCAGACGCCGGCTGATGAACCGAAAGCAAAAACCAGGCACGATCAGCTTGTTGACCGCTGGATCAAGGATTCCAACATTCCTAATTTCACCAGTCGTGATAACAAAGAACAACTTGATGTGCTCACCGCTAGCGTGGCACAAAAGAAAGGATTGACTATTTCAACTTTGAGCACCAGGCAAGTCATGTTGCAACAATTGAGCGCTGAGGTGCTTAAGATGAAGCGCATGTTGTTGGAGCTAGCCATGGCAGTACAGGGAGAAAAGCAACTGGTGGCTTCGGCTCCCTCGCTCGAGCGATCTCCGCTTTCCTCAGTACCTGCAGCAACAACCCACTGAAAGGTTCGAAGCCCGCCTGACCTCGAGGTCGACGGGCTTCTCTCTTAAGCTATCAAGTACAGCGGTCGTGCTTTAGTAGTGCAAGTTGTCCCCGCTTCAGTGCAGCTGGTCGCGGCTAGTTAAGTGGTCGTGCTTTAGCGTCTGAACCGGGTGCTGGCGGTCTCGCCCCTCCAAACGCAGGACGGGGCGCCATAACTCCTGGTCCAACCGGATTCCGCATGTCCATTTCCAGCAAGTGGTGCCGGATAACCTGCCGCTGTTCTGGGGTGAAGATGTCATGCAGGTCAAGCATCATTTGCACTCGCTCGTTTGCTTGTTCCGCTTCGAGAGCATTGATTTTGCTCTGTGTGGCGAGTATAGAAGGCTTGTCAACATTGGAAGTAGAAAGTGTGTCAAAAATCTGGCGGTGTAACTTGTGGATCTCTAACGCACGAGCGCCTCGCGAGTCCTCGAATTTTGACTTAATAGAGTGCATCCGCTCTAGCTGGTCATCTGTGAATTTCGGGGGCTTTTCTTCATCTAGCTGGGTGCTTGTCATCGAGACCTGCCTGACCGCAACTGCAGTGTCTGCAATTGCTGCGCTGGAGACGGAAGCCATACATCCGCAGAGTAATAACCAGAGAGCCCTATTTTTCATATGTTCCTCATTGATGGTGTGCGTATCATGACTGAATCAAAGAATCATTTGGTTAAATTTTGATGAGCCACGGTCCGTATATTGTAAAGACCGGTATATCTATTTTGTAGGTCCGTGGACCGTGGGTCTAATTAGCAGGTTAAGCTTACTATTAGGAGTTCTTCCGGAGTTGGCAGGAGCTCTTCCAGCGGAACAAAGCAATTTCCCCGTCGACCAGAGATCTGAGACTATCATTATTTAGCTCAGCCCATAAAATTTCAAGTTCGACGTGATAAAGGATGTGAGAATGCCTTTGACTGGGTCTTATGTAATTCGAAGAGCAGCTACCTTCTCTCTACCTACCATGATGCTACTGGTGGTGCTTGCATCAAGCTGGTGTGTGTCGCAGGCTTATGCAGCCCGCCCTATAAGTTCGCAGATTGAGACCGAGGGACCCCCTGAGGCTGGAACATATTCGATAAAAACTGTAAAGGGTACTCGTTGCACCAGCGGCGGTACCATGCAATCGTATACGATCTACCTGCCTGATTCCAAGGAGGCTCAGGGACCTTTTCCGACAGTGATGTTGATACATGGCTTTCTCATGACAGGTGAGCAACATCGCAATAACGCCGAATATATGGCGAAGCATGGCTTTATAGTCCTTACACCCGATATCTCAAAATGGCTCTGGGGCGACGATAAGCGAACCCGTAACGTCGATGACCTTGTGGACGATCTGGCGTGGCTGACCGGTAAAAAAGGTGACCAGCCAGAATGTGTAAGAGGGCTTGTAGATTCGAGCAGAGTTGGAGTCGCGGGAAACAGTTCAGGTGGTGCCGCAGCACTGGAGCTCGCATTGCAGGCACAGAAAATTAATATTCCGGTGCACGCATTGGTATCGCTGGATGGTGTTCCATGGGACAGAACGCTCGAGCACTTACACGAGCTGGCACCAATCAAGCTGCTAACTTTAAGAGCTGAGCCCTGTATTTGTAATTATCATGCTCGTATGCTCAAGTTTCTTTCTAGTTTGTCCTTTCCCTACGAAGACGTAAAGGTCAACGGTGCAAGGCACTGTGATGTCGAAAACCCTACGACGCTTGGATGCTTTTCGATATGCGGTAAATCAGATGCTGAACATCGCGTGGTTTTTCAAAACCTTTTGTATTTGTATTTTCGCGATCAGCTGAGTGCGCCGAAAGTTGGTACAACTGAGAAAAGCTTTGAATCTTACATCTCCGAGTTGCAGTCGGAGAAGAAAGTCGTGAAAGAAATGAATTATCCCGAGCAGCACAAAGACATCGTGGGCTCGTTGGCAGATCGGTAACATGTTTAGAAACTTGTCTTTGCCGGTGTATGCTTGAAATCCTTATGAATCAAGCAATCTGGGAACTTAAGCTCGATTGATTAAGGTCGGCTTATAGACGTCGGGTGAGATTGGCGCATAATGCACAAGCTTTGACACCGTAATGCTGCGGCATCTGAATGCGTCAATAAGCTGCAACGGAAACCCCTAATCGTGCGTTGACCGATGCGTCACTGGAATCCTTGAGTTTTAGCACAGCTATTTTCTGGAGTGGCTTTTCAATGATTTTGGAAAATCTGGTAATTTCATTTTTTGCGACAGCTATTACGGCTCTGGTGATATTCAAGTTGGCTACTCTGCGGCCTAAAGCTCATAAGGGTGAATTGGCACACGGCTATTGGGGAAATTACACGAAAACGGAAGTTTCGCCTCAACCAGCTGCAGAGAGCTAAGTCATTCCCGATTTCCTGACATCGAGAGAATTTAGCTAGTTTCGTAAAGCTACTCTAGCCTTAACGTCTATTCCAGACTATTTTGAACTGCAACTGCTGAACAAGAACCAGTAGTTGAACAGGGACTAATCTGAAGGACAGACCTTCATGGCTGACGTCGTAAATTCCTCCAGCAAAGCAACTTCTTCACGACCTGAGGAAGGTAATCTCGCGCATCTCCCGGCTGGAACTGAATCGACGGCCGAAAAGGACGCCGCGAAGACTCCGGGTGATCCGGTTCGAGAGGCATATGAGAAGGCTCAGCAGAACTTTCAAGCAGAACTGGGAAAGTATTGGGGCGGAGTTGATAAGGCTAAGCAGGCACATCAAAAAGTAACTCAGTTTCCACCTTTTTATCAGGGACCACCGAAACCGTCTAACTACGACCCACCCAAAGCACCGAGTACTTTGCCTAGCGTAGACGACATGCTTCATTCGTGGAGTTCTTTTGGTCCTGTAGCTACTGGCAAAAATGATCTGTCTGCTTTACAGTCTTTGAGAGTCGAGACAGACAATACGTTGAGTCCTGACGGTCAAACGATTTCAAGCAAGTTACTCAGGCTGCGAGATGAGCCAACTGAAAGTGAGTTTAAACGAGCCTATGCGCGTGAGGCGATCAATATTGGTGCCAAGTATGGTTTGAATAAGGCAGACACTCAAAACATAGTTCAGAACATTTACGCTTTCGAATGTGGTGGGCGCGGAACGGCGGATATGCTTTCTGGCGTTCCAATGGGTTTGACTGCACCAGATGCGCCAGGAACGCAGACGAATGAAGAGAAGCGCAGAGACATCCATCCGCTATCGACGGCGATTGGCTACAATCAGATACTGATGGCCACAAGCTTGAAATTTATCGATGGCTCCACAGCAATAAACGACAGATTGTTCGAGCTAGCTAAATCCGACCCCTCACGAGCGAACCTCATTACTGAAAAGGCTCGGGTTTTGGCGGACGCACAAAAGGTTGTACATCAAGAGTTGCTTGAGTTTGCTAAAGCCGATCCTGGTAAGTATTTAGATGCTTCTGGGAAACCGAATTATACGCTATATACTGATTTTGCTCGTTCCAGTGCAAAGACAGACTCCGGCTTTACTGGAAGGCAGGTGACCAGTGCATTGCAGTCGTTGAACCTTGATCGCGATATTGGTCCTGTATTGCAAGCACAGCAGCTAAACGAGATCATCGAGCAAGGCTTGCAGCCTGACTTCAAGGCAGCATTGCAACTTAAGAGTGTCGATGATGCAGCAGCAGCTCATGCCTTTGATGCTTTAACTGAGACAGCCAAAAACGCAGCGATTCAAGAATTGCTTGACCGTGTTGCACCTTTTGTTGGCGACTCAGTTAATGCTGCATCTAATACTGCGTCTAATGTCGGATCTCATGTTGGTCACGCCACATTGTCGACGTCGGCTGCTGGAGCCCCTACCGTTCGAGAGATTCTTTCACAAGCGTTGACCGCTTACAGCAAGAACGACACCACACCATTGACTGTTGCTTCGCTTGGACAGGCGGCTTACGATCGTCTCAATAACAGCATTATCGGATTTAAAAAATATGGAGATGTGACAGGACCTCTTTCGCCCGAAGCTGCCGCACTTGTAGATAAGTTAGGTTTTGCACAGATGAAAGGTTCTTCTGTGGAAGGGTATTTGCCAGCAGCCATTGAGCTAGCCAATCTTGCAGGAGCCAACAGTGCTGACGATATGCTCAAGCACGAAAATTCAGCATATCCGACTGTGAATTTTTTCGATAGAGGTGGGTATCAGTCGAATGGTATTGCCAACGGACGTACCGCAGATGAGCTTTTAAAGGCTATCTACCGTAATATGCATGGGCGAAATGGCGCTCTAAGTAATTATGGAATTGCCGATATGATTAAGGCTTTTGATTCGCAATAAAGCAAATCATCAACTGTTCTGAAATATCAGGCAATAGCTGTGATCATAGCCGTAGCCATAACTCTCTTGCCAGGTAATTACTACTTCTCCATTGAAACGCAGCACGTCCGATAGTGCCCGCGCGACATCCCAGGCGAGCAGCGTTAGTAAGTTGTTTTCATGCTTTAAATTAGACACCTCTACTACTACGTGGGCGCCTGGATTCAGCTTCTCCTTGAGTTGCCGATAGATGTCTTGAAGGTCTCGCAGGTATTGTTCGTAACCTGCACCTTCCGTCGAATAAGCAGTAAAGGGATTTTCCGTGTGATGCTTCCCCATGTATGGTGGCGAGGTTATAGAGAAATCGAATTTTGGCAGGGACATATCGTGCAGTTTTTTAGAGTCACCAAGAATTGCTCTCTCGGGAGCCTTCAGAATTGTCTGAACGTATTTCCAACGATTGGAATCGAATTCGATTCCGTAAGCTTTTCTATTCATGCGCTCTGCAACGAGTAGGGTGGTTCCATACCCCATAAATGGGTCTAAGACAATATCGCCTTCCTCTGTAAACTCGCCAAGAAAATGCTCGACGAGGTCTTCTGTATATCGGACGTCTTCGCTGGCAAATTCAGGAGGAAGGGCTCTTTTGTGAGTATTCGTCAAATTGAGGAAAGTCTTCACTTGTAGCACTCCTGGCAACTCTTAAATCGCGATCATAACATGAGGCCAAAAGCGCTTTGAGCCTCGCAGCTGAAGCTCTTGGCTTCTGCTGCTGATTTGTAATGTTCATGACTGTCGGGAACAAACGTGGATGAGTAAACGTTCTATACGAATATGAATCCTGCTACCTTACTGATAATCGAAGATAACCTGGCTCAGCAGTTGGTTTATAGGCAGCTGTGTGAAATCTTCGATTGTGCTGCTGTCTTTTGCTCGTCCGGCGAGGATGCCCTGGAAGCGGTTGCTCTGGCGCGATATGCCGCTGTGCTAGTTGATTTGAAATTGCCGGGGATAGATGGAGTGGAGACGGTTCGCCGCTTACGGCAGTTTGAAGGGATAACAGGTCATCGCACCTCAATCATCGCCCTGACCGCCAGTAATCGAGCGGAAGACGAAAAGGCTTTACGACACGCTGGAGTCGACGACTTCATGACCAAGCCCTTCGTTATCGATGATTTCAGAAAGCTTCTTTTGAGACAGATCTATAACTCTGAGCGGCCAAACCTCAAACTTTTGATGATACCTAATAATGCGCAGCGATCAGTTGGCTATTAATTCCATATTCTTTCTGGAAGATTGTTGACGTTACTCTGTTCTGAAAAAAACATGTTCTGAGAAACCTCCTTAATTAGGAAATTCGTTTTTTTTGCATGTCCTGCTGAAGATGGCTTCTATGACTGGCTCAACGAGCTTCATATGATTGCTTTTTTTAGTGAGCGCAAAAAATACTTCGGGAAAATTACGTGCTGCGCTGTCAACTAATTGCTAGCGGCGGATAGATGCAGTCGAAAGCAACGAAGAGCAACTTGTTTGATTCTTTGAAGCATAAATCCAAAAGAGTGAGGGTTACATAATGGCTCAATCCAGTGAGAACACTAAGCTTGATGCGGCGTCTACTGAGAAGGTTGCTAAAGGTGATTCAGGAGATCATGGTGCTGTTGCAAAGCAAAGCCTCGAAAAAATGCAGAAGGATTCCTCATACGAAAATAATGTGAAACTTGGTCCTAACGTTAGCAGCATCCTATCTCAGCTTGATCCATCAAGTCCAGAGAGTACAAAAAAGGCAGAGAGTGCTCTTGATTCGAAGGTGTCCGGACTTCTTCCAAAGGACGATCAAAACTTACTCAAGTCTATGAACCATGCAATCGTGGAGGGCGATTCGAAGGCTCTTGGTGCGGCAATTGCTTCCATGAAAGATGACCCGGCGAAGTTGAAGAGCTACGTCGATGAACTACAGAAAAATCTCAATCAAGCTGATGCAGGCGTGAATGTTACCGTCACAAAAGATGGAAATGTAGTCGTCTATAAACAAGACGATACAGCAGGCGTTCAGTACGATGGAAAAACGGGAGCCGCATCGGTTGTTCCGCTAGAACATCAGGACGGCAACGTAATTTTGGGTCAAGGTGAAGTGTTGAACAAGACGCCCGAAGATGTATCGAAGGATATTGGTTTATCTGCTCGTGAGGGAATTTTGGGCTTGAGTTTGAAATTTCCGACACTGTTTCCTACTGAGCCTCCATTTCCTTCACAACAAATACCAGGATCAGGACAGCCTTTCCCGGATTGGCCCGGACCAGGTCATCCGCTACCTCCTGATGGAAATCCACGGCCTGACCCGCTACCTCCTGATTTCCGCCCTGATTATCCGCGGCCTGGTTTCCCTTCTCCAGATCAGCAAGGAGGTAGTCCTGACGGACCCACTTCGGATAATGGGAAACCTCACGAAACCTTCCTTCCAGTATTTCCAAAACCAACACACAGGCCAGATGTAGATAAAAATCACACAGCATACAAGCCAGACCCAGCTTGGCTCGTACATAATCCTCTGTCTGCACCAAAGGTTGATCCCAAAAAGATCACCAATACCACATCAAATAGAAAGCCTGATCCAATCGAAACACTAGAGTAAAACTGAACGCAGCTGAAATCTGCAACAAACAGAAGAAGCGCCTGAGCGAATTGTCTCAGGCGCATTTCTTTTTTGTAGCTGAGAGTTGTCTAAGTTTTCGACGCGATTTTGTCGGCACCGTCTGATTGAGAGCACATCTTAAAAATTCTGATTAGCTCGTCGACGACGCGTGATAATTCAAATGGAAACAATGTTTTTCCGTGCAGTATATGTTGCTGGATGAAAATCATGCGGATTAAAAAGAGTTTTTGAAAAAAGTTCGTCAACTGCAAAGGTGGAAAGATGAAAAAAGATTATTCCGAACAGCTGCCAGAAAACACCAGAAAACAATATAGTTTCTTTGATATGGCTCGCTCCAGCATTGCCGATGTTCCGTTGAAGTTCGGAAATCTCGCCGATATCCAAGCTTACTGGTTGCGCACCTTCGTCGATGGTGGCATGGGAGCTTTGTAAAGACTACCGTGCAGGCAAGGCGCGATCCCCTCAGGCGCGCCTCGCCCGGGCAACTTCTTCGGATTCCAAACGGAAGAAAAGACTACTAGACCAACGGTGTGCTGGAAGAGTGGACTGAATTCAAGGACTTGAAGCGAGTGAGCATGTTGGCGCAATCACTGTATTCGTCCGGTTCGTCGTTGAAATAATCGGAGGGCTTTTGCATGACGAGCGTCGAAAACCCTGCTAGCACGGCTCCAGGCGCGTCTAAAGTTGAGGATAGTAATATAAAGAGCACCAAGACACAAAGCGACAGCAAGAAGAAACCTCTCAAACCGCTTGTCTTTATTATTATCGTTATCGTGATGCTAGTAATCGGCGCCTTTGTTGTCTTTCAAATTTTTCGCAATCGGACCGAGGGAAAGCCAGGCTGGCTCCGGATTAGCGGACGAATCGAAGGTTACGAAGTAAATGTCGGCGCCAAAATCGCTGGACGAGTAGAGTTCATATCAAATCGCGAAGGTGAAGAAGTTAAGTTTGGGCAACCGCTCGTAAAATTGAGCGACGAGGATATCCAGGCGCAGCTCAGAGGCGCTAAGGCTCGCTATCAAGAAACTTTACAGTCGGTGCATGAAGCTGAAGAGCTAGTAAAAGTTTCGAAGGAACAGGTCGAGCAATCGAAATTAAACGTAAGCCAAGCGCGTGAAGATGCCCGGGGTCGAATTGAGCAGGCCGCTGCCAATGTCGCTGCGCAGAAAGCTCAATTCAGCCAAGCTATTGCCAATGAGGTGCAGAGCAAGGCTGACTTAGAACTGGCTCGCATACGCAAGCACCGCTACGACGAATTGGTTGTGAAAGGTGCGGTAACCCAAGACGAAGATGATCAGGCGCACAGCACCTTCGACGGTACCACAGCTACGGTTGATGCAAGGCACGAGGCCGTGGTGTCAGCCGCGCGGCAGGTGACCAGCGCCGAGGCTGCCCTGTTGCAAGCCAAAAGCAACAGCCTGAACCCGCCAATTCGATTGAGCCAGCAAGCGGCCAATAGTCGCACCGTGGTTCAGAATGAAGCGGCTTTGAATCGAGCGAAGCAGTCCGTAAAAAACGCCCAATCTTCGATCGAAGAGACCGAGGCGAACATTGCATATCTAAACATCGATAGTCCTATTCACGGAGTCGTTACAGCCCGCACCGTTGAACCAGGCGCGGTGGTCGCGGCCGGTCAAACGGTAATTTCGCTTATCAACCTTGATACGGTGTTTCTGCGAGCATATGTTCCGGACAGCGAAATTGGAAAAGTGAGGCTCAACCAACGCGCGTTGGTTTACTATGACTCCAACCCGCACCACGGAGTGTCTGGAAAGGTTATCGAAATTGATCCCAAAGCAAGCTTCACTCCAGAGAACATCTACTTTAGGGACGATCGTGTCAAGCAAGTGTTTGGCATTAAGATTCTGATTGATAATCCATCCAACTATGCCAAACCAGGCATGCCTGCCGATGCAGACATAGATATAAGTGCCGATTCAGGAGCGAAAAAATAATTGAATGCGATCGTCGAGTC
>Ga0182030_10011023_pt1 | contig 18272 bp, 19 predicted proteins | sample 812S3MmetaG_FD_121299 | JGI IMG/M metagenome (GOLD analysis project Ga0182030, IMG submission 121299) | Permafrost microbial communities from Stordalen Mire, Sweden - 812S3M metaG (Illumina Assembly) | ecosystem: Environmental > Terrestrial > Soil > Wetlands > Permafrost | place: Sweden...
CAGGGCTGTATAAAATTAATTTCATATACACAGGGCTGACACCCTGTGCTGATATATTACGCCGCTTTCAGGGCTTAATACAAAACAGCCAACCCGCCTTTGCCCAATGGTTGCTCCTGTATTCCCCTTCTCTTTTTTTCAAAGAGAGGGGGGTGTCTGTAGGACGGGGGTGAGTTTGTATTTTGTATTAAGTCTCCCCTTCGGGGTGGTTTGGAAGGGCCACCGTTGTTCCAGGCCTTCCCCCACAGGTGGGCAACCATGTCCATAAAAACAAATGCAAGCCCACGGCTTGCATTCTATTTAGTATTTGCATAAAGTCTCCCCCCTTCGGGGGAGATTTAGAGGGGGCTGGGGCTTTATTTGTTAGACTCCTTTAAGTAATGATCCAGCGCCACCATAATGGTAAGCGTGTGGCCCAGTGGCGCCATTAAATGCAGGGTTAAACCTTTATCCAATACCGAATCAGCTGTTATTTTTCCGTAAGCGGCTATGCGCAATTTACCCTGCTCAAATTTAGGATAGTTATGAAACAGCGCATTAATGCCTGTAGGGCTGAAAAGAAGCAGCATATCAAATTTATGCGGATCTGTGGCTGTAAGGTCAACCGGGGCGGTTTTATACATTACACCTTCTACATAATTAAATCCGTTAGCCGCCATAAATGCAGGTATCTCGTCTTTCTTGGTTTCTGCACAGATATATAAAAACCTGGTGGCCTCTTTATGCTTTATCAGCAGCATGCGTAACTCCTTGTTATTATTCATGTCTCCGTAAAATACTTTGCGCTTTCTGTACTGGGTGTACTTCTGCAAATACAGCGCAATGGCTTCGCTGGTACAAAAGTACTTGGTCTCCTGGCTCATCTTTACGCGCAACTCATCACATATTCTGAAGAAATGGTCAATGGCATTACGGCTTGTAAAAACAATGCCGCTGTAATCGTTTAGTACTATCCTTTGTTTTCTGAAATCTTTTCCGGCAACGCCTTCCACTTTTACAAACGGAACAAACGTAAACTTCATTTTGTATTTTACTTCCAGGTCGTAGTAAATAGATTTAGGGCCCTCGGGTTGAGGTTGGGCAACCAATATGGTTTTTACTTTTGTTTTAGGCGCCTTGGATATAAGTTCGGCGTAATTCCTTTCAGGGCGGTGGGGAATAATGATTTGCGGTTTACCTGACTGGGGCTTGGGCAAAAAAGAAGCAGTACTCTTTTCAGGTGATATCACATCAGCCTTCTTTTTAAGAGTACTGCTACTGTTGGATGTTTTGCTGCCTGAATTTACCCGCTTTGATTTCTCAACGGGCTTTCTGGCAGCAGGTTTCTTTGATGCAGCTTTTTTAATTACTTTTTTTTTGCTGCTTTCTTAGCTGCTTTTTTAGGAGCGGCTTTCTTAGCTGCTTTTTTTGGAGCAGCTTTCTTTTTTGTTGCCATGGTTAGGTAATTGTTTTGGTTAACAATTTAAACAGTAAAAATATCGTTGATATTTCTACAACACAAACATAAATAAAAAAATGATACACGTTGCTGTACAATAATTTGTATGCTGTGGATAACCCCCGCCAAATGAAGATTGCAAGCATGCAAACAAAAATTAAAATTGTGATAACAAAAACAAAATTGAAAAACTTTTGTGGTGCTGTATAAAATATAAATAACGCGGGAAGCAGCGTCAATCCTATGGTTTTACACACAATAGTAAAATTGAAAATATATTCTTCGCATGCATCACTCACTTCAAACAACACACCAATAAGCTTAACTACAGCTATCTTCCCCAGATAAAAAAATGTGAATAAAAAATTCATGAAAAGTATAGAATAGAAACTTTCAAGCGTTGAAACATGAAAGTAGTGCACCAAAATAAACCGTACATACAAACTCATCACCACAATAAAATTCAGGTTCAGTACGATTGCAGAGAAAGAAAACTCCTTTGATTGCGTCCTGAATATCTGTTGCGCCAGGTTCTGATTGCTTACCGCCTGCACCAGTTCCTCCACATCTTTTCCGAATGCGGTTTTAAGATACGTAAGCGCGGCAAGCAGCATAACAAGCAAAACAAATACCCAAACATTCTTCTCAGACTGATGCAACTGCTCAATATCGTTCACAACTGTTTTGTTTCCATTCAGTAAAACAGATTGGCTGTCGGCCATAGCGGCATATCCTTTTACCTCAACTGAATCTGATTTGGTTAAAGTATCCGATGCCGTGTTTAGTGCCACTGAATCACCTGTCTGCGCATGCAGGCATATCGTGGAAAGAATAAAAAAGAAGACAGTCAAAAATTTCTGCAGCAACTAAAAATAATTTACGTAACCAAAATGAATTTTAGCCGAGTTAAAGGTGAACTTGTTTCCCAGCTGCGTTCCCATAGCATAAGTAATTCCAAAAACCCCGGCCTTTGTTTCTATAGCCGCACTTACCCCAAAGCCATAAGGGTAATCAAATCCCTTACGGGTAACTGAGTTTTGGACTAAAGCTGCATTAAAGAACGCCCCGAAAAAAGAATTCTTTGAAAGCAGAAAGCGATATTCAACATTGCCCATAGCGTAATATGGCGTAAAGATAGACTGATCATCAAAACCCCGAAGTGAATTTATACCACCCAACCTGTACATTTCGTTCTGAAAAATGTTCGGTGCGTAAAAGTATTTGCCGTCGAAGTTTGTTTTTATGGTATGGCGCGCCGCCAGTTTCCAGTATTTTTCAACGGTAAGGCCAAGGCTGAATTCAATGGTCTTCAGTTTTATTGAATCATACAGAAAGCTGAAATTTCCACCTGTTACTTCATCATATAATCCCGTAATGCCACTGTTCTCTCTTATGTTGCGTATACCCACTGCGCCATTTACGGTAAGGGTATAACCCGAGGTTGGGTTAAACCGGTAATCCAGGCGCTGGGTAAAATATTCAAGCGCAAAGTCGTTACTCATTAAATCTATGTCGGGCGGCAAGGCGCGGTTTTGAATAATGTATGACGTATCAACGCTGGTAATAATGGTTATCTTCTGTTTAAGCGAGGCCCGTAAATAATCGCTTCCGGCCAATTGATACTGCAAACCATAATCGCCATTCACATCCACGTACGATGTGTCTGCTTTGTAAAGATTGAACTTGGCGCTAAGGCCCAGCGGCAGGCCCAGCAAGTAAGGATAGCTAAGTTTAATATCCAGCGTTTGTGTTTGAGGCTGTAGCTTTTGCCACTGCAGGTAAATGTCTTCGCCTAAACCAAAGGGGCTTAAAAGATGCAGTGTTACATCGCCGGTAACAAGTACTTTCTGCCCCGATGCGCCCGGCAAAAGCCCCAGCAGAAAATCAAACTGGCTGGACTTTTTTTCTTTTACAAACAGGTTCACTTTGGCTTTGCCATTTAAAAACTCTACCGTCCGGGGTTGTATGGCTTGTAAAAACTGCAACTCAGCCAGGCGTTGCGTAATTCGCTTAACCACCGTTTCATTATAAGGCTTGCCCGGCTTTATACCCAGGTAGCTTTTTAAAAAAGCTTTTTTAATGTGCGTTTTGCCAAGTATGTGTATAGTATCAAAACGTATTAGTTCGTGTTTATCCAAAAAAACCCTGGCAGTAAAAGCCATTCCACTTCTGCCAAAGCTATCCAACCTGACGCTTGCAAACGGGTAGCCCGTGTTTTCGCACTGTTGCAGTAATTTATCTTTTACCACTTCGGCATCGGTCATTTTTATTGCCTTGCCACTGGTTACAAAATATTTAACCCCGGCATCGCCAAGCAGCTTATCATCCACGTTGCCGTTCTTCAAAATAATGTTGTCTACCTTTTCGCCTACATATATATATAGTATAGCCCTTACAGTATCTGCAATGGCACTATCAACCGAACACGCCGCATAACCTGCAGTCCTTAATTTTAAAATCAGGTCGCGCGCTTCCTGCACTGCCTGCGCTGAATCTTTCACCTTCTCTTTATACGCAAAGCTTTTGGTAAAAAACTCTTTTGGCTGGTCCTGCGAAATTACGCTCACAGAATATTTGCCCTGGCCGAAAGAAACCATCAGCAACAGCATAAACATGATAAATAGAGTTACCCGCATTTTGAACAAAGTAAAGATAACGGTAAAGATGAACTCAAATTATACTTTTGTGTCCTCATCTCAAACCCTTCTCCAAAAGAGAAGGGCTTTAGAACCCTCTCCTTCGGAGAGGGCAGGGTGAGGATTAACTATGGCAGGCATCTACATTCACATCCCTTTCTGTAAGCAGGCTTGCCACTATTGTAATTTCTATTTCACCACCTCGCCGGGCAATAAAGATAAGTTTGTTGAAGCCCTGCTACACGAAATTGAACTAAGCAAAGATTACCTGGACGGCGAAAAGATTGAAACCCTGTATTTTGGCGGAGGTACCCCTTCCCTGCTTTCACAGCCAGAGTTGGTGGCTATTGTAAAAAAACTCCGAACCCACTACGACCTCAGCAATCTACAGGAATTTACACTTGAAGCAAACCCTGATGACCTGAACGCTGAGAAAATAAAAGAGCTAAGCGAACTACGTAGTTTAGGCTTCAACAGGTTCTCGATTGGTGTTCAGTCTTTTTTTGATGATGACTTAAAGTATATGAACCGGGCGCATAATTCGGATGAAGCCGCTACTTCTATTAAAAGAGTACAGGACGCCGGTTTTGAAAACATAACCATCGACCTGATTTACGGCACCCCCACTATGAATGATGAACGATGGCACAAAAACCTGGAAACAGCTTTTGCATTGAACATACCACACATTTCATCCTATGCACTTACCGTTGAACCCAAGACAAGCCTTGATAGAAAGATAAAGAAAGGAGAGCGATTAGCCGTTAGTGAAGAACAAGCGGCAAACCAGTTCAACATTTTGATGGAAGAGATGAAAAGGGCCGGCTACGGGCAATACGAGATTTCAAACTTCGCAAAGCCCGGTAAATATGCCATACACAATTCCAATTACTGGAGTGGCAAAAAATATCTGGGCCTCGGCCCCTCAGCACACTCATACAATAAAGTTGCCCGAAGGTGGAATGTGGCCAATAATATCAACTACATCCAATCCATCGCCGCCGGTATTATTCCTGCCGAAGAAGAAGTGCTAACCAAGGCCCAGCAGATAAACGAACGGATAATGACCTCTCTGCGTACCATGTGGGGATTGGATCTTTCAAACTTTGAGCCACAGGTTGCTGATTGGATAAAACAGGATTTAAGTGTTATTGAGCCATCGCATTTTACTTTAGTGAATGATGTATTAACCCTTACCAACGGAGGAAGGTTATTTGCCGATGCCATCGCCGCCTCTTTATTCGTTACCGAAGAACAATTTCTATAAATAGAATCCTTCTGAAAATGACCTGCACCGCATTCCTTGTATTACGTCTTTCCCCTCTCTTTTTTTCAAAGAGAGGGGTGTCCGCCGCGGCGGACGGGGTGAGTTTGTATTGACCATTTCGTGAAGAAGTCTAAATTCGCCGCAATAAAATGCAGTTTAACACAAAGGACACAAAGAAAAACAAAGCAAAGAGCACTAAGAATACAATTTCTTTTGTGCTCTTTTTATAAACCTTTGTGTGCTTTGTGTTAAACTGCATTTTCATTCTTAATTTTTAATCAGCTTCTACTCATGGCTATTATAAAAGCATTTAAAGGGGTTCGCCCAAAAACTGAATTGGCACAGCAGGTAGCTTCATTGCCTTATGATGTTATGAATACTGCAGAAGCGAAAGAAATGGCAAAAGGCAACCCTTATTCCTTTCTGCATGTAAGCCGCGCCGAAATTGATCTGCCTGTGGGAACAGATGAGCACTCGCAACAGGTTTATGACAAAGCCAAAGAGACTTTCTATAAAATGATATCCGATGGGGTACTGGCTCAGGACGGGCAACCTTTACTATATATATATGCGCAGGAAATGAATGGCCGTAAACAATTTGGCCTGGTAGCCTGCTCTTCCATCGACGACTACTTTAACGATGTTATAAAAAAGCACGAGTTAACCCGGCCCGAAAAAGAGCAGGACCGCATTGAACACATGCAAACTTTACAGGCGCATGTGGGGCCCATTTTCCTCACCTATCCTAAAAACAACGATATTGATGCTATCGTAGAAAATGTATTGGTGTACCAAAAACCAGTGTACGATTTTACGGCGGACGATAACATTCAACATACCGTTTGGGTAATCAGCGAAAGCGATGCAATAGAAAACATCCTCTCCATTTTCGCGCAGCAGATACCATATACTTATATAGCCGATGGCCACCACCGAACAGCTTCCGCTGCAAAGGTTGGTCAAAAAATGCGCGAACAAAACCCTGCACATACCGGCCAGGAGGAATACAATTTCTTTCTGTCAGTTTTGTTCCCTGATAACCAACTGGCCATCATGGATTACAACCGCGTGGTAAAAGATTTGAATGGAAATACCCCCGAAGGGTTTCTTCAAAAAGCGGGTCAGCATTTCTCAATCAGCAAAACCAGCAATAAAAAACCTGCACAGCTGCATCAAATTACAATGTATTTAGACGGTAGTTGGTATGAGCTGATTCCTAAAGAAGGAAGCTTTACAAACGACGCAGTAGGGGTACTCGATATTTCAATTTTACAAAACAACCTGCTAAGCCCCGTGTTAGGTATTGCAGACCCACGTACCGATAAGCGTATTGATTTTATAGGTGGTATCCGCGGTTTGGAGGAATTAGAAAGACGAGTTGACAGTGGCGAAATGAAAGTTGCCTTTGCCCTTTACCCGGTATCGCTTCAGCAATTAATGGATATAGCCAACAGCGGTAACATCATGCCCCCCAAATCAACCTGGTTTGAGCCTAAATTGCGCGATGGGTTGTTTTCGCATTTATTTTAAATTCCCAAAATGAATAATCTCACTGAATTCTGCACCACCTGGCTAAACTCCTGGACCGGCAACCAACCTGAAAAGCTTCTAACTTTCTATACCGAAGACGCCTTCTACTCCGACCCTGCTAACCGTCAGGGCCTAACAGGCCATCAACAACTCCTCCCCTATTTCAGCAAGCTGTTAAAGTATAACCCCAACTGGAAATGGAAAGCCCTCGAAATAATTGAAACCACCAAAGGCTTTACTTTAAAGTGGGAAGCCGAAATACCCGTTGGAGATAAAAGCATTGTTGAGCAGGGGCTTGACATAGTTGAATTACAAAACGGAAAAATAAGCCGCAATGAAGTTTATTTTGACAGGACGGCGTGGTTAAAATGTTCAGAACAGAAATAAAATTTTATTATGTATTCTTCTTCTCCGTAATGAAAAATCTATGATTTTTGTCCAAAAAAACAACATGAAAAACGTTCCCAATAACATGTCCTGCGATTCTAGCCTTTTGCCCGCCCACATCCATTATTACAGCCCATTTAACATCCTCACTGATATGCTTTGAAGCAGCAAACTCCGAATTAGCAGGAAAGTCGCTGTATATTTTTATTACCTCTTGTTGCAAAGCTTCGACGATATTCATCTGGCTAATGGCGTTGAGTTTTGCCATCATAGTTGATAAAAGTCCATCATTTTGCCAGTCCTCATAACTTTGGCCTGGCGGAATTTGCCTTACGTCAAAGTCTTTGAAACTAAAAACCACCTTAGGCAATTCTTCTTTACCTCCACGCTCCTCTCTGGTATTTTGAAGTCTTTTAAATGCCCCTTCGTTTTTAACCTTGAATTTGTCTTTACCGAACTTCTTGCTGCTCATTTACAAATTCGTTTAAAAATTTCTCAATATTACCAAAATAAGGGATGGCCCCGTACTTACCTATTAAATAATCCTTTTCAAAGGAGGCATCATTTCTTACACTAATTTCTTTATTAATTTTATACTCAACTAATGAGTATAAATCAGTAGCTCCGATCGGATTCTTTTCCGCAAACCAAATCTGATCTCGCCTAAACAAGTCTCCTCTCAATAAATTGGTGTCGTGAGACGCAAAAATGAGTTGGGCATTTTTTTTATTAATCTTTGACTCAAAAATCTTTAAGAGTTCAATCGTTAACTTTGTATGAAGTCGTGAATCTAATTCATCAACTATCAAAATTTTTCCGTTTTCAATTGTATCAAGCAAAGGTCCTAGCAACGCAAATAGTTTTTGAGTGCCTCTGGATTCAAGTCCAAAATCCATTGGAACATTTTCAATTATTGTGTTATCATTCCCATACTTTTTATGATAAGCATTAATTGTTATTTCCTTAGCATCGTCGGCACCTTTGATTTCTTTCTGTAGCTCCTCGAGCAATGAGGCTATTTTATCGCTTGTCTTCCCATTAGGCGCTATCTTAGAAGCAAACTCCGTAAAAACCTTTTCTTCGATTTTGATATCCTCTATTCCTAAATCAATTAACTTAATAAAATCAATTATCTTTTTCTTAAAATCTAATTCACTTTGAAACCTGCCAATTGTATATCCGGTTGTAGAATCTTCTAAACCGGAAATAATATTAATAGTTCGTTTAAACCATTTTTGAATTTTTGTTGCTTGCTCCCCGTTGAGTTGGGCAACTGTTGAAAGGAATAGAGCATTAGGCCTTGTCTTACTTTCAAGTCCTTTACCCTCCTTAAAGTTTCTTCCAAGGACATTAATATTCTGTTTCTCTCTGGTAAAAAAATTGCTTTCCTTAGTCCCCGTTTTTAAGTCTAGAACAAAAAGCCATTCCGCAGTAATATTTTCTTTTGTAACCTCAAAACCATAGCGATATCTGACATCATCAATAGCAAATATCATCTCAAAAGATGAAGGACTGTTTTCTGTCTCTGAACTTAATAAAAAAGGGATTACATCAATTTTATCGTCACCCTGACGATCATTAGAGGAATACAAAATGAAAGATCTGAAAAAACCAATGGCCGACAATAAATTACTTTTACCACTTCCATTCGCGCCGTATAGTACCGAACTTTTCAGATATTTATTCTTTTCACCAAAATCATAGAATACATTATTTAGGTCATTCCCCTCTCCCTCCAATTCCTTTACAGAATTTGACGCGAGCATGCTAAGCGTTATTGGATCTTTAATTGACAGGTAATTGCCAACACTAAATTCAATTATCATTTACATTATTTTGCCGCAAATATACGAAAAATTATTCCCACCATTAAAAAATTGTGATAAAATCACAAAAATCTAATACTTAAAGTCAATTTAATTCCTCAACCAGTTTTTTGAATCATATATTTGCATCTCTCAAATCTCTCAAAATGAAATTCGGAACCAAAGCAATACATGCAGGCTTAGAGCCTGACCCAACCACCGGGGCTATTATGACCCCCATTTATCAAACCTCAACGTATGTGCAGGAAAGCCCCGGCATCAATAAAGGATACGGTTATGCCCGCGGCAAAAACCCAACCCGCGTAGCGCTCGAAAAAAATATCGCTGCCCTTGAAGAAGGCAAACACGCCATCTGTTTCAGCAGTGGCATGGGCGCAACCGACGCGGTTATTAAGTTATTGCTGCCCGGCGACGAAGTAATTACCGGCGATGATTTATATGGCGGCTCGTACCGGATGTTTACCAAAATTTTTGCCAACTACGGCATTAAGTTCCACTTCATAAACCTGAGCGATGCTTCAAACATCGAGAAGTATGTAAACGAAAAAACAAAATTGCTTTGGGTTGAAACACCCACCAATCCCACTATGCAGATTGTAGATATAGCAGCCTGCTCTAAAATCGCCAAAAAGCATAACATCCTGCTTGCGGTTGATAATACCTTTGCATCCCCTTATTTACAAAATCCATTACTGTTGGGTGCCGATATTGTAATGCACTCTGTAACCAAATACTTAGGCGGCCACAGCGATGTAGTAATGGGTGCTTTAATTATGAACGATGATAAACTGCACGAACGTCTTTACTTCATACTAAACTCCTGTGGCGCTAACCCTGGCCCTATGGATTCATTCTTAGTACTGCGCGGCATAAAAACACTCCACATCAGAATGGAGCGCCACTGCTTTAATGGAAGAAAAATTGCGGAATTCCTTAAACCCCACCCCCGCATCGAAAAAATATACTGGCCAGGTTTTGAGGACCATCCCAACCATACCGTCGCCAAAAAGCAAATGAAGGACTTCGGCGGTATGATATCTATTGTTTTAAAAGGAGCATCACTAGAAGATACTTTCAAAATCGCCTCCTCGTTCAAAGTCTTTTCTTTAGCAGAGTCTTTAGGTGGTGTTGAATCGCTTATCAATCACCCATCCACCATGACCCACGCCTCTATACCCAAAGCCGAACGCGAACGTGTAGGCGTAGTAGATAACCTGCTTCGTTTAAGTGTGGGCATCGAAGATGTAGAAGATTTAATTGACGATTTAAAACAGGCGCTGGCATAACAAATACAAGCGGCGAAAATTAAATTTTCACCGCTTGTATTTTGCATTTTTCCTCTCTTTTTTCAAAGAGAGGGATGTCCGCAGGACAGGGTGAGTTTGTATTGGCCGTTTGCATTAAGCCTCCCCTTTCGGGGCAGGTTCGGAGGGGGCTATTACTTCGCAATCACAAACCTTATCGTCCTAATCTCATCCTGCTGTTTAATACGCGTAAAATAAACGCCGCCGGCCAATGCAGTCAGGTTAAACTCTTTAGTGCCGCTTACAATTTCATCCGCCATAATAACCCTGTCCAAAGCATCGGTAATTTGCACCACCCGGGTTACATTATCTGAGAAGGCAATAATAAATGTACCGTTGTTAGGGTTGGGATATAACTTAACATTCCATGCACTCTGCACATTGTTTATTCCAAGTGCATTTTCGTAATAAGCGGCGCTGGTATTTTTACAACCGTTAGGCCCGGTAATTTCAACCTGGTAATCTCCCGTTTGAGTGGTCACAAGGTTAATGCCGGTATCACCTGCAATAGCGCTTCCATTTAAAACCCATTGATAAGCCGGTGCCGCCGATGCCGTCAACGTATCGCCCGAAGCAACAATGTACGGCTCAAGCGGATTAGGCATTATATTCAGGGTTAACACTACCAGGCTATCGCAGCCGGTAGACGCAACTAAGGTATCATTATAAACACCGCTGTAAATCAATGTGTCGCCATTATAAGCGTAGCTGCTTCCCTGGCAAATGCTAACGCTTATATTATGTGGCACATCAGGGTTATAAGTTAACGTAAGTGTAATCACGCTATCGCAGCCAGACCCGTTAGTCAAAGTGTCTATGTAAGTACCTTCCAGCATTAGCTGTGTACCATTAAAGTTATAACTCCCCCCACGACAAACACTTTGACTTATGCTGCCGGTTAACACAGGCCTTACCAATAAATTAAACGTAACTATACTATCGCAGCCGCTTACCGAAGTAAGCGTATCCTTATGCGCACCTGAAATAGTGTAGGCCCTGCCATTAAAATAAGCGATGTCTCCGGTGCAGATTGTATCGCCAATAGTTGTTCTAACCGGAGCAATTACGGTAAGGGTTAGCGTGGTTATACTATCGCAACCGGTAGTAAAAGAAATGGCGGTATCAGCATAAGTACCGGAAACGGTTAAATTTTTGCCATTAAAATGTGCGGTATCGCCTGAACAGATGGTATCTGCAAGTGTTGCAGCCACCGGCGGTATAACGGTAAGGTTCAGGGTAACAATACTGTCGCATCCTGCGGCATTTACCAGGGTATCAGTATAAGTATTGGTTTGTGTATGGGCATAAGCGCCCACATAAAAAGTATCACCGCTGCAAATAGAAGTTGTAATTGTTGAATCGGTAATAAGGCATACCCCCTGCGCTGTGTAGGTGGTTAGCATAAAGACCCAAAATGCCAATACATATTTCAAGGGGGTAAAAACGCTGTTGTGCATACCGGCAGGTTTATAAATTGAAATATAATAGTTCCGAAGCAAACTTTATGCTTATTGTTTTGCCTATCCCGGTTACCCGCGGGTTAATAAAAAAAGAAAGGCGCCGATTATAATTTGCGCCCTTCCTTTTTAATCGTAAACTCATATTAAAGCACTACATCCTTCGCTTTAATATCTGCCTTCTGTTTAACTATGGCAAATGTTTCAGTATTCAATATCTTTCTAATTGCACCATAACGTAAAAATCTGAGGCGCGCATATTTTTTAAGGTCATCACTTTTCAGTTTGGCCATGTTAGCCGAAACGTCAAACACATTTTTAACTATCTGGTCGCGCACTGATTTATAATAATCTTCAAGCGTTTTCTGATCGTTGGCAGAAGGGGTTGACTGGCCTGTTACACTATCGGTAATCATAGTTACAAAAGGTGCGGATTTCATTACCTCATCAAAATTATCGGCAATATCCTTCAGCGCATTTAAAACCTTCACATTGTCATCTATAGCCTTAACTGTTGCGGCATCGTTTACATTATTGAAAAATATTTTTGCGCTATCCAGGTTAAAGTTTATCAGTTCGGCGTAGCCATTACTTTTATCGCTTAAAGTACTATTGCCTGCTTTATCATAAATGCGGGCAGCCAAACCATAGCTTCCTTTCTTCTGGCTTTCGGTAGCCAGCTTTTCAAGGGCGCCGTCGTCTTTTGATGTAGCATAGATGGCAGCAACCTTTACGTAATAGTTATCGGCATCATCATTTTTGTTTTGCGAATACAGGTAATCAGCATATTTCTTTATTCCATCTGCCGAATTGCCCTTTTCATATGCATCTATCGCCTTTGCGTATTCTTTTCGGTTAAAATAAATATCCCCGGCTTTCGTATCTCCTTCCGGCGTTTTCATGCGCAAATAAACTTCCGCGGCTTTATCTTCGCTCTCTCCGCCTTTATCAAAATATTCTTTGGCAATGGACTCTAACTTCACATCTGCGCCACCTAGTATATAAAAGTCAATGGCTTTATTATATCCGTCAATACCTTTACCGTAATATTTATCCCCTATGTTGCGGGCACCTTCTTTTAAGGCATCTGATTTTTTGTAATAATCCATCGCCTTGTTTATAGCCTTATTCTCAGCTTTTTCATCACCGTTAAAAGCAGTCTCAACATAGGCATCGGCAACTTTTTTAAATCCCGCTTTCTTATCTTCCTTGCTGGCAGTGCTGTACGAATTAGCCGCATTTACCAGGTCGCCTTTGTCAAGATAGGTGTCCCCCAAAATAATCGCAACCTCCTGTGTCTTTAAGCCGCCCTTCTGAAAATCTTCCCTTGCTGAATTAATTAATTCCTGGCGCTTGCTGGCATCCTTTTGTTCCATCGCTTTTGCAAGTGCTGCCTTTCCTTTATCTACCTCTTTGTTCTGCGCTGAAGCCGTACAAATAATAAGCAGCATCACTATACTGAGTGTAAGTATATTTCTTGTAATCCTTGATCCCATAGCCGGTTGTTTTGTTGGATAATTGTTTAAAGATAATATTTCGTGAAATAATACAAGAAAATGGAAAGAATTATTCTTTTAGCATACAATAATAGGCCGGTTTCCGGTGATTTTAATCAGATAAAAACCCGGTTTAAAAGATAAGCCGGCCTTTGTTGGCTTTAAAGTCCAAATTTGCCTGATAACCAGTTTAAAATTAAATCCAAATGCAATTTAACACAAAGTGCACAAAGGAAAATGCCAATACAAAGGCCACAAAGAGTATATTTCCTGGTGTTCTTTGTATTGAACTTTGTGCGCTTTGTGTTACCCTGCATTTCTTTTCTTTAGTTTTAAATCCGCTATTTGATTATGAAGAAAACTGCCCACGCTAACGATAAAATTCATGAGCTCCTGGAACAAAAATACATCGAGTTCAATGCCACCGCTTTTATTGAAAATGACCCCATTTCTATCCCCCATTCATTCTCCCAAAAACAAGATATCGAAATTATGGCTTTCTGGACCGCCATGCTCTCATGGGGCAACCGGAAATCCATTATAACCTCGGCAAAAAAACTGGCAGAATTAATGGACGGCGCGCCCCACCAGTTTATGCTCGGCCACCAGGAAAAAGACCTCAAAAAATTCCTTCAGTTTAAGCACCGCACCTTTAATACTACCGATACGCTTTATTTTATCGAATTCTTCAAAAACTACTATCAAAGCCACGACAGCCTGGAAGATGCCTTTTGTAACACCATGCCCAAAAATGCCCAAACCACAGAGCCTGGTTTGGTGGGTTTCCACAACCTCTTCTTTTCTCTGGATGATGCACCGCACCGTACTAAAAAACACATTGCTACCCCAGTCCGGAAATCTACTTGCAAGCGAATTAACATGTATCTTAGGTGGATGGTGCGTAAAGATAAAAGCGGGGTAGATTTTGGCCTCTGGAATAAGATAAAACCCGCCCAGTTATTATGCCCGCTTGATGTGCATGTTGACAGGGTTGGCCGCAAACTTGGTTTAATTAAACGCACCCAAACCGACTGGCAAACCGTTTTGGAACTAACCGAAAATTTACGCTCCTTCGACCCTCTCGACCCCGTTAAATACGACTTCGCATTATTTGGCATTGGGGTGTTGGATAAAGGCCATATAGACATACTTTCTAAAAAGCAAAAATGAAAACGGAAGATTTACAACAGGAACTTTTTGAATCGTTTGAAATTGACGGACAGTTATTGCCTGCCGTAACAAATGAGGAAGAAAAATTCCAGGCTTTCAGAAAGCTGCTGATTGAGCGGATTGAAGAACTGGCCGAAAAGAATATGGAGAAACTGATGTGGCTACTCTACCGTGTTGATGTGAATGAAAGAAAATTACACGCAACCTTAAAAGAAACCCCACCCGAAAACTTTGCACCAACCATTGCCGATATGATAATTGAACGGCAAATTCAAAAGGTAAAACTCCGCAAAGAATTTGAAGGAAACGAAACCGATTGGAATTTCGATATTTAAACATGGATGAGCATTAAATCATTTAGCCACAAAGGCACTAAGAAGCTGTTTAAAATTAAAGAAAAGAAATACCTGTTAACACAAAGAACACAAAGGTTAATACAAAGAACACCAAAAATATACTTCTTTGTGGCCTTTGTATTGGCATTTTCCTTCGTGCTCTTTGTGTTAAATTGCATTTGGATTTAATTTCAAACTGCTTCTAAGGCACAAAGTTCAATCCAAAGAAGACCAAAAATATAATCTTTGTGGCCTTTGTATTGGTATTTTCCTTTGTGCTCTTTGTGTTAAATTGCATTTGGATTTAATTTTAAACAGCTTCTTAGTGGCAGGAAGTAAACGAATTTTCAGAATTATGAACAGAGCAAATGACCCGCAATTAAAATCGTGGATTGAAGTAAAAACCGGCAGCGATTTCCCAATCCAAAACCTTCCATTCGGCATTTTTAAGACCGCAGAAAAATCACCCCGCGCAGGGGTAGCAATTGGTGAATATATTCTCGACCTTCCGGTAATTGCGAAGGCCGGCTTATTGGACCGTATCATGTTCGATAAAAAAGTGCTTTCGCAAAAAACATTAAATGATTTTATTGCCTTGGGCAAACCTGTTACCAATGCTGTGCGCGAAAGATTATCGGACCTTTTAAACATACAGAATAACGAATTGCAGGATATGCCTGAATTACAAAAACAAGCGCTTGTAAAACAAAGTGATGCACAAATGCTTTTGCCGGTTCATGTCCCCAACTACACCGATTTTTATTCAAGCCGCGAACACGCCACTAACGTAGGCACCATGTTCCGCGACCCTAAAAATGCTTTACTCCCTAACTGGCTGCGCTTGCCGGTAGGTTATCATGGCCGGGCATCTTCTATTGTAATTTCAGGCACTCCCATTCATCGCCCCAAAGGACAAACCAAAGCCGATGATGCAGAAAGCCCTTCTTTCGGCCCTTCTAAATTGCTCGACTTTGAATTGGAAATTGCTTTTGTTATTTCAAAAGAAACCGAACTGGGTAGTTCAGTTACAACCGCACAAGCAGAAGACCACATTTTCGGCCTTGTACTTTTCAACGATTGGAGCGCCCGCGACCTTCAAAAATGGGAGTATGTTCCGCTGGGCCCTTTCCTGGCAAAAAACTTTGGTTCCATTAGTTCGCCATGGATTGTGACCCTGGAAGCACTGGAACCATTTAAGGTTGAAACGCCCAAACAGGAGCCTGCAGTTTTGCCTTATCTGCAATTTGAAGGCCCTAAAAATTACGACATCCATTTAACTGTAGATATTGTAACCCGCAATGGTGTATGCAAAACCGTATCAAACAGTAACTATAAGTATATGTATTGGAACATGTGCCAGCAACTGGCGCACCATACCGTAAACGGTTGCAACATACAGGTTGGCGATATGTATGCCAGTGGTACCATCAGCGGCCCAACCCCCGATAGTTATGGCAGTATGCTTGAAATAAGCTGGCAAGGCAAAAACCCGGTTACCATGCCCGATGGGACTGAAAGAAGATTTATTTTGGATAATGATACAGTAGTTATAAAAGGATATTGCGAAAAAAATGGCGTCCGTATAGGATTTGGCGAATGCAGTGGTAAAATTTTACCAGCTTTGCCATAAAATACAACCATGCAATATTATCTCATCGTTCTGGTAGTTGTTACTATGGCCGCCGGTGCCCGCACGATGTTCGAAATAGCCTACCAGGGCATGGCGCTTGAGCATGACGCTGCACCCAATCCTGAAACCTATTTTTTAATTGCGGTTGCCTTTTGGTTTGTAATTATGATGATTGCCAATGTACTTATCATTACCAACAAAGGCCTGAAGTACAGAAATCCACTCATAGCTTTACTAAGCCTTGGCATTCTCTGTCCCATAATTTACATGCTTATCAATAGCAAGTAGTTTATTAAGTTTGTCAGATGCTAAAAATTAAACCCGGCGAAGTACCCGGTTCAAAATTACACGAGTATTTATTAAGCGCAGTTGCCCCAAGGCCTATTGCCTTTGTAAGCACTATAGATAAAGAAGGGAATGTTAACCTGGCCCCGTTTAGTTTCTTCAATGTGTTCGGTTCTAATCCGCCAACACTTATATTCTCGCCGGCCCGTTCGGGCAAAACCCTGCAAACCAAAAACACACACGATAATGTGCTTGAAGTGGACGAGTGCGTGGTAAACATTGCGCATTACGATATGCTGTATCAAATGAACCTGGCAGCTAATATGTATCCAAAAGGGGTGAATGAATTTACCAAATCGGGCTTAACACCGGTGGCGTCTGAAATAGTAAAACCACCGCGGGTAGCCGAAGCACATGTGCAAATGGAGTGTAAAGTAAAGCAGGTAATAGAAACCGGGCAGGGCGGCGGCGCAGGCAATCTGATTATTTGCGAAGTGGTAATGATGCACATTAACGAAAACGTGCTGGATGCCAACAAGAGCATAGACCCTTTTAAGATGAATTACATTGCCCGGATGAGTAAGCAATACTGGTGCCGCATTGGCGAAGAAAATATCTTTGAAGTACCCGCGTTCAGAATGGCAGATAACCTGGGCCTGGGTTTTGATGAACTACCCGAAGGCATCAGAAAATCAAAATATCTTTCAGGTAACGATATTGCCCAAATTGCCACCAGCGAACGCTTGCCTGAAGAAAAAGAATTGTTCGAAATGGGCCCGGTGCCCGAAGTAAAACTGCTGATTGATAAATACGGTAACGATTTTGAAGACTTCGAAAAAGAAATGCATTTATTGGCCAAACAGGAAATAGAACAAAGCAATATCTGGTTTGCCTTTAAAATACTGATGATAGTTGAACTAACCCGCGAATCACTCATTCAATAAACAAAACACCATGGCCGGCATCCGACTTTTTTTTGTCAAGAGTTTCCTTTCCCGGCTTAAAAACAGGGTTGATTACGACGACATCATGTTTGCCCGCAGGGGATTTGAAAGGGCTGCCGGCAGGTTTAATAAACCCCTGTCAGGTTTTACCCACCAGGCATGGACACTCGGTGACATGAAAGTAGAGTGGGTTACTCCCGAAGGGGCCAATGAAAAAAAGGTGTTGCTCTATTTTCACGGCGGAGGATATTCTACCGGCTCTATTAATACGCACCGCTCGCTGGTTTCGCAAATTATAAAGGGCGCCGGTATTAAAGCTTTAATGATTGAATACCGCCTGGCACCCGAACATAAATACCCATGCGCCGTGGAGGATGCAAAAGCAGCCTACGAATGGTTACTGCAAAACGGCTATTCATTCAACGATATCTGTTTCGGTGGCGATTCGGCCGGTGGGGGCTTAACCCTGGCTTCGCTGCTTTATCTGCGCGATAAAAATATCCCTTTGCCAAAATGTGCTATCGCCCTTTCTCCCTGGACGGACCATACCCTAAGCGGCAATTCTTA